>Ga0105106_10003129_pt1 | contig 11884 bp, 12 predicted proteins | sample PPLLaktember2015_5_FD_79109 | JGI IMG/M metagenome (GOLD analysis project Ga0105106, IMG submission 79109) | Freshwater sediment microbial communities from Prairie Pothole Lake near Jamestown, North Dakota, USA - PPLs Lake P8 Core (1) Depth... | ecosystem: Environmental > Aquatic > Freshwater >...
AGAGTTTTATGAACTAGCGGTCCGAGAATAGGAATTTTTAAAATATACTGATCAACTATGTATGCTCCTTTTTTAGTCTTTGACCAACGCCAAAGCAAAATCGGGGGAATAATCGTAAGCGCAGTAACTAGTAAAGTATTTCCTACCAAAAAATCACTCACATCTAAACAAAAAGCAGTCATCGGAGGGAGTTCTATACCGAACTTAACAAATAATTTAGCTGTTTCAGGAAAAATATATCCTACATAAAATAAAACTGCAGCGAACAGAACAAACAGTGTAACTAATGGAGTAATTAAAGCACTCTTCATATTTTTTCTAAATTCCTGTGTACGTTCAAGGAACTTAGCGGTTGCTTTATAAATTTCAGTCATGTTACCGCTTTTAGATGCAAGCCCAAGCATGTACGCAGTAAATTTTCCGAAAACTGCCTGATACTTTAAAAAGGTCACTTCGCTGTCGGCACCTTTTTTTAATTCATTGTTGATATCCTTAAGTGTTTCACGCAGTGTTCTGTTTGGAGTATCATTAATAAGTAATGTAAGAATCTCTCCATAGGCTAGCTTCTGATCAAGCAGTTCTGCACTAATTTTTACATACGTTACTATATCGGCAGTAGGGGGTTTACGATTGAATTCAAGCAGCTTTTTGTTAACAGAAACAACTTGGTACCCAAGTCTTGAAAGAGCTTCTTCTACTTCTCTTTTTGTAAATGCCTTTTGCTCTCCTCTAATAGGTTTTTCATTCCCTTTTTTTACTCTATAAACAAAAGTAGATTTTTTCTCTATAGCTTTAATTTTCAGCTGGTTTTTCTCAGCGAGCTTATAAATTTTTTTCCTTCCTTCTCTTAGGGAAGGTGCAGAGAGAGCTCCGCTGATAGTTTGTCCGCCAGGTTTTTCAGCCGTAAATTTGAATTCAATCATAATTTATTCTCTATATTTTTTTAATACGTATTAGCAACTTTAATGCCTGAAACTAAAAAAATGTTTTTACAATCCTTTTAAGTTTATTAAGAAATTCCACTTGTTATTAAAATTGCAAAAAAAAGGCTGTAAAAAGATTACAGCCTTTTTTATTTTAACTATGAATATTTCTTACAACGGATCTACTCTTGAAACAATACCAGTTGGTGTAACTGTGGTTACAACCTGCCATTTTGAACTATAAGCAGCATCCAGGGGCATCGCAGTAAATACTATAGTAGTATCCGTAACTACTGGAGCAGTATCTTCCCAATCAGCATCGGTAGATACTCTCAGATTTGCCGGAAGATTTCCCCAATATTCAGTAAACAAAACTGCACCTGGTGCGGTAGGCGTAAAACTGTTTCCGCCGCCGCCCATTGCAACCGGTTTCTTATAATACTGCTGAGCTATTGCTCCCAAAGAAGTTCCCTGTGATACTAAAGAATCCTGAGTAGCTGACTCAGCATTAGCATTAAACAGGTTAATACCTACTACTACAGCGATACCAACTACGATAACACCGAGTACAATTAAAAGAAGCTGTTGTTGACCCATTATAGATCTCCTTTATTGTTTATAATGTTTGTTAATTAGTTTCTCCTTGAAAAAGAACAGTCTTTTTTTCTTAATTATAATTTTTATGCGACCTTAAAATTTTTTAGAGCTATCAATTATGATTAAGAAAAAACATTCACGATTTCATCTGACTACAGCTGTAACAATATCTTTAGGCGAAACAGTCGTATGAACTTCAATATAATCATCGCCGGTTATGAGCTCAGTTCCGGTACCAGTAATCACTACATGAGTATCTGCAACAACAGCAGCATAAGAACCATTAACTGTAGTCAACATTCCGGACGGTATTTCCCAACCAATGAATGAGTTTCCGCCGCCTCCATAATTTATTGGTTTCTTGTAGTAGCTTAAAGCGTTAGATGCTAATGTTACACATTCATCCGCAAGAAGATCTCTTTTATGATCTATAGAATTTGTTCTGTAAAGCTGGATAGCTACCACTGCTGCTGTTCCTACTACAATTACACCTACAATAATTAATAACAGTTGCTGTTGTCCCATCTCTTGCGACCCTTCTGTTATTTACCCCTAGAATTAGAGAAAAATATGCCAAGTAAATGAGACATTCATTTTATTTGTCTTAAATGAAAATTGGGATGGGTGAATGCATCACGTAAAAATTACATGTAATAATAGGGATAAAAAGTTTGATTTAAGATCTTAAGGATTTTGTATGAAATAGAGGTTTTTTGCGAGGTTTTATTTAATTTTGGAAGTAAATAAACCTTCAACTAAATTTAGCATCTTATTTGGTGAGATAGCGATAAGGCAAGTAAAAAAAACGGACATCAAGGCCAATATTATTTTTTATTTCTTCAACAACTCCTTACCTTTATTTAGTCAATCTTATATGAAGTTCCTTTAACTGCTCTTCACTTACATAAGAAGGTGAATCATCCATTAGTGAAACAGCACTAGCGGTTTTAGGAAAAGCAATAACTTCCCTAATTGAACTTTCCCCTGCAAAAATCATTGCCATTCGGTCAAACCCGAATGCAATACCCCCATGAGGCGGAGCACCATATTTAAAAGCATTCAGCAAAAAACCGAATTTTTGTTCTGCATCTTCTTCAGTAATTCCTAATGTCTTAAACATTTTTGATTGTAAGGATGCGCTATGTATTCTAATACTGCCTCCTGCAATTTCATTACCATTTAAAACAAGATCATAAGATCTTGCTCTAACTTTAGAAGGATCAGTTTCCATAAAAGGGATATCCTCCGGATGAGGAGATGTAAAAGGATGATGCATTGCATAATATCGTTTTGTCTGTTCATCCCATTCGAGAAGAGGGAAATCCGTTACCCATAATAAAGCCGGTTTCAAATTGTCTTTTAACAATTCTAATCTTCTTGCCATCTCCAGTCTCAGGTTTCCCATAATAGAAAGAGTTTTAATTTTTGAGCCTGAAAGAATAAATAATAAATCGCCTGCCTTAGCACCAAGTGATCTAACCAGATTTTCTTTCTCTTCATCAGTAAGATATTTTGCGATCGGCGCTTCGAGATCATTCTCTTTAACTCTCATCCAGATTAAACCGCCTGCTCCCAATTTTTTTACAAAGTCGGTTATTACATCAAGCTGATTTCTCGTGTAGTCTCCGCATCGAGGTGCGACTAATCCGGTAATAATCCCGTTGTTTTTAATTTGGTCCTGGAAAACTTTGAATCCGGTAGAAATAAAAACCTCATTTAAAGTTTTCATTTGTAGATTGAATCTGAGGTCCGGCTTGTCGCTGCCGTATTTCTCCATTGCTTCGTCAAAGGTTAATTTAGGCAGAGGTAATGACAGCTCCCGATTCCATATCTCTTTAAATAATATTTGCATTAATTTTTCTACAAGTTCAAATATCTGCTGCTGATCGACAAAGGACATTTCAACATCAATCTGAGTAAACTCAGGCTGCCTATCCGCTCGAAGATCTTCATCTCTAAAACATTTTACAATTTGGAAATACCTGTCAAAACCTGAAACCATTAATATCTGTTTGTAAGTTTGGGGAGACTGGGGTAGTGCATAAAATTTTCCTTTATGTAGCCGGCTAGGTACAAGATAATCCCGTGCTCCTTCGGGAGTACTTTTCATAAGTACAGGAGTTTCTAACTCGATAAAATTATTCTCATCAAAAAATTTCCTCACCATTTGATACATTCTATGACGCATCAAAAGATTTTTTTGCAGTGACGATCTCCTGAGATCAAGGTATCTATACTTTAGGCGAACGTCTTCACTTGTATCAATTTTATCTTTTATCGGTATAGGACTTGGCTTTGCTTCATTTAGTATTACTAGTTTATTAATCATTACGTCTACATGACCTGTTGCTAGGTTCGGATTATCCGTTTCGGGAGGTCTCCTTCTAACAGTACCTTCCACAGAAATAACAAATTCATTTCTCAGATCTTTTGCGGAATTATGCGCTTCTTCATTAAAGCCCGGTTCAAAAACAACCTGTGTAATTCCATAGCGGTCTCTAATATCAACAAAAATTAATCCGCCAAGGTCGCGTCTATTATCTACCCAGCCGTTAAGTACAACTATTTTACCAATATGATTCTCTCTTAGTTCGCCGCAAGTATGAGTTCTGGGATTAAAGTGCATTTTATTCTAAAATACTCCTTATATAAAATTGTAAATTATTAAAAATAAATAATAAAGAAGGGCTATACAAATATAAGTCTATTCAGGGAATTAATTAGGCGGCTGAAGAAAAAATAAGAGATAATTTGGTAAGATTTCTCTATTCATTTCACCATTTTTTTTAATCGATTAATTTCATCACGCAAAGCAGCAGCACGTTCAAATTCTAGATCTTTAGCCGATTGATGCATCTGCTCAGTAAGTTGCTCGATTAAATCCTGCTTTTGGTCGGTACTCATATATTTCAGCACGGGTTCGGCAACTTTTGAGAAGGTAAAATTATTCTGCTCATCTTTCCGCCTTACATCTGCAATTGAAGTCGAAGAAAGTATTTCTTCCATACTCTTAAAAATGGTCTGCGGTATTATTCCGTGTTCAGTATTATAATCTTTCTGAAGTTTCCTTCTTCTATTTGTTTCATCAATCATCTTTTTCATCGAATCAGTAAGAATATCCGCATACATAATTACCTTACCGTTTACATTGCGTGCAGTCCTCCCCGCTGTCTGCATTAAGGATCTTTCGCTTCTTAAAAAACCTTCCTTATCTGCATCGATAATGGCAACTAACGAAACTTCCGGCAGATCAAGACCTTCTCTTAAAAGGTTGACTCCTACAAGGACATCAAAATCGCCTAATCTCAAATCCCTTAATATTTCTACCCTTTCAAGTGCATCAATATCACTATGGATGTAACGCACGAGTATACCGATTTTATCCAGGTAATCCGAGAGATCCTCCGCCATTTTTTTTGTTAGGGTTGTAACCAGGACTCTTTCTTTTCTTTTACTTCTTTCTCTTATTTCAAAAATTAAATCGTCAATTTGTCTTTTTATAGGTCTCACTTCAATTTCAGGATCAAGAAGTCCCGTTGGTCTTATAATCTGTTCAACAATTACCCCGCCGCTTTTTTCAAGTTCATATTCGGCAGGTGTTGCGCTGACATAAATTACCTGGTTCAACATAGATTGAAACTCTTCAAATTTCATAGGTCGATTATCTAGCGCCGATGGAAGCCTGAAGGCGTATTCAACCAATGTTTCTTTTCTTGACCGGTCACCATTGTACATACCTCTTATCTGGGGAATGGTAACATGCGATTCATCAACTACCAACAAAAAATCATTCGGGAAATAATCAAAAAGATTATAGGGACGTGATCCCGTTGCCCGTCCATCAAGATGCCTTGAATAATTTTCAATTCCTGAACAGTATCCGATTTCTTTCATCATTTCCAGATCGAAACGAGTTCTTTGCTCAATTCTCTGGGCCTCAAGATATTTTTCGTGAGATCGAAAATATTTTAACCGTTCTTCAAGCTCCAGTTCAATATTGTGAATTGCCTGCTGCATTTTGCTTCGGTCGGAAACAAAATATTTAGCAGGATAAATTGCGGAAGATTCGACCTCTTTTAGAACCTGTCCGCTCACGGAATCAATTACGCTCATTCTCTCTATATTATCGTCCCAAAATTCAATCCTGATGGCTTCTTCGTGCTGATATGCAGGTATTATTTCTACCACATCACCTCTTGCCCGGAAAGTACCTCTTGTAAATTCATAATCATTCCGCACATAATAAATGTCAATCAGATCGTGCAGTAATTTTTTGCGTGAAATATTTGCTCCTTTTTTCAATAAGATAATCTGGTTTGCATATTCTTGCGGCGCACCAATTCCATAAATACAGCTGACACTAGCAACTACTATTACATCTCTTCTTCCTTCTATCAGGGAAGTGGTTGCCTTTAAACGAAGCCTGTCAATTTCTTCATTCACCGAAAAATCTTTTTCGATATAAAGATCACTGGAAACAACATATGCTTCAGGCTGATAATAATCGTAATAGCTTATGAAAAACTCTACGGCATTTTTGGGGAAAAAACTTTTAAACTCGGAATAAAGCTGAGCAGCTAAGGTTTTATTATGGGAAATAATCAGTGTAGGTTTATTAACCTCCGCTATTACATTTGAAATAGTAAAAGTTTTTCCGCTTCCAGTTACTCCCAGAAGAGTCTGGTATTTTTCATTGCTGTTTATACCTTCCACCAATTGGCGAATAGCCTGGGGCTGATCGCCAGAAGGTTTATAGGGAGAAACTAATTCAAATTTGTCGGGCATACTTTACTGTAATTGTACATCAACTGCGTGAAAATGGTCGGGATGAAGATGGCCTCTTAAAATTATCTTCTCGGCCGTTTCAATATTTACAGGAACATCAAGCGGTGCCTGAATCAACATTTCAGTTCCGTCATTATCTATTGCAAAAAATGTTATTGTTCCGTTCTGCGAATTTTTATTAATACCCCTTTCAGATAAAACTTTAACTATAATTTCTTTGTTTGCCGTATTATTTGTATCAAAATCTGAAAATGAACCCAAATCCTTTTTAGGTGAAAAATATGTAAAATAAATTAAAGCAATTGCTGCAATAACTAAAAAAGGTAAAATAAATCTTTGAATTGATTTCATATATTTAACTTACTTACAGATTTTTAATTTAATTGTTTTCATAATATCTATTCAATACACTTTCTTATGATCCTTTCAACAGTTACAAGTATGAAATTATATTTACAGCTGATTAGAGGGTTACAAATACAGGAAATATATTTTTATGGATTGAAAAATTGATTAATTAACTATTTAACTACACGAAGCTTAAAATAGACTTCTTCGGGAGAAAAGATCCCCGAAAAGAATCTTTCGTAAATTACAGGCTCGATATTTAAAATATAATCCATCCACTTTAGAACTGCGAAATGGGATGTTATAAATCTCTTTTCTATTATTTCAAATTTAGCTTTGCTTTCATAATTAGTACGATGATTTAATTTCCATTTTTCATAGAATTTTAATTTCCTGTCCTGGAAATATTCATAATTGTCAAAAGTCCTTATTGAAAACGGGATCTTGTGATCCGGTTCGCCAAAATATTTAGTATTTAAGAAGAAAGGTGCATAAACAATTATTAAGGCATCCGGTTTAGAAATACGATAAAGTTCAGTGATAACCTGGTGGAAATTATCTAAATGCTCTAAAACATGGGAGGCATAAATTTCTTCAAAAGTATTATCCTCAAATGGATAAGGAAATCTATTTATATTATGAACCATATTTCCACCATAATCTATAATATCAAGGTTTACATAATTTGCTTTTATATCTTTACCACACCCTAAATTCAGCTTCATTATGATTATTTATTCTTTTGAAAAAATATTATTAAATTCAACAAAATTAACATGTTCTTTATGAAATAAAAAACCCCCATAAAGGGGGTCTAAATTTTGCTGTTTTTAGTTTTTATTAGTTTAATGAGACAATAGGGAAATTGACACCTTTCAGGCTGATTTGTTCAATGTTGACCTTTGCAATACCTTGATCTAAAATACCAAGCTCCAAAGCCGCCGCTTTAGAAAGGTCGAGCTGCCTGCCTCTGATGTATGGACCTCTATCGTTGATCCTTACAATTACAGATTTGCTGTTTTTTGGGTTGGTTACCCTCAATAGTGTCCCAAATTTCAGACTCTTATGAGCAGCAGTAAAAGCCATTTGATCATAGATTTCACCGTTAGCAGTACGCTTACCGTGAAATCTGGGACCGTACCACGACGCCACGATTTTCCCTTTATCGATAAAGTCAACTAACGTAGTTCCGATCACATCATTTTCTTCTTCCAGATCGGTCTTTGTAGTATTCACGTTTGCCTCGTTAGTCACTATAGTAAATCCTAATAAAAAAACCATAAAAACCAGTAAAATTAACTTTGCTACTGGTTTCAATAATACCTCTGGATATTTATAAATTTTAACCACCTAAAAATAGACATCAGACTTAAAATTATTATGAAGTTCAATACACTGTGAGTTACTTAAGAAAAGTCCAAATTATTCGACTATAATGGTATTATAGTCGATCCTTAGAATTAATTTGGATAAGTTTTTATGAAAATAATGGTTATTTAGATATAAATTAAGGATCTATGCTTCTTGTTAATAAGAAACTAATTATATAAAACATCCTACAAATGAAAAATGATTTTGACCAAAATTTATTATGATTAAATTAAACTAAACTCCTTCCTTGGCATATATATTGTCCCTAGCCATTAATCAAATTTATGGGCAAAGTTCCCTAAAAAGGAATAAAGATGATAAAAGGAACAGTGATAATTAATAAGAATATCTGTAAGGGATGCGAGCTTTGCATTTCAGCATGTCCTCAAGAAAGTCTAGGTTTATCGAACCAAATAAATATATCCGGATACAGATATATCGAACTTATTAAGGACAATTGTACAGGATGTATCAATTGTGCCATAGTCTGCCCTGAAGCAGCTATTACAGTATATAGGCAGCCAAAAGCAAAGGTAAAAACAATTTAAACTTTTCATTTAGGACCATATGCACTTCCTCAAAAGGGATATGTTCTAAAAGTCTATTGAAAAGGAGGTCTCTAAATGGACAAAAACAATAAAGAACTGCGCTTAATGAAGGGGAATGAAGCACTCGCTGAATCTGCTATCCGAGCAGGTATTCAGGCTTATTTTGGCTACCCCATTACTCCACAATCAGAAATTTTAGAATATTTTACAAAGGAACTTCCAGGCCGTGGCGGAGTCGTCCTACAAGCGGAGAGTGAACTAGCAGCAATTAATATGGTTTATGGTGCTGCTGGTGCCGGCGCAAGAGTAATGACTTCTTCTTCTAGCCCGGGTATAAGTTTAATGCAGGAAGGTATTTCTTATATAGCTTCAGCTCAGCTCCCCTGTTTAATAGTAAATGTAAACCGGGGAGGTCCGGGATTAGGAACAATACAGCCTTCACAGGGAGATTATATGCAGGCAGTTAAAGGGGGCGGACATGGTGATTATCATTTAATTGTTTTGGCTCCGGCTTCAGTTCAGGAAATGGCTGATTTTGTGTTTGATGCATTTAGATTGGCGGAAAAATATAGAAATCCTGCTATGATTTTGGCTGACGGTGCATTAGGGCAAATGATGGAAAAGGTTATTATGCCTGAAGAAGGATCTCTAGAGAAAATTGAAAAATCATGGCCAACTACTGGGAAAACATCTTACAGGGAGAGAAATATAATAACTTCCCTCTACATAGAACCTGAAAAAATGGAGGGGATCAACATTGAACTTCAAAAAAAATATAAAAAAATGCAGGATGAGGTTAGATTTGAAAAAATTGAAACCGATGATGCTGAAATTCTGCTGGCTGCTTTCGGATTAGCTGCTAGAATATGTCAAAAGTCGATAGAGATAGCAAGGGAAAAAGGAATAAAAGTTGGGTTGATCAGGCCTATTACACTTTATCCGTATCCATACAATGAAATTGCAAAACTTGCGGACAAAGTTGAATCTGTAATTGTCGTAGAAATGAATGCAGGTCAGATGGTTGAAGATGTTAAACTTGCAGTAAATGGGAAATGCCCTGTTGAATTTACAGGAAGGATGGGGGGAATGATTTCATCCCCGGATGAAGTGGTTGCAAAAATTGAGGAAGTTTCGAATAAACTCAGCCTTATCAACAAGTAATCTGGTAAATAATATGCAGGAAGAAAATAAATTAAACGGTTTTGAACTGGTTTATAAAAAACCTTCAACTTTAACGGAGATGCCATTTCATTATTGTCCGGGATGCGGTCACGGAATAATTCATAAAATATTAATGGAAGTAATTGAAGAGACAAAAATTCAGGACACAACAATTGGTGTAGCTCCTGTGGGATGTTCCGTATTTGCTTATAACTATATGAATATAGATATGCAGGAAGCAGCTCATGGACGCGCCAGTGCCGTTGCAACTGGAATAAAAAGAGTTTTACCGGATAAATATGTCTTTTCTTATCAAGGCGACGGCGACCTTGCAGCTATCGGCACAGCGGAAACTATTCATACGGTTAACCGGGGTGAAAATATTTTAATGATCTTTGTTAATAATGCTATTTACGGAATGACCGGCGGACAAATGGCACCGACAACTTTACTCGGTCAAGTTACTTCAACAACTCCTTACGGGAGGGATTTGAAGGCAGCCGGGTATCCTTTAAAAATTACCGAACTATTGGCACAGCTTCCCGGGGCATACTATGTAACAAGGCAGTCAATTAATAGTTCAAACGCAGTTAGGAAATTAAAAAAATCAATATCGAGATCATTTGAATACCAGAAGCTGAATAGAGGAACATGCTTTATAGAAGTTGTTTCAAATTGTCCATCAGGGTGGAAAATGACTCCTGTTGAAAGTTTAAAATGGATGGAAGAAAATATGTTTCCTTATTATCCGTTAGGCGATTTAAAAGTTCCTCAGAATTAAAATTGTAGGTAAAAAAATGCAAAAGGCTCACGAAATAATTTTTGCAGGATTCGGCGGACAAGGAGTGCTGTCGATGGGACAAATTTTAGCCTACGCAGCAATGATCGAAGAAAAAGAGATCAGCTGGATGCCTTCTTACGGACCTGAAATGAGAGGAGGAACGGCCAATTGTATAGTGATAGTTTCTCCGGGCAAAATAAGCTCACCTATAGTAAACAGCTTTGATTCTGCAGTGCTGCTCAATCAACCTTCACTAGAAAAATTTGAAAATGCAGTAAAACCAGGAGGACTTCTTATTTACGAAGAATCCAGCATAGTGAATCCGCCTAAAAGAAATGATATAGAAATTTTAAGTATTCCGGCAATATTAGAAGCACAGAAATTAAACAAAAAACAGGTAGCGAATATAATTTTGCTCGGAGCTTTTATTGAGAAACGACCTTTAGTTAAAACAATAAATATAATTTCAGCGTTAAAGAAGGTGCTTCCGGAAAGACATCATCATTTAATTCCGTTAAATGAAAGTGCTTTAGAGATTGGGAAGAAGCTGGCTACAGTAGAGAATGTATTGAAATAAAAAAGTTTAGTATAATATTTTAAAGGGGTAATATGGAACAGAATAAAGATATGAAAAGTAGTGAAATTAATTGCTTGCATACCTGCAAAAATACTTGTGCAATGCTAAACGAAGCTTTACGAAAAGAAGCATCTATTGTAAGATTCTATGAATCAATTTCTGAAGATTGCAATTTTCCTCAGGTTCGGAATTTTATTCAGGAAATAATAGAAGAAAAACGAAATGGAATTCTGCGGATAATACAGAAATTGAATGAACTGCATGCCCATTCCCAGGCTACAGATGGTATAATTTCTAGTTTTAATTCAGAAAGTAATTATTAAAAAACTTAGAAATTTAGAAAGTTCCTGCAAACACACTAATTTGACATACCTAGAACCAATCACTATATTTGTTATCTTAAATATTGCGGAATGGAGTCTTTATATAATCGGGATTAGCTCGTTGGACTCATAACGATAAGGTTGTTAAAAAGGGAAGATGTTTTAAACAAATAAATCGCGGGGTGGAGCAATTGGTAGCTCGTCGGGCTCATAACCCGAAGGTTGTAGGTTCAAGTCCTGCCCCCGCTACACGTTCTACAGAAGCCGAAAATGATTTGTTTTCGGCTTTTTTATTTTTTTAAACGCTACATACAATCAACTTTTTTACTTTACCTTCAAATTTTTTCTGCAAAACTTCAGTAGGTTTCAATGAATCTCTGCATTTAGCAGTTCTTGAGTAATGATAATGAGCAGATAATTTCCAATTATTACCCGGACTTTTAAAAAAGAGTCGAAAAATATAGTAGAGA
>Ga0105106_10003131_pt1 | contig 11874 bp, 9 predicted proteins | sample PPLLaktember2015_5_FD_79109 | JGI IMG/M metagenome (GOLD analysis project Ga0105106, IMG submission 79109) | Freshwater sediment microbial communities from Prairie Pothole Lake near Jamestown, North Dakota, USA - PPLs Lake P8 Core (1) Depth... | ecosystem: Environmental > Aquatic > Freshwater >...
AGCAGCTTCAACCGGCGTATGCCGACTCAAGAGGAAGCCGATCTTGGGGAAATTCTGCACCTGGGACCAATAGGCATCCGGTAGAGGAAGTGACTGGACGAACCATGGTTGGGCGAAAATCACCGGAAGGAATAGTAGAAAAGTAATTAGAATATTTACCCAATTCTTCTGAACAGAGAGATAGGGCAGGTGTATAGGGAATTCACTGATGATCTGCGCCAGGATAGGCATAGTAATCATGCCATACCAGGTCACCGACCGCTGACCACCCCAAGCAAGCCACAAAAACGCCAGGATCAGAAGAAGATCGGTAATGGCGAGACGGAGGCGGGTGTAGGCCAGACTACTTAATAACAGCAAGATACTGGCGAAAAAAGTCATGTTCGCCAATCCGTGAGGGGTGGGAGATTGCCACTCTTCGATCAATTGCTGGATTGGTTGGTTAGCGAGCAGGTTGCTCACGTATCCGATGATGCCGATGAAGCGGGGATTCCCAAGAGTTGCCATGCCGGTGAGGGCTGTAGCAATAGCCAGCCAGGCGAGCTGATACCAGGATAGGGTGGTGCTTTGTTTCAGGATCCGGCTAAGGATGCCTCCAAGTAGAAAGGTGCTACACAATACCAAACCGAGGACAAAGCTGCCGTGTAAATTAACCCAGAATATCATACTTAGTGGGAGAATAATCAACCAATTCTTATTCAGTTGACCTGCCGTGTACCGGCTGAGGACCGAATATGTAAGGATAAAGGGAAGCCAGGCGAACATTTGAGTGCGCACGGAAAGGTTGTTGGTGCTCATCAGGCAAGCCAGGGCCAATACCAGGGCAGCGATGCGCCAGGAATGGCTGCGCCGGCGCGCTTCGAGAGCAACTAGCCAGAACGCAATGCCAGCCAGGAGAGTGCGGCTGAAAGTCACGAGAGATAAGCCGCCGACCCTGTGTAAAATGTAGAACAGCCATTCGCCCAGCCAGGCTGCATAAAAAAAAGGCTGGTCTTCAGGAACGGTCCATCCAAAGTGATTGACTGCTGGAATGGCGTGATCGGTATATATCATTTCACCAATGCGTAAGTGCCACCAATAATCATTTGGAGGAAGCGGTAGGAGAGAAACGAAAAACAGGAAACCGGCTAAAATCACCAACACCCAAAGCAGGTCGGTGCCGATGATGGCGGGAAATTTGATCTGGTGAGAACGCCTGGGTAGAGTCACGGTTTTCGACGAGATTTCTATATAGGATCAGCCTGGTGATGATTGGGTACAAGGTTCGATCCAAGTTTGCATTGCACTATTCTATACCAGATTATCAATGCAGGGATAAACCAGATGAAATAGAAATCGGTAAGACTGAGGTGCAGTCGCCAATATAGGAAATCGATCACGATATACAACAATATCAAGAAGAATGAAATCCAATCAAAGCGCTGCTTGATGAGATGCACGAAACCGGCCAGTAAGGGTATAACAAGGGGAGTGTAATCATACGTCCAGGTGTATGGTGATGTGATCAGAGACAGAAGCAGCACCCAAGGCAGGCTCTTCCGCCAATTCCAGTATGAGCGGTGATGATACCAGATGATAATCATCACAATGGTGGTGATGGCTGGTGGGAAGAACTGGATCCAAAAGCCAGCCAGGTGGAAGTAGTAGCGGATGTAAGTACCGATGGTGGGGGTTGCCCAGGCGACCGGGGTGTTGCCAGTCAGATTCGCAATAAACTTGAGGATTACACTTGGATAAAAAAATATCACTATCGAAGTGGCTGCTGCGATTGCGGCGATGAAACCAATCATCAATTTCCAGCGACGTTGATGGATTAACCAAAGTATTAAGATCACGAAAAATAAATATACAACCTGTGGTTTGATGGCGGCAAAAAGAAGGAAAGCGCCAGCTAACCATTCTTTGCCAGGACGTTGATGGAACAAGAGAAAGCCAGTCAATCCAAGCAGCATTATCGGGGTGATCTGACCAGTGTATCCGAGGGCAGAAAAGGTTGGTCCGAAGGTGAAGGCTGCCAGCCACGCCACCCAACGGAGTTTCGGAGATCCGTCGAAGTACAGCCATAATTGGTCAGCACTGAAGAAAATGATGGCTGTATTGATCAGCAACCAGAAGAGTTGGCTGAGCTGGCGATCGAGAATCCCGACCGGTAAGATAAAGAGCAATGTCCATGGCGGATAATACATCAGGACGGGTGTTTCTGCGGTAGAGCCACCGATAATTTGATATTCTAACAATCCGGCGAGGTCATATGGATTACGCCCGCCCAATAACAATTTAGAAGAAGCCCAATAGAGATTGAAGTCATTGGGGGGCAGTGAGATCATCTGCTGGCTGAGAACCAACAAAGCAATGATCAGACATAAAATGATCACCCCCACACACATCAAGCGTAGGTGGCGAGGTTGCGCACTCTCTTGGGTCGATGAATCTGGATCCATCAGGCTCTCAATGACGGTCTTTGTGTACGCCAAAATATGGCACAAAGGTACCAAAGCGCATAAGCAGGTGCCAACCAGATGAACCAAAAATCATCTAAGCGTGTGTGAAGCAGTAGATCAAGCATGTTGATCACAAGGAAAAACACGCACAGCAGTGTGCTGACCCAATTTACTGGCCGTGCCAGCCAATGAGTTGCTGCCAGAACAGCTGGCAGCAAGATCACTTGATCGTAAGTCCAGGCATATGGGTTGCAGATGGATGTGATGAGCAACACGATGGGCATTTCTCGATGCCAATCCCAGTTTTGACGGCGATGGTAGTAGTGAAAAACTAACCATATCAGGCTTAAGCAGGCTGGAACATATTGGATCCAAAACTTGTCTATACCCAGCCAGAACAAGCGCATATAGGAGCCAATGGTCGGGGTCGCCCATTGCGAGGTGGGATAAGTGTGCATGGTGGCAAGGTATTGTGAAAAGATGTTTGGGGTAATGAGCCAAAGCATGAGGGTGCTCAATCCTAAGGTAATCAATCCAGCAGCGATCAGCTTCCACTGGCGGTTCCGAAGAATCCAGATGCCGATGGCTGGGACCAGTAGAAACGCCAGTTGGGGTTTGATAATCAATAAAGCCAGGCTTGCTCCTGTCAGCCAAGGACTTGATTTCCCTTGCGTGTATAACAAAAAGATAGTTACCGCGGGGATGATCCAAGGCGTGATCTGACCTTTGGTAAGCACGGAAATGGTTGGCCCGAAGATGAAAGCTGACAGCCAGGCGAGCCAGATGAAGGTTTTTCGACCATCAAAGTACATCCACAGTAGCTGACTGGATATCATTAGGATTGCGATGCAGGTGATCAACCAGAACACTCGGGCTACGCCATAGTTAAATATACAGAATGGAACAAAGAGCAGCAACGCCCAGGGAGGGTTTAAGGTAATGGCAACATACACGGAATCAGTTGGGCGCGCTCCAGCTTGCTCCAGGAGAGATAGAACATTTGCGGTGTCATATGGATTTTGCTGTGCCAACCAAAGCCTGCCCGATGCCCAGAAGTGGCTGAAATCATCCACAGGAATGATGTCGGAACGTAAAAAAATTGGAGCCAACCGAATGAGGAGAAGAAAGGAGGTGAGTAAGGCGAGTAAAGTGATGATGCGGATTTTGCGCATAGATATCTCTGTTAATTTATGGAACCCAAGCTTCAAGAGAATAGAAGAACAATAAAGATATATACCCAAATCCGAGCATGAACAGGAAGATCGGACGGAAAATCGGGCGGTCAATGCGGGGAGTAGCGGCGATGAATACCGGGAAAGCCAGCAGAAGATGGCGAGGCAAACCCATATACGGATGCAGGGGGCCAGTGTAATAACTAAAACTCAACACCGTGATCGCCAGGGCATATAACCGGTAGGAGACTCTCATGGATTTCCAACCCAGGCAGAGGATCAGGAGAAACATTCCTGCGGCGATGAAATTTACCCAAATGTCCGGATCTGGCTCGGTGAATAATTTCTTTATGCCAAGCCACAGGGCGTGCCAGGGCCATAGGAAACGCTGTATTGGGACAACCTCAGAAGCGCTATCGGAAATTAATAAGGAGTAGATGGCTGAGTTCATACTGGATATATCGAGGAAGAGATCGTTGAGTATGATCAAGCGAAAACCCAACCAAAGGACATAGCCGAACGGAACAAAGAACAATGAAAGCCAATTGCGCCAAGAACTTAATGCTGCCTGCCAGGAACATCCTGAATCCTCCCAGAGCTCCCAGGCCAGTGGTAAAAACAGAATAAGTCCCTGCTGCCGGGTGAGAGCTGCGAAGGCAGCCATAAGAGCTGCCAGCCACCACTTCTTTTGACGGGCAAGGTAAAAACTAAGGACCGCGCATAGCAAGAATAGGGCTTCGGAATAGGGCGCAAAGAGTACAAAAGCAGCAGGCGCTAAAACCATCAACAGGATGCTGAATCGAATATGTTCGGAAGGTAGATCCAGACTGGCTAACCTGGTATAAATCCATAGAAATCCCAAGCAGGCGAGTGAGCTTATGAGCAAAAGGCTCAACAAAGGATGGAGTCCAAGCCATGCAAAGATGGATGCCAGTCCGGGGTATAAGGGGTGGAACTGGGCAGTACCGTTCGATGAGCTGTAACCTTTTTCGATAATTCGGAGGTACCAGATTGCATCCCAGCGCTGCCATGGCGATAAGAAAACCCGCTCAAGCCAGACATCCAATGGCAAACCTGACGCAAATAAGGGTGTGGATTTCTCAAGATCTGTTATTGGAAGAATTGATGAGATCAAAGCAACGAAAGATGAACTGAGGAGACGGAAAAAGAGCCAAATGATAAATAATAGGGTATTCATATGTCAATTATGGCATAGGCGTACAAATGACAACACCGGATTGGTATTCAACCTGATAGCGAGCTTTAATCGCCTGAACCAACTCGGGAGGCCAGCAGCAAGGTTTTTCCAGTGTATCTCCACCGATCAGGATGAGGGAAAAGTGGGCTGCCCGGATCTCCTCTGCTAAATTTGTGGGATCCCACATACCGGCATGAAAAAGCTGCCCGAGCTCGAAGGGTTGGTAATAAACCGGCTGACCTGCTTGAACGACCATGCCAAGGTAATCATCGGACAGGACCTGACCCTGTGAGGCGGCTTTTTGGACCTGCCTGGCGAGTTGTTGATACCAGCCGATTTGCTCCCAACGTGAGTTGATCGTAATGGTGGAGAAGATGTATCCCCCTGCCAGCAGCCAAATCAGTTGACAGATGAGGGCAATGGAAAAGATTGCTTTTCTGATACCAGGCAGAATAAAAAGGTGATGGAGCGCTAAACCACTCCAGATAGAACAAGCAGCAATGATCTCCAGGAAATAATTGAGGTCTGATCCAAGCTTCCCGACTGTCAAGGTTGAGCCTAATGCACCAAGAGTGAAAGCGAGTAATCCAGTATTAATAAATGAATTATCTGATTTCCGACGAAAGGATTTTTGAATGAAGATAATGACCATCAGCAGTGTTGTGATGAGGATTATCGGCCAAATAAGCATGAACTTTTGGCCCATCATCCAGAGGCGACCAAAATCAAACCTATTCAGATTGGCTTGGAAAATATTGAAGTAAAACCCTCCTTCTGTGAGCAGGTTGATTCCCAGGAACAAGCCAAAGCATGGAATCAGCAACATTGCGACAAAGACCACACACCTACGGCGATCCTGACTCCACAGCCAGACAGTGGCTGCAAGTGGGCCGGAGAGAAGATAGCTCTGGCGAGTGTAAATTGAGGCTAATAGAAAGATGGAGGCTAGGAACAACCACCGCCAGGACCACCAGTGGTGTAATAAGATATAAAGAGCAGCCAAGCAGAACATCAAAGCGAGTAAATCCACCCGAGCCAATCCAGACCAGGTGAACACATATGGATGTCCAAGGAATAATGCAACGGTCACCAGGCTGGCGAGCCAATTGTTAGTCAGGGATTTTACCAGGCATGCAAGGAGCACTGCGGAAATTAAAGAGGCAATGAATGATATCATCCGGCCAGTCTGGAGAAGCGGCAACCCAGATAATTTATGCAATATGGCGAATATATAAGGATAGGTAGGTGGATAGTTTGCGATGACATAAGGCGGATCGACCAGATCCGATTTATAAAGAGGTTGGCCAGATAGGATTCGCTGAGCCTGATCCATGAGGGGAGCTTCGCCATAATCTACAGTATATGGGTAGATTACGATCGAGATGGTTGTCCAGAGATATCCAATTACACTCAGGACAATGAGAACACCCAATACAGCTTTTACACGACGATCCATGAGTTTTCCCCGCCATCCTTGTGCGATTGAATAAATTATACATGAAGTAGGTTGCTTGTGGTATTTTCCTATGCTATACTCTTCACAAATAACCCTGATAATTATGATAGAGGGATGAAGAGGAAGATGGCGGATCCAAAAATTGAAATTCCGTTGTCGGAGAGAGAACTAGAAATACTTCGGTATATCGCCCAAGGCTGGAGCAATAAGCGAATCGCGGTTCTCTTAGGAATTGGTCATCAATCTGTAAAAAATAATGTTTCGGTGATCTTTGGAAAACTTGGAGTAAACAACCGCGATCAAGCAGTTATCAATGCAATTCAGCACGGGTGGATCCGTCTTTCAGAAATCAAACAAGTATAGGAGTGGCCTGATGAATAATCCGTCATTACCTCAAACAATTCCTGAAGAGAATTTGTGGGAGAATATAAGGGATGAAACGCGTAATGAGTTAGAACAGTCGCGGCGTGAACTGAAGGAAATTAGTTTAATGATCGAACAGAGTCAGTTAGAAATAACAAAACTTCAACAGCGCAATGCATCAATTTCTGCACATTTACAACAGATCCAAACGCAAATGGAAAAGGTATCAAAAGCTGATTTAAGGATGGCTTACGATGCTGCTTTAGATGCTCAGCAGCGGTTATTTGTCATGCGTGGTCAGATCGAAAAATTTCAAAGTGACCAGGCGCATATTGAACGTTATCTGCGCATCCTTGAGCATGCGCAACAAGCCTTTGATACCGGGTTTCCAAGTGAGCATGGCAGCAGAGATGGCTTAACCGCAATCGCACAAACGGTTGAGATGATCATTCAGGCGCAGGAATCTGAAAGACAACGACTGGCTCGGCAAATGCATGATGGCCCTGCCCAGGCACTTTCCAATTTCATATTGCAAACAGAAATTGCGATGCGTTTATTTGATATTGACCAGGTGAGGGCTAAGGATGAGTTATCGAGTGTAAAGGCGGCAGCCACAACGACATTCCAAAAAGTGCGTGATTTCATTTTTGAATTGCGTCCGATGATGCTGGACGATCTCGGTTTAGGACCGACGCTGTCTCGTTATGCAGAGGCGTATAAAGACCAGTCAGGTATAGAAATTCGCCTGGTTTCTTCAGGTTTAGAACAACGACTTGAGTCTTATCTTGAGGTAATGATTTTCCGAGCGATCCAGGAGCTACTCAATAATGTTGCCCTTCACAGTAAGGCATCGCTGGTTAAAGTTCAAATTGACACCTCGAACAATACAGTCAGAGTGAGTGTTGAGGATGATGGGCATGGGTTTGACGTGAATCGAATGAACGAAAAAGGTGGAATGGGCTTAAAGGTGATCCGAGATCGAGTCGAGATGTTGGGAGGTACGATCGAGATGCATAGTGTAATTGGACAGGGCACGCACATATTGTTCACAATCCCTGCCTCCAACCCAACAGTGTTTGCATAACTGTAAGGCAAAAGTAGACATTATACTATTGCTTTATTAATAGAAACTCTCTATAATATAGTCAACCTTGAAATTGACCAAGGCAATATGAGACAGAAAGGAGGTGGAAAACATGAAGTTCTCGCCGAAGGAAAAGGGTCAGGGAATGGTTGAGTATGCATTGATCATTGTTTTGATCGCTATTGTAATCATTATCGTTCTCACCATCCTGGGCACCCAGATCTCCACAGTATTCAGCACGATTTCTTCTGCACTGGGATAAACCAATTCAACTAAACTGGGCTGCCTCGTAAAAGAGGCAGTTCTTTATTTAAACTTATAAATGAAAAGTGTCTTGATCGACAGGGGGAGAAATACAGATAGGTACGGAAATTGCATCCTATAATCATGGCAGGTAATATATAATTCAAGTAGACTTAAGGTAGGACCTATTTTCATCCTGTGCTTGACTATTCGCACAAAAGTCGTATGATTACTATTATACAAACTCCGTAAAAAAATCCATGGGAGGCTCCTATGCGTCGAGGTCGTGTTTTCCTATTGTTAGCCTTGCTTGTCCTGATTGGCCTGGCAGCTGTCTACTTCATTATGTTCAAACCCGATCTATTGGGTGGCCTGGGGACAGAAGTTGGATTGCCTGAGGCTGGTGAGACTACCCCGATCCCAACCGCCATCCCAACTATACGGGTGGTTGTTATCACCCAAGGCGTGGTGCGGGGCGAAGTGATTCAGGCAGATAAATTAGATTTTCAGGAATATCCTGAAACGCTCTTTACACCCCTGATGTTCACGGAGATAGAACAGGTAGAAGGTAAAATGGCGCGCTTCTCCATGGATCCATATACGGTCATGACATCGGCGGTAATAACCGATGTAGTCGATCGAAATCAGGGATCGGATGAAGCACTATTCATCGAGTCAGGATTGGTGGCTGTTTCCGTCCCGGTAAGCCGGCTTACAAGCATATCGTATGCACCGATGCGTGGTGACCATGTGAATGTGATCGTCACCCTGCTGTTTGTTGATCTTGATACAGACTTCCAGACCATTCTACCTAATTGGACCGGGAACGTGATCGGTCCAGCTGGTGGTGGGATTATTGAGGATCTGGGCACCACTGCACCTGAGCTGCTCCTTACTTTACTTGCACAGCCATTTCGAGGATCTTCACAGTTGGGACGGGTTTATGATGACCCATTCCTGGGCGAGACAATGTATCTGCTTCCGTCTGAAGGTCAACGGCCGCGCCTGGTGAGCCAAACTTTGATACAGAATGTAGTTGTTTTACAGTTGGGAAACTTTCCCACCCCGTATGAGCGGGAACAAGCTGAACTTCAGACAGAGCCAACACCCACACCTGATCCAGCAGCTGAACCACCGGCAGAGGAAGCCGCGGTAGAAGAAATCATTCCACCGCCGCCGGATGTGGTTACATTAATCGTGACACCTCAAGATGCAGTCACTTTGAACTACCTGATCTATAGTGGTGCCCAATTGACCCTGGTTATGCGGAATCCACTGGATACAAGCGTAGTCCCCACTGAAGCGGTAACCATTTCTTACCTTCTCGACCAGTATAATATCCCGATCCCAGTCAAATTGCCATATGGTTTCCAGCCCGCGGTAACCGAGTTGACCACGCCAGTGTTGCAGAATGATCTGGTCCCCACACCGCAACCATAATTGTTTTTTTACTGGATGGAGTAGTTAATGACATCACAAGGTAAGATCCGGGTGATTATCGTTGACGATATCGCTGAAACCCGGGAAAATTTACGAAAACTATTACAATTCGAGACAGATGTTGAGGTCATAGGTACTGCGCGCACAGGACGGGAAGCAATTGACCTTGCAAAGGACACAAGACCAGATGTTGTGTTGATGGATATCAATATGACTGATATGGATGGCATCACTGCAACAGATGCTATCCGTCGGGCTATACCTTATATCCAAATTGTCATCCTTTCTGTGCAGAGTGATTCCAACTACATGCGGCGGGCGATGCAGGCTGGAGCAAGTGATTTCCTGACCAAACCACCAACAATTGATGAGCTTAATGCAGCGATAATGCGTGCTGGCACGGTAGCACATCTCGAAAAGGCCAAATTTATCCAAAATAGCGGTCAGACGTCAACTGCCTCGGGAATAGGATCTTCTATATTAAATCTAGGCTCCATGGGCAGGGTAATCACGGTTTACAGCCCAAAAGGTGGTTCGGGATGCACGACCCTGGCAACCAATTTGGCAGTCAGCCTATGCAACGAGGAATCGTCTGTCTTGATAGTAGATGGGAATCTCCAATTTGGGGATGTGGCAGTTTTCTTAAACGAACAATCCAAATTTAGTGTAATTGACCTGGCGTCACGAGTGGATGAACTGGACCCGGAAATCGTTGAGAATGTAACTGTAAAACATTCGCAATCGGGTGTGAAAATCTTAGCTGCACCGATCAAACCAGAGCAAGCTGACACAGTCAATGGCGAACAGTTTGCCAAGATGGTGCTTTATCTAAAAACAATCTATTCATATGTGATCATTGACACAACCTCATCGCTGCAAGAGGTGACACTGGCAGCAATAGACTCAAGCGATGTGCTGGTGCTCATCACAACCCAGGATATCCCCTCCATAAAGAGCTCGCGATTATTTCTGGATGTCGCAGACGCTTTTGGTATAGATCGTAAACGGATCGTGTTTGTATTGAACAAATTCGACAAACGGATCGGGATCACTGCGGAGAAGATTAGCAATAATCTAAAACAAGAGATCTTGGCTGTAATTCCTTACGAAGAGCGAGTCATCGTATCCGTAAACAAAGGAATTCCATTTTTATTGGCGGATAAATCACGGCCAATATCACGATCTATTTTGAATTTAGCGGAGGTCATCCGCCAACGAGTTCTTGAACAAGAAGTGCATACTGACACAGTCAGCACCTTTCGAAAAATTGGAAAAAAGTAAGCTGATGGCGTATGAAAGGAGAAATTGCAGATGTCTCTGCTGAAACGAATTGAGAAAGGGGGACAACAATCCCAGCCATCGCAGTCAAGCAGCGGCTCGAGTGGAATGGGGCTGCAAGCGCGGCGGGTTGTCCCACCGGGATCGGCACCGCAGAAAGATACCTATTCAGATTTAAAAACCCGGGTGCAAATCCGTTTATTGGCGGAATTAGACCCGTCAATGGACGTCACCCAAATTAGCGAGGTGCGCACCACAATTCAGCAATTGTTCGAGCAGGTATTGACAGAAGAAAATATTGTCCTCTCTCGCCCAGAAAAGCAGCGCTTGTTTGAACAGATCTCAGCTGAAATATTAGGTTTTGGACCTTTACAGACACTGTTGGACGATGACACTGTTACAGAAGTAATGGTGAACGGGGCAAAGAACATATATATTGAACGGGCAGGGAAAATCATTCGCGTCCCTATCTCCTTTGAGAGTGATGAGCATGTCATGCGGATCATCGACCGGATCGTTGCTCCGCTGGGACGTCGAGTTGATGAATCCAGTCCTTACGTAGATGCGCGGTTACCGGATGGTTCGCGTGTCAATGCGATTATCCCTCCAATCTCGCTAGTCGGTCCGGTATTGACGGTGCGAAAATTCTCGCGGAACCCAATTACAATCGAACAGTTGATCCAGCTTGGTACGATTACACCCGAAGCTTTACAATTCCTTAAGGCCTGTGTGGAATCCAGGTTGAACATGGTGATATCTGGAGGCACAGGTTCAGGCAAGACCACCTTCTTGAACATTCTCTCGCAATTCATCCCCATAGACGAACGGATCGTGACCGTGGAAAATGCAGCTGAGTTACAACTTCGTCAGGAACATGTGGTAACTTTGGAATCGCGCCCACCGAATATAGAGGGTCGCGGCGAGGTAACGATCCGCCAGCTGGTGATTAACTGCTTACGCATGCGCCCTGACCGCATCATCGTCGGTGAGATACGCGATGAAGCCGCCCTGGATATGCTGCAGGCAATGAACACCGGTCACGATGGATCTATGACCACCTGCCACTCCAACAGCCCGCGTGACACCCTTGCCCGCCTGGAAACAATGGTCATGATGGCTGGTATGGAACTACCGATCCGGGCGATTCGGGAGCAGGTTTCATCGGCTGTTGATCTGATTGTTCACCAGGATCGTATGCG
>Ga0105106_10003132_pt1 | contig 11874 bp, 9 predicted proteins | sample PPLLaktember2015_5_FD_79109 | JGI IMG/M metagenome (GOLD analysis project Ga0105106, IMG submission 79109) | Freshwater sediment microbial communities from Prairie Pothole Lake near Jamestown, North Dakota, USA - PPLs Lake P8 Core (1) Depth... | ecosystem: Environmental > Aquatic > Freshwater >...
AACCCCGAGGAGTTCAAGAAATTTCTCGACAAGAACATCTACAGCTGCAAGGATCACTTCGAATACATCGAGCGCAACGGCGGGATGCACAAGCTCCTGAGGCTCAGGGAAAAAGAATTCATGTTCTCGAAGGCGAGAGACTAGAAAGGAGGATGACCGAGCATTATGGCTGACTATAATACCATGGAATTGATGATTTGCACCGCCGCAAGAGAACTTGAGGACGGTGCGTGCGTCGGCGTGGGCACCGGAGCCCCCTGCGCAGCGGCGATGCTTGCCCAGAAGGCCCATTCACCGAACCTGGTGATTCTGTTCGAGGCGGGCGGCGCGGCACCCCTGATTCCCGAAATGCCCATCTCCGTCGGCGATTCCCGGACAACCTGGAAGGCCGTCATGGCCAGCGGCATGTGCGAGATCATGGAGTCTGCCTGCCGCGGCATGCTGGACTACACCTTCCTCGGCGGCGCCCAGATCGACATGTACGGCAACCTGAACTCGACCCGCATCGGGCCGGACCATCAGAAGCCCAAGGTCCGCTTCCCGGGCAGCGGCGGCGCCAACGACTTCGCTTCCTTCTGCTGGCGGATGATGGTCATGACCCCCCAGGACCCCAAGCGGTTCACCGAGAAAGTCAGCTACATCACGACTCCGGGCTGGCTTCAGGGCGGGGACTCCAGGGCCAAGAGCGGTCTTCCCCTCGGGGCGGGCCCCTACAAGATCATCACCAATATGGCCGTCATGGATTTCGAGCCCGAGAGCAAGAAAATGAGGCTCATCGCGGTCAACCCCGGCTACACGGAGAAGGACGTCGACGACAACTGCGGCTTCAAGCTCCTGAAGGCCAAAAAGATCGTGGACAACAAGCCGCCCACGAAGCACGAGTTGACCATCCTCAGAGAGGAAATTGATCCTTACCGGTATGTTATAGGAAGATAACCTCTGGCGGTAAGCGTTCTCATCAGGAGGGGCCACGGCATCTCGGTGCCGTGGCCCCTTTTTTGATCCGTGAAAGAAAAACGGGCGGCGGAAAATCGCTGGAGTCAGCAGTTCTCTCGGGCCTACCGCAAAACGATCTTCACGTCATCCCTCATCCGGACGATCTTGTCCCCTACCGATGTCCCGCAGTGAATGCAGGTGTAATCGTACTTTTCCCCCTGCGGCAGAATCAGCAAAAGCCGTTTTCTCAACCGGACCGACCTCTTGCACCGGGGGCAGTAAAGTTCGGTTGCATCAAAGTCCTTGTAGGTTTCCCTGCTCATGGCATCCTCAATTCATTTCCCCTCCCTTGATGGGAGGGGCAAGGGGAGGGTGAGCATTCCCCCTCACCCCGACCCTCTTTCTCCAGGGGCGTGGGAGATTATTGAAGCGGGTCGTGAGAGGCCCTCGCAATGACTTTTTACTCTTTTCCCGATACCCGTAGCGAAGCGATTCATCTCTCCCGTCCGGGAATTTCCTTCGCGTTTTCGAGCCACGCGGCGGCCTCGCTGTCGCTTGGCGCACGCCAGTCACCCCGGGGGGAAAGCGACCCGCCGGAGCCCACCTTGGGGCCGTTGGGGATGCAGGAGCGCTTGAACTGGCTTGTCTGGAAGAATCGCTGGAGGTAGACCATGAGCCAGCGCCTGATCCGGCCGATCGTGTATTCGTTTCGCCTCTCTGCGGGCACATCCGGCCAGGTCCCCGCCTTTTTGTCGTGCCATGCGTGCCAGGCCATAAAGGCGATCTTCGTGGGCAGGTAGCCGAAGCGAGTCGTGTAGAAGTTGTTGAAATCCTGCAGCTCGTAGGGGCCGATCGTGTCCTCGGTCCGCTGGGCCGGCTGGCTGCCGTTTACCCCGGGCACCAGCTCGGGGCTGATCTCCGTGGCGAGGATGTCCAGGAGCGTATCCGAGGTCTTCCGGTCGAACTGGTTCGTCGAGGCCACCCAGCGGATGAGATACTGGATCAGGGTCTTGGGGACACTCACGTTCACGTTGTAGTGCGACATGTGGTCGCCCACGCCGTAGGTGCACCAGCCAAGGGCCAGCTCGCTGAGATCCCCCGTCCCCAGAACAATGGCGTTTCGCAGGTTGGCGAGCCGGAAGAGGTGCGAGGTCCGCTCACCGGCCTGCACGTTCTCGAAGGTGATGTCGTAGAGCTTTTTCCCTTTCGCGAAGGGGTGCCCGATGTCGCGGAACATCTGCATGCAGCTCTCCCGGATGTCGATCTCGTTTGCTTCCACGCCGAGGGCCTTCATGAGCCGGTGGGCGTTACGGTAGGTCTTGTCGGTTGTGGCAAAACCCGGCATCGTGTAGGCCTTCACGTTGGATCGGGGGTATCCCAAAAGATCCATTGTTCTTGCCGCCACGATAAGGGCGTGGGTGGAATCGAGGCCGCCGGAGACCCCGATGACGACGTTTTTGATTTCCGAGGCCTTCAGTCGCTTCGCGAGTCCCTGCACCTGGATGTTGTAGGCCTCGTAGCAGCGCTCGTCGCGTTTTGCCGGGTCCGACGGCACGTAGGGGAAGCGGGCATACTGTCTCACCAAAGGGATTCGGCCCCTCGGGATCTCCATGGGGAATCTCACCTTCCGGAACCGGTCAACCCGGTCCCGAAGGATCCTGGCGTTCTGGCTGAAACTCGTGAGCCTCATCCGGTCCTGCACCAAGCGATCCAGGTCGATGTCGGCCAAGACCATCTGCGCCTTCTGTGCGAATCGTTCCGATTCGGAAAGCAGCGTGCCGTTCTCGTAGGCCATGGCCTGGCCGTCCCAGGCCAGATCCGTCGTCGACTCGCCGGGGCCCGCCGCCGCATAGAGGTAAGCAGCGACGCACCGGGCCGACTGGTTGGCCGCAAGGCTGTGACGGTATTCGGATTTGCCGATGGTGATGTTCGAGGCCGAGAGGTTGGCCATCACGGTCGCGCCGGCCAGCGCCGCAAAGCTCGACGGAGGCACGGGGACCCAGAGGTCTTCGCAGATCTCGTTGTAGAACGTGAACCCGGGGATGTTCTCCGCCTCGAAGAGCAGGTCGGGACCACACGGGATAGACGATTGGCCGCAGAGGCTGATCGTCTTCGACAGGGCGTCCTCGGCGGGGCGGAACTGCCTGCCCTCGTAATACTCGCGGTAGTTGGGCAGGTAGGACTTCAGGGCAACACCCAGGATCCTGCCGCGGTACAAGACGACGGCGCCGTTGAAGAGAAACGAGTCGACGCGAAGGGGCGCCCCGACGACGAGGATCGTGTTCAGTCCCTTCGTCTTTTCCAGGACAAGGCCCAGGGCCTCATGGACCCGCTTCAGGAGGGCTTCCTGGTGAAAGAGATCATCATTGGAGTAGGCTGAAAGCCCCAGCTCCGGGAACAGCGCGAAGAGTGTTTTCTTCGCCGCTGCCGCCTTTGCGAGCCCGATCGTCTGTTGTGCGTTGAAGCTCACATCGGCAACGCGGACCTCGGGGACGCAGACGGCGGCCCGGATGAATCCGTGGCTGTACAGATTGAAAAAATCCTTCATGTCAGATCTCCTCGATCCGGCTAAGGGGCGCTCTCTTTTTCCGCTCTTCCTAACTTCCTATCTTCCGATCTTCACGAACAAGCATGTTGAAGCCATGCATTACGCTGTAGGTGTTGCATGCGAACCGATCAGCAGTCATGAAGACAAAGGCGGTGGGTTTCTATCGCCCGTTCCCCCGCCGCCTGCATGGTTGTTCCCAGGGAGACGAATCCGTGTTTACGGATCAGGACGAAATCCGCATCTCCCAGGACCTCCATGACGCTCCGGACCAGTTCGATGCTCCCGTAGGGGGCCTTCTCTCGCGTTTCGGGAAGGTTCAACTTGTTGACGCACAGCAATATTTCACGGCTGTGGCCGTGAAAGACGGCCTGCACATCGTTTCTTGCACGGTAGATGGCAAAGTGGAGCATGCTCTCCGACGAGGGGTCCCGTGTGCCGCTCGCGGATACGATGCCGTTCTCCAGGTCGCAGCCGTGCACGGTGACGAACTTGTCGTCGGTGAGACGGTTTTTCCAGCCTACCTGGGAGCCCGAGATGATGAAGGCCAACTCGCCAGGGCGGATACGGAAGCTGAGATTGCCCTGGGAGAATTCTCCATAGGGCGGGGCGAAGTTTCGCTTATGGAACTCGGCGCACCAGGCCTTCAGCTCCTCGAGGCGGACGTCTGCGGGAGCGGCCGCGGAGAGGAACTCCGTCCTGAATTTCACGCCGACGTGTATTTCCCTTGCCGGTTTCTCCATGAGGGTAATGCGCTATTCCTTTGCAGAATCAAGCACTTTCAAGTTAATGAATCGGCCGGCTTTTGTCAAAGGAAAAGACAATCTTTCTTCGATCCGATCCCCGGTTAGAGCGATGGGAGGGACGAATTGAAAAAGCCCGCCTTGTGAGCCGCCGCTTTGCGCGTGTCCATCATTTTCCGGGGTAAAGCGATCAGGGAAGAGGACGGTCTGCCCACTTGCTGTAGCCATTCGTCGACAAAAACAGCCAGGAGTGCTACCTTGCTAATTCCTTGGGTAGCCGTGATATTTTTTTGTCCTCATGTACTATAGGCACCCGACTACAGCAGGGCAGGTCCATGCCGGAAGCTCATTCGCAAAATAGCAAGTCCTTTCGGAAAATTGCAGCGAATCGTCTTGTGGCATCCCTCTTGCTGTTCTTCAGTGCGGTTTCTTGACCGCGAGTGCACATTGGCCCGGCTGAGAGTCAAGGCAGCCGGGTCGCGGCGGATTGGCAATCAGGATGCTGCAACAGACGGCTCCCGACCCGGAAAGGAGAGAATCCAATGGACGAAAGGGAAAATGAATATTTTGCTTTTGCGGATAAGGGGGATTTGCGGCCGCCCTCACCGCATCCCATCATCGAGGAACTCCGGGCGCAGATACGCAGAAAGGGGAAAATCGTCACCGGCGAGCAGGCCGCCGCCATCATCCGGGACGGGGATGTCGTGACGACAGGCGGCTTCGTCGCCACGGGAGTCCCCGAGGACATGCTCATCTACATCGAAGAGCGGTTCAAGAAGGAGGGCCACCCCCGCAACCTGACGCTGATCTATGCGGCAGGACAGGGGGATGGAAAAACCAGGGCCCTCAATCATCTGGGTCACGAAGGCCTCGTGGGACGTGTGATCGGGGGCCACATCGGCCTTGCACCCATGCTCCAGAAGCTCATCCGGGAGGAAAAGATCCTGGCCTACAACATGCCCCAGGGCTGCATCAGTACGCTCTTCCGCAATCTTGCCGCCCGCAAGCCGGGGCTTATATCCTACGTCGGCCTGGGAACCTTCATCGACCCCCGGATCGACGGCGGGAAGCTGAACCAGAAAACGAAGAAGGAGGGCGAAGACCTCGTCAAACTCATGGAGATCGAAGGAAAGGAGATTCTCTTCTACAAGCTGCCCCCCATCAACGTGGCTATTATCCGGGGGACAACGGCAGACACAAACGGCAACATCACGATGGAAAAAGAGGCCCTGACCATCGAGGTGCTCGCCCAGGCCATGGCGGCCAAGAACAACAACGGCTTCGTCATCGCCCAGGTCGAGCGGATCGCCGACCAGCACACCTTGAACCCGAAGCACGTCAAGGTACCCGGGATCCTGGTGGACTGCGTCATCGTTGCCAGGCCGGAGAACCACATGATGACCTTTCTCGAGGCATACAATGCGGGTTATACGGGGGAGGTGCGCGTCCCCATGGCCTCCATCGCGGCGATGGAGCTGGGTGAACGAAAGGTCATCGCGCGCAGGGCGGCCTTCGAGCTTCGACCCAACCAGGTCGTGAATCTCGGCATCGGCATGCCCGAGGGCGTGGCACGCGTGGCCAACGAGGAAGGAGTCCTCGATCTTCTCACCCTCACGGCGGAGCCGGGCGTCATCGGCGGGATGCCCAACGGCGGTCTTAACTTCGGTACCGCGACCAACCTCGATGCCCTCATCGACCAGCCTTACCAGTTTGATTTCTACGACGGGGGCGGCCTGGACATCGCCTTCCTGGGGTCGGCGGAAATGGACAGGGACGGGAACGTCAACGTCAGCAAATTCGGTCCTCGTTTCGTTGGGCCCGGCGGCTTTATCAACATCAGCCAGAACGCCAAGAAGATTGTGTTCCTGGGAACCTTCATGGCCGGTGGTCTCAAGGTCGCCGTGGAGGACGGCAAGCTCAAAATCGAACAGGAGGGCCGCGAGCGCAAGTTCCTCAAGCAGGTCGAGCAGATCACCTTCAGCGGCAAGTACGCGGCGCAGAGAAAACAGCCCGTGCTCTACATAACGGAGCGCTGCGTCTTCACCCTCACGAAGGATGGGATGGAGCTGACCGAGATTGCCCCCGGTGTCGATCTCGAAAGGGACATCCTCTCCAAGATGAATTTCAAGCCCGTCATGCAGACGTCCCCGAAGCTCATGGATTTGAGGATCTTCAGGACCGAACCCATGGGCCTCAAGCGCGACATGCTGGAGATTCCCGTCGAGGACAGGCTCGTCTACGTCTCGAGCGAAAACACCTTCTACGTCAATTTCGAAAATTTCTACGTGAAGTCCAGCGAGCAGATCCAGAAGATACAGACCCACGTGGAGAAGATGCTCAAGCCCCTGGGCAAGAAGGTCTACACGATCGTCAACTACGACAATTTCAACATTCTTCCCGAGCTCGTCGAAGAGTACGCGGAGATGGTGAAGTACGTGATGCAGTTCTACGAGAAGGTCACTCGCTACACGACGAGCACGTTCCTGAGGATGAAGCTCGGCGACGAACTGGCCAAGCGGGAAGTGGCGCCCCACCTCTACGAGTCCAAGGACGAGGCGCACAAGCGCCTGAAGGAGAAATAATCCTCCCTCTCTGCAAGGGAGACCTGACCTGTATCGCGGAGGATCCTGGTTGTAAAGTTCAGACCCGGCAGGGTGTTGTTCCAGCCTCCTTTTCTGCGGTGAGGGCCGGGTTTATCTCGGCCCTCCCTTTTTGCGGGGTTTGCGGGGGATTCCGCTCATCCGATCCGGAATCGCCTCCTTTCCATCGATCGTTTCGCTTGCTCATTTTTTCGAGCTCGACTATGCTGGGTTCCCTCTGCGGGATCATGACGGAGGTGAGGATGAAACGAAGCGTGCGAAAAATGACGGAGGAATTCGGGCTCTACTGGAAGCACTACGTTTTGCAGAGCCTGTTCGCCACGCTGGCGGTCTTTGTGGTTCTCTATTTCCTGAGCCTGCAGAATGCGGTCATCATTGCCTCCCTCGGGGCCTCGACGTTTATCGTGTTTGCCATGCCGGACAGCATCACGGCGAATCCGAGAAATGTCATTGGCGGGCATCTCGTCGGGCTGTTCTGGGGATTTGTGTTCTCCCTGATTCCCCATGCCGACATGATCGGGTGCCTCGTCTGCTATGCGCTGGCAGTGGGCCTGTCCATTTTCACCATGGTCGTCACCGACACGGAGCATCCCCCCGCGTCCGGCACCGCCCTCGGGGTGGCCATCACGGGCATGTCGCCCCACGTGCTGATCGCCGTGGTCCTGGGCATCGTCCTGCTTTCCCTGATTCACCGGTTCTTCAAACCCTATCTGAAAGATTTGACATGATAAAGAAGTGTCTGCGTGACTGAGTGTCTAAGTGTCTGAGTGAAGATAAGAAGGGACCAGGGTGTCGGGACCGGTGAAAAAAGGGTTCAGGGTCAAGGGTCAAGGGAAAGAAAAACCTCAAGAAACAAGACGAAGAAAAAGGATCGGGGATAATTCCTCGATCCTTTCTTGCTGTAGCCTGTTGCCTGTAGCCTGTGGCCTGCGCGGAGCGCTTGAAGCCCGAATCCGGCGCGCAGCGCTTGCGTCAGTTCGACTTGAAAAAGTCGTTGACCAGCGTGAGATATTCCGCCAGCAGGACCTTGCTCACCACGAAGATGTGCCCCACGTTCTTCTCGATAAGTCGGTTCAGTCCCCCGCGGGAAACCCCGATGTTTTTCCCGACCTCGCCCCACAGCTCGCAGGATACGCAGGAGCCTGTCGGAGCGATGGGGTCCCGGGCTCCACGGTAGCCGAAGATGATGACGCCGGCCTCGTCCAGAGCGCCCATCCGTACCGGTTTGCCGTCCAGATCCGGGTTGGAGGAGGGTAGGGTGTAGGTGCCCTCGACGAGGGCATTGCCCAGGAAGAACTGGCTGATCCACTCCCGGTGCGCCCGGGCGGGGAACTTGGTGCCGTGGGTGAGCCAGAAGAGAAAGGGTGCCGAGTCCTCGATGGCATTGGGCCAGTAAGCGCGTCCGTAGAAACCCATCGACACGGTGTACTGGACGCCGGGCTGGATCTCGTTCATGCCCGCCTCGATCAGGTAGGCCGGGACGTTCACCTCCCCGTAAAGCTCCTTCATCAGCAGCGGGTCGTATCCCTCGCGGATGATCTTGCGCATGACGGCATGCCCGCTCTCTCCGTCGTCGAATTTTACGGGCGCGGCCATGACGGCGATCTTCCAAACGTCCATCGGTTCCCCTCGGGCCATGCGTTCCTCGGCCCGGCGGGCAAGGTACGGCAGCATGAGGGTGCCCGCCATGCAGTAGGCCATGATGTAGATCTCGGCGCCGGGGTGGCGCTTCTGGATGATCTCGATGTAGGTGTCGGGGACGGTCTTGCCGAAGAAATCGAGCCCCAGGTTTGTCTCCCCGGGACCGGGGTCGCCGTGGTCCACGAGATAGACGTGGTAGCCTTCCTTGAGCATGCCTTCGACGACGGACTTCCCCTCGGCGAGATCGAAGATTTCGGGCCTGTTGATCATCGGTGTGGCCAGATAGACGACCTTGTTGTTCGGCTCGATGCCCTTGGGGAGGGGATAGTACCGGAGTGTCACCGAGTGCAGGCGCGAGCCCTTGATCACCTCGTAGGGCAGAAAGCCGATCCTGCCTCCCATGAAGCGGTCGGCGAAATCGCGGATGTCGAAGGCGTTGTGACGCCACAGGGCGTCGATGCGCGCCCGGCCTTCCTCCAGGTAGGTGCCCAGTGACATGCCGTCACTGCCGTCGGGATTTTTCTTCATGAAAGGCATATCGTCGATCGGCTGCTCCGTGATGAGGACCAGAAGCGATTTCAGGAGATCCTTCATGGCCTTGAGGCGTGTGAGCCCCCGGGAATTGTAGGAGAGCTCGAGCCACCGGAACTCCTTCATGTAGTTGCGCAGGAGCTGCTTGCCCTCTTCCGATGCGGAGATCTCCTGGGCCACCCGCCGGTCGAATTTCCCGTTTCTCATGAAGCCGCTGCAGAGGTTGCAGAGGAGCCTCGCATAGGTCTGGTAGATCCAGCTGTTCATCTCGGCGAAGACATCGGGGTTGCGGCCCGCCCGCGTGGCGGTCCGCGCCTGCGTCTTGATGGGCCCCGTGACGTAAGACTCCATCAGGGTGGCCTGCCATCCCGCGAGTGTGGCCCATGGCCCGAAAAGAAGGGGCTCGCCTGCCACCGTTTTCATCAGCTCCTGGTAGCGGAAGAGCGACCGGACCTGCCCGCCCGCCAGTTTGCTTTTCCACGGGACGGCGTTGTGATAGCCTTCCACATTGTCGGCCGGGGTCTTCCCGATCAGGGAAATAAGCTCATTGGGGGATATCCTCTCCGCGCTCTGCTTTTTCATGGGCCTCTCCATGCAGGTCAAAGCAATATCACACGATGGGCCACTCCCTCGGTACGAAAACCAAACATGCCGGGGACGAAAGACAGACTACCATTACCATCCATATGCAAAAGCCCGACCAACCCGGCCTGACTGCATTGGTTGCGTGATCGGGAGGGACGGACGGGCGGTGAGTGTTCCTATCATTGGCCCTATTTAAAGCACAGGTGGACGATCCGGTTTCCCAGCACGGACATCGCCCGGGGAGCGAAGAAATTGAGCCACCCCCAGCGTTCGCGGTGATGCTCGAGGACATTGCACTCGCTGAGAACCTGCAGGCCGCAGCCCCAGGATTCCATGTCCCGGCAGTCGCCCAGGGTCCAACGGAAGTCGAGACAGCCGCCGGCGATTTTCGACAGGCAGGGGTCGTATTTGCCCATGCCCAGGGCACAGGGGGCCAGCATCTCCAGGAGCATTTGCGCTCCCGGAAAGCGTCTCGACAGGCACCCGAAGACGGACCGGACGTCCTCTTCGGCAAAGTACATGAAGAGGCCCTCGGCGAGGATCAGGACGGGCTGCCTGCCGGCAATGATCGGCTCTAGGGTGGAGGGCACCGTCACCGATCCCGCAACGCAGCGGTATCGCTTCGTCTCCCGGAAGAAGAGCTTTCGCAGTGCGATGACCTCCGGCAGATCGACCTCGTACCAGCGGATGCTTCCGTTGTCGAGTCGGGAGAAGCGGGTGCTCAGGCCTGCACCCAGGTTGATGACGACGGCCCTGGGGTTTGCGCGAATAAAGACCGACGTTGCCTCATCGAGGATCTTCGTGCGGATGGCGATTCCCGTCTGTGTCATCCAGGCCCCCTGAAACTTGGAGAAGTCGTAGTCGAGGTTCTCGAAAATCTCCACGGCGATCGGGTCCCGGATGATCGCATCGGGGCGAGCGGTTTCGAAGGCCCTGGCCCAGAGGGGGATGAGCAGGGTCTCCGCAACCCCTGAGAGCCGAACGGGCTCTTTCCACAGGCGGTGAAGGACTGCCGTCTTCATGGCATGCTGTCCCGGCTTGTTGGGAGATCGGTTAAAAGGGGTGTTGACCGCTGAACGGGTCCGACGGGTCGGACTTGCCTCAACTGCCTCCGGGGTGATCTCCCGGTCAAGTGGCGTCGAATCCTGCCGCAGTTTGAAGTGCCGTAACGGAAATTACTGACAACAGACAGTGGATAACTGCACTATTTTTAACATTTTTTTACATTTTGGGCAAAAGTTTTATGTCAGGGCGCAGGCAAGGTGCCCCCGGGGAATATCCCGGGGGGTAATAGCGAGAGGCAGTAGGTCTGACAAGGATAAAGTTACTTCTTGGGTGCCTTCGGCGGCATGATCAGGGCTTCGCCATCCACCAGAAGGGTGCCGTCCTGGTTCACGCAGGTCGTCCGGAGCTTCACCCGGTTTTTCTCCGTCACTTTTTCCTTGACCTCCACGCGGGCCGTGACGGTATCTCCGATGCGCACGGGGGCCTTGAACTCCATGAACTGGCTCAGGTAGATGGTCCCCGGACCGGGTAGCTTCATGGCGAGCACCGCCGAGATGAATCCCGCCGAGAGCATCCCGTGGGCGATCCGGCCCTTGAAGAAGGTCTCCTTTGCGTAAGCCTCGTTGACATGGGCGGGGTTGAAGTCCCCCGTGATCCCGGCAAAGAGGTAGACGTCCGTTTCGGTGACGGTCTTGGCCATTTCCGCCGCATCGCCGACATTCATCTCATCAATCGTCTTCCCGATCATGTTTCCCCCTTTTATTTTTTTCTGAAGCCTGAAGCCTGGAGCCTGAAGCCTGAAGCCTGCGGCGAAGCCACCTAGAACCAGGATTTGAAGATCCAGACGTTTTCTCTCAAATCCTTCACATCATCCTTCAGCATCGCGAACAGGTTCATGTTCTGGATGGCCACCCCGCCCATGTAGGCGATGGCCGTCACGAACTGGATATCGTCCTCGGTGAATACCCGGCTGGTCGCGCTGTAGAGGCGAAGCACGCCGATCACCTCGTCGCGGGACTTGATGGGCACACTGAGGATCGTGACGATTCCCTCCTGCTTCTTTTCGTCGCGGTACTGGACACCGGCGTCGGTGGCGGCATCCAACACCACCACGGGCTTTCCCTGGAGGGCCTGTGCGATGCTCTTCTCCGCCGAGATGGGGCCTTTTTTCAGGTAGCTCTCCGACAGGCCGAAACTCGCCGCAAGGCGAAGCACCACACGGTTCTCGTCCAGCAGGCGGATCGTGGCCGCCTTGACGCACAGGGCCTTCGCCACGTCCTCCGTGAGC
>Ga0105106_10003133_pt1 | contig 11873 bp, 9 predicted proteins | sample PPLLaktember2015_5_FD_79109 | JGI IMG/M metagenome (GOLD analysis project Ga0105106, IMG submission 79109) | Freshwater sediment microbial communities from Prairie Pothole Lake near Jamestown, North Dakota, USA - PPLs Lake P8 Core (1) Depth... | ecosystem: Environmental > Aquatic > Freshwater >...
CTTGCAGCTCGGGCGATCGTGCGCGACGCCGAAGAACGTCCGCACGCGGTCGGGTGGCGTGTCGGCAACGCCTACGAGCGGGCAGCCGAACATCTCCCAGTAGAAGATCACGGCCTTGTTGAAGTCCGACACGGTGATGCCGGCGTGGCTGAATGAGCGCGCTTTCATAGATCCTGTCTGATGTGATCGGCGACGCGCAGCGCCTGCGCGGCAATGGTCAACGCCGGGTTCACCGCGGCAGACGAAGGAAAGAACGACGCATCGACGACGAAGAGATTCTCGACGTCGTGCGCGCGGCAGTACGGATTCAGCACCGACGTGCGCGGGTCGTTGCCAAACACGATCGTACCGCATTGGTGCGTGGTGTTCTTGCTGCCGTGTGAATGCGTCATCACCACCCAGAAGCCCAGGCGGCGCAGGATCCGGCGGGTCTCTTTCACGAGCATGCGGTGCGCCCGCAGGTTATTCGGGCGATACACCAGCTGAATGCGTCCTCTCGAATCCACGATCACGCGGTTCGCGGTGTCGGGCAGATCTTCCGACATCGCCAGCCAGTCGACGCCGCGCGCCACCCACCAGTCGTACCAACTCAACGGTACCTGCGGCACCACCGTCTTCGCCATCACGCCGTGCGTGCGGCCCTGCGATTGAATCTGGCCGAGCGGATAGCGCGAGTGCGGCCCGCGGAAATAGAAGTCGTTGATGGCGACCGTCTTCTGAAACACGGTCGGGTTCTTCCGGAACGGATGAAATCCCTGCATCATCGTCGCGAGGTGCGCCATGTACCGCCGCCCGACGAGCCCCGACGAGTTCGCCAGCCCGCCCGGGTGCCTGTCGTTCGCCGAGCGCAGGAGCAGCGCCGCCGAGTTCACCGCTCCGCACGAGACAACGAAGAGGGCAGACTCGACGCGAATCGCCTCGCCGTTTCTTTCGACTTCCACAGACTCGATCTTTGTGCCCGATCCGTTGGTGACCAGGCGTTTCGCATAGGCGTTGGTCCACAACTCCACGTTCGGCCGCTCGAGCGCGGGACGCACGCAGCACACTTCGGCTTCGCTCTTTGCGTGCACTTTGCAGGCGAACGAGTTGCAGGTGCTGCAGAGAATGCAACCGTCTCGAATCCCGAGCGGCAGTGCCGAAGGGTGCAGTCCCTGCGCGCGCAGCTCGGCGACGATGGCGGCCATCCCGTCGGAGTGGGGGACGGGCGCATGCGGATAGGGCCCACGTTCTGGCTCGGTGGGGTCGGCCCCCGGCTCGCCGTGCACGTGGTAAAGGCGCTCGGCGCGGTCGTAATACGGTGCGAGCGTGTCGTAGTCGATCGGCCAGGACGGCGAAACGCCGTCCATGTGTTCGACCTCTTCGAAATCGCGGCGGCGAAGCCGATAGAGCACGCTGCCCCAGAACTTCGTGTTGCCGCCGACGTTGTAGTGGGTGTAGGGCCGGAACTCCAGACCGCGGTCGTCGATCCATCGCTCCTTCGTCTGATAGCGAAGACGCTTCCAGACTGCTTCTGGGCTCCAGTTCTCGTCTTCCTGCGGCACGAAATCGCCGCGCTCGACGATCAGTATGCGCGCCGGCGTATCGGACAGCGCATGCGCCATCGTGCCTCCGCCCGCGCCGCTGCCGATGATGACGATGTCGTAGCGTTCGTTCCGCATCAGGCCGTGCGTCCGAGGCTCGAATACACGTCGTCCATGAGACGCTGATCGTCGATCGCGCGTTCGAGACTCATCTCGGGTGCGCGGCCTTCGGCGATCGAGGCATGGAAGTCGCGGTACATCGCTTGATAGCCACGGATATCGCGGAAGCCGGGGAAGATGAGCCGAGGCACGCCGTTGCCTCGTGCGAGCACGAACAGCCCGTTCGACTCGAAGGTGATGATGCCTTTGCGCCCGTAGAGCTTGGACAGTCGCAGTCCTTTCAAGAACGACGGGATTTCGCGCGAGTAATACAGAGAGCCAACCGCCTGGTTGTCGTACCGGAAGGCCACCATCATGCTCTTCGCCCGCCTGTCGCTACCGTGGTTCGATACCGACGGGCGATAGCCGTTGATCGACACGATTCTCGGCCCCAGGCTCCCCGCCACGTGCAGCCAGTGAATGCCCTCTTCGAAAAACGCGTCTCCGCCGGCCAGGCGCTCGTCGTTGCGCCAGTCGTCATGGCCTTTCAGCCGTTTCGCGATCGTCGTGAAGTGCGCAAACACCATGTCGCCGATGGCGCCTTCGGCGATGAGCTGTCGCAGCACGACGGCAAGCGGCTTGTAATGGTCGTTTTCGCCGACGAGCACGACGCGCCGTGCCTTGTCGCGAGCGGCGAGCACGGCGCAGTAGTCCTCCATCTGAGGAAACGCCGGTTTCTCGACCAGCACGTGCTTGCCGGCGGCTAACGCGCGCAAAGTGAGCTCGAGATGAAAGCGCGGGGGCACGGCCACCACCACCGCGTCGACGCGAGGGTCGTCTATCGCAGCGAAGTAGTCAGAGTAGCTGGCCGTCCCCTGGTAGCGGCGGCAATACTCGTCGGCCTTGGCAGCGTTGCGGCTTGCATAGCTGCAGACGATTCGGGTCCGGAAGCCTTTCAGATGCCGGCTGTGCACACGCGTGATGAAGCCGCAGCCGAGAAAGGCGAGGCGGAGTGGTTCGGGCATTTAGTCCGGGGACACCTGTACGATCCAGAATCTACCATGACCTGCGCGAGGTTATCTCATCACCGAGGCACGGGGTCGCTGGCGCATCGTGCGATAGAATCCCTGCATGTCGCGTAGCGTAGATCCCCCTCACGTGCTCAATATCAGTGACCTTCGTCGCCTGGCCCAACGCCGCCTGCCGCGGGTGGTGTTCGACTACATCGACGGCGGGGCCGACGCTGAAGTGACGCTTCGCGACAACGTGAAAGCCTACGAGCAGCTCACGTTTCGCCCGCGCGGCGCGATAGCGATTCCATCGATCGACTTGAAAACGACCGTGCTCGGCGTGCCGCTCGAGCTGCCGTTCATCCTCGCCCCCGTTGGCAGCAGCCGCATGTTCTATCCGAACGGGGAGGTGCTCGCCGCGCGCGCGGCGGGGAAGGCAGGGACGGGCTACATCCTTTCAACCCTGTCCGGCACGCCGATGGAGCAGGTGCGCGCCGCGACGGGCGGGCCGGCGTGGTATCAGGTGTATCTGTGCGGCGGCCGCGAGGCGTCGATCAACATGCTGAATCGCGCCAAGACAGCGGGTTTCACGGCGCTGGTCGTCACGATCGACACCGGCGTTCCGGGTCTGCGCGAGCGCGACCTCCGCAACGGAATAAAAGAGCTGCTCGGGCGCGGGATCTCCGGCATTCCGTACCTCTGGCAGATGATCGCCCGTCCGGGGTTCTTGGCGGGCATGTTGTCGGACGGGGGGCTCATGCAGTTTCCCAACGTGCTGCTGCCGACCGGGCCGATGCCGTACGCGGACGTCGGCAAGACGCTCGAGCAGTCGGTTGTCTGCTGGGACGATCTCAAATGGATTCGCGAGCTCTGGAAAGGCAAGATCGTCGTCAAAGGGGTCCATACCGCCGAAGATGCGCGTCGAGTCGTCGATGAAGGGGCGGACGCCCTCGTCGTGTCGAATCACGGCGGCCGGCAGCTCGATGGTGTGCCCGGAAGCATCCGCTCGCTGCCCGAAGTGGTCGAGGCGGTCGGCAACCAGATCGAAGTGCTGGTCGACGGCGGTATCCGCAACGGCGGCGACGTGGTCAAAGCGCTGTCGCTCGGGGCGCGCGCCGTGCTGATTGGTCGTGCGTACGCGTACGGTCTTGCGGCGGCGGGGCAGCCCGGAGTCGAACGCGCGATCGACATTCTTCGCAGCGGCATCGTGCGCACGATGAAGCTGCTCGGCGTCTCGTCGGTTCGCGACCTGAACGGCTCGTATGTCAACATTCCCGCCGGGTGGCTGCCGGGTGGCGGGGACGAATAGATTGGCAGATTGGCAGATTGAAACTGGAAACTAACAACTGGTAGAGAAAACTGAGCCCATGACAGACATGCACGAGATTGACTACAAGATTTTCGGCGACGACATGCAGTTTGTCGAAGTCGAGCTCGACCCGAACGAAGCGACGGTTGCCGAAGCCGGCGGCATGATGTACATGGACGATGGCATCGAGATGGAGACGGTGTTCGGCGACGGCTCGCAGCAGAAGAGCGGGTTCATGGGCGCGCTGATGGGCGCGGGTAAGCGGCTGCTGACGGGTGAATCGCTGTTCATGACAGTGTTCTACAACCGCAGCAGCCAGAAAAAGCGCGTCGCGTTTGGCGCGCCGTATCCTGGAAAGATTATTCCGATTCGCCTGTCCGAGATCGGCGGAGAACTGGTGACGCAGAAGGATTCGTTCCTGGCCGCGGCCAAAGGCGTCAGCATCGGCATCGCCTTTCAGCGCAAGCTCGGGGTAGGCCTCTTCGGCGGCGAAGGTTTTATCATGCAGCGGCTGCAGGGCGACGGGTGGGCATTCGTGCACGCCGGAGGCACCCTGCAGGAACGCACGCTCGCCACCGGCGAGCTCATCCGAGTCGATACGGGCTGCATTGTTGCGATGCAGCCGACGGTGAACTACGACATCCAGTACGTCGGCAAAATCAAGTCGGCGTTGTTCGGCGGCGAAGGACTGTTCTTTGCGACGCTGCGCGGTCCGGGCAAGGTGTGGCTGCAGTCGCTTCCGCTCAGCCGGCTGGCCAACCGGATCGTCTCGGCCGTGCCGGGCGTCACGCGCGGCGGACGTGAAGAGGGCTCGATTCTGGGCACCATCGGCGGCATCCTCGACGGCGACAACTCCTAGGAACGTTCAGTGACCGGTTTGAGCGGGGCTAGCAAAGGAGGAATGATGCGACGCATTTTGATCAGCATGGCGGCGGTGGCGATGTGCGCCGTGCCGGGTGCGGCATTCGCGCAGGGCACGTCCAATATCACCAGCGCCGAGCCGTTCAAGCTCGGCACGTTCGAAATCGAGGGAGAGCCGCGCATCGGCATCGTGCTGAAAGATGCCCTCGTCGTGGAACTGAACGCGGCCAACCGCGCGCTCGAGCGCAATCCCGCGTATCCGTCCATTCCGATGCCGGACGAGATGCGCGAGCTCATCGGCCAGTACGAGTACGGCATGAAGGTCAGGCTCTACGAGATCGTCAACGATCTCGTCAGCAGCAAGCGGCTGGCGGCCAGCCCGCGCCCGCGCTACATCCACGACGTGAAAGAGGTGCGCGTGCTGGCGCCTCTGATGCCGCGCAAGATTCTCAACGCGGCAGTGAACTTCTACAGCCACGTGAACGAGGCGGGTACTCCCGAAGAGCAGCGCAAGGCCGCCGCCGAGCGCAAAGCGAAGCGCGGCGTGCCCTATCTCTTTCTGAAGCCGACCCAAGGCGCCATTATCGGAAGCGGCGACAACGTCGTCATCCCGTACGGCCGCGATCGCATCGACTGGGAAGTCGAGCTCGGCATCGTGATCGGCAGGGCTGCGAAGTACGTGCCGGCGACGCGCGCGCAGGATCACATCTTCGGCTACATGGTGACCATCGATATCTCCGATCGCGGAGGGCGCCCGCCCGACTCGCGGCCGGGCTCTGACTGGTTTGTCGGCAAAGGGCACGACACGTTCATGCCGATGGGGCCCTGGATCGTGCCGAAAGAGTTCTATGGCGATCCCATGAAGCGCCTGCGCCAGACACTGAGCCTCGGCGAAGAGAAGATGCAGGAGGCCACGGCCGGCGACATGATTCACTCGGTGTACGAGCTAATCGAATACGCGTCGTCAATCATTACGCTGTTTCCGGGCGACGTCATCAACAACGGCACATCGGGAGGAACGGGCGCGGGCGTGGCGGTCCGCGGCGAGCAACGGTTTCTGAAACCCGGCGACCGCATCGTGGCGTCAATCGAAGGCATCGGCACGCTCACGCACACGGCCGTCGCCGAAGCGGCACCGCCGGCAGGAACAGGGTCGTACCTGCCGCCCGTCAGTACGTACGCGAAGTAGCACGCATGCGAAAACAGTGGGTGGTCCTTGCGATGTGGGCTCTGGTGCTTCTGTCGCCAGGGCCCGCCGCGGCCCAGAGCGAACTGGAGCGCGCGCGTGCCCTCTACAACGAGGGTCTGTACGATGACGCGATTGCCGCCGCGGCGAGCGCCAAGAGCAAGACCAGCGCGGCGTCATCGGCCACGCTCATCGCCGCGCGCGCGAGGCTCGAACGCTTTCGCGCCACCAGGGACCCGCAAGATCTCGCCGGTGCGCGGGCCGAGCTCGTGTCGCTCAACCCCCGCAGCCTTGCGTCGCAGGAAGCCATCGAATGGCAAATCGGTCTCGGCACGGCGCTGTTCCTCGAAGACCAGCCCGGGCCGGCGTCCGAGATGTTCACGAGCGTCCTTCCAGGCGCGCGAGCGAAGATGTCGGCTGCAGAGTTCGAGAAGCTGGTCGAATGGTGGGCCGCCTCGCTCTCTCGCGTTGCCGAGGCTCTGACCGGCGATGCGCGGAAGGTCGCATACAAGTCGATGCAGACTGACGTGCGTGAAGAGCTCGATGCGAACCCTCTGTCGCGTCCGGCCACCTACTGGCTGGTCGTCGCCACGCGCGGGACAGGCGATCTGGACGCAGCGTGGAATGCGGCGGTGGCCGGCTGGATTCGCGTTGGCTCCCAGGCAGACGCCACTCAGCTTCGTGCCGACCTGGAGCGATTCGTGACGCAGACCCTCATTCCCGAGCGCGCCCAGGCTCGGACTGGCCATCGGCTCGATTCCAGAGAGACGATGAGCGAGATTACATCGATCGGTGAAGAGTGGAAGGCCATCGTAGCTCGCTGGAGTGCGAACGGGCCCGGCTAGATCCAATTTGACGAAGTTCTGGCGGGCCGCCTCCCTGGCAAAAACCTCCCCCATCGACAGGATGTCTCACGGGACGACGCTCTCACCTCTAAGTAACTACCCTAAAACAATTTGCGACAAAACGCCTGATTCACCCCACGTATACTTGACTCTTCTGTAGACCGAGAGTTTCTAGAACACGAGTACTGTGCCGTGGGGCTCGATCTCTGCGCTCTATTGGGTGTCCGTACGGCATGATGATCCCGAACCTGCAAAGTTACGCCGGTCTGTCCGGCTTCGCGTTCGTATAACACGAGTTCTTGTACCGACATTCCTGGAGGACTTGCGATGAGACGACTGCTCGCGGTGACGATCGCCATGGCTGCTACGGCAATGCTGGCCGCCGCCGGACCCGCCGACGGCGTGCAGGAGGCCGGCGCCGGGTGGAGACAGGGCGCCATCAAGCAGGACAAGGCCCTCCTTCAAAAATACCTGGCCGACGATCTCGTGTACACGCACGGTGGTGGGAGAAGCGAGACGAAGGCCGAATACATCGCCAACGTTCTGAAAGGTCCGTCGCACTACCAGTCGATGACGCCAAGCGGCACGAAGATCCGCATCTATGGCAAGACCGCTGTGCTCACGGGATTTGTGGACATTCAGCCCGGAAAGGGAGAGCTATACCGTGTCCGCACGCTCGAGGTGTACACGCAGAACAGCGACGGCGTCTGGCAGATGGCTCAGAAAGAATCGGTGCGGGTTCCACTCAAGTAATGGAGAAGCAGAAAGTAAAAAGTGGAAAGTAGAAAGTAAAAAGTAAAAGTGAAAGGAAACGTGTCCATGCGTCAGTTCAGGTTCCGGATCGGGGTGCCGCTGATGGCCGCCGGGCTGCTTGCGGTGTGGTTGGGAGCCGGCCTCGTGTCGGCACAAGAGGCGACGGTGCGAATCAACGGGGCAATTGACAAACTGGCGCGAGGTAAATCGCTTGCGGGCGCCATCATGTACGACTTCTCGTTGTACGCCGCCGCGCAGTTCGCCTCGTCGGATCTCGATTTCATGATCATCGACATGGAACACCGCGGGATGGACTTCGAGCGCCTCGAGACTTTCCTGCTGGGTACCACCAACAAGGCCGAGATAGCCAAGCAGGGCAACCTGCAGGTGCGCGTGCCTCCCATCGTCCGCATTCCGACCTACGGCCGGGCGCCTAACGAGGCCATCGTAAAGCAGGTGCTCGATATGGGGGCCTTCGGGATCATGTTTCCCGCGATCGAGAACAAGGCGCAGGCACTCGAGGCTGTTTCGTCAGCGCGTTATCCGCAGTTGAAGGGTTCCAAATATCCCGACCCCGTCGGCCGCCGCGGCAACGGCAATATGCCGGCCGCATGGTTCTGGGGATTGTCGCGGCCCGAGTACTCCCGACGTGCCGATCTCTGGCCGGTGAATCCACAGGGTGAAATCCTGCTGTTCCTTCAGGTCGAGACGGCGGAGGGCGTGAAGAATATCGAAGAGATTCTCTCTGTGCCAGGCATCGGCGTGATCTTCGTCGGACCGAACGATCTGTCATGGTCGCTGGGGGTGCCCCAGGGATCGGCCGAGCACGAGCAGGCCGTCCAGACCGTGCTGAAAGCTTGCATGGCGAGAAACATCCCGGCGGCGATTACGGTGACCGAAGCGGATGTCGTCAACCGGCTGAAGCAGGGCTTCCGGATTGCATCGCTGCCGAGCGGGGGCCTCGAAGCGCCGATGGACGCCACGCTGAAGCTCGCTCGCACGGTCATCCAGCGCTAGGGCGAGCTCAGAAAGGACATATGGCATCCGTCAACCGACCATCAGCAGCAGTGCTTGCCGCGCTGCTGGTGGTGTCGGCGGTTGGAACGGTCACCGGCGAGAGCCGGCTCGTGGACGCGGCCAGGAATCGCGACCAGAGAGCTGTGCGAGCGCTCCTGGCTCAGCACGCCGACGTGAATGACCGGGCGGAGGATGGTGCCACGGCGCTTCTCTGGAGCGCGCATTGGAACGACACCGAAACGGCGGACCTCCTGATCCGTGCGGGCGCGAACGTCAACACAGCGAACGATCTCGGCATCACCCCGCTGTCGCTGGCATGCACGAATGGAAACGCCGCGCTCGTCGAGCGCCTGTTGGGCGCTGGCGCCAACCCGAACACGGCCATCGCGACGGGCGAAACCCCCATCATCACGTGCGCGGGCAGTGGCAGCGCCGATGCGGTCCGTCTGCTCATCGCTCGCGGTGGCGATGTGAATGCGAAAGAGCCTTCGCAAAATCAGACGGCGTTGATGTGGGCTGCATCCGAACGTCATCCGAATGTCGTGCGTACGCTCATCGAGCATGGAGCCGATCTCCAGGCTCGCACGCGAAAGGGATTCACCGCGCTGCACTTTGCGGCGCGCGAGGGAGACATCGAGAGCGCGCAGCTCTTGCTGGCGGCTGGTCTCGACGTGAACATCCTGGCGCAGTCCGAAACAGAAGAGAAGGCGGGTTCGACGGCAGAATCGGGATACCGGGGAGGACCTGCGAGGTCTGGCGGCCCAAGCTACGAAGCGTCGGTGTCGGCCGGAAGCACGCCGTTGCTCGTCGCAACCGTAAGGGCGCAAGTGCCGTTCGCCCTGTTTCTGCTCGACCAGGGCGCCGATCCGAATGCCGGCGCAGCCGGCTTTATACCGCTCCATTGGGCGGCGGGTACGTGGGAGGGCGGCGAGGCGAATCCGGTGTTCGGCTTCAGTGACGCGATGAGTGGAATTCCAAATCGGCGGGCGAAGCTGGATTTGGTGAACGCCCTTCTGGCGCACGGCGCCGACCCGAACGCGCGGATGAGCCGGCGTCCGCCGGGATTTGCAGCGGGGTTCACCGATGTGGTGGGCGCGACGCCGTTCCTGTTGGCTGCGGCGACAGCCGACATCGAGGTGATGCGCCTGTTGCTCGCCAAGGGCGCCGATCCCAGGTTGACGACAAAGAGCAACACGACGGCCATCATGGCGGCGACCGGAATGAACCGGACGCTCGGCGAAAGCGCCGTTACCGAAGCGCAGGCGCTCGAAACCGTCAAATTGCTGCTGGAGTTGGGTGTGGACGCGAAAGCCCTTGCGGCCAACGGCGAGAACGCGCTGTTCGGGCCGTCGTATCGCGGATGGAACACCCTGCTGCAGTTGCTCATCGACCAGGGCGCCGACGTCAATGCCACGAGCAAGGCCGGCATTACGCCCTGGCTCGCCGCATCCGGGCTCGGCGACCGGCTTGGGGGCGTCCTGTTCAACACAGACACGGCCGCGCTGCTCGTCAAGCACGGAGCGGATCCGAAGCTCGGCAAACCCTGTATGGCTCAAACCAAGTGCCGGTGACACGCGCGATGAACAAGAAGACCTTCATGGCCGTGTGCGTCGTCTGGATGGCGGCGATAGCGATCGCCGCCGCAGCGGCGGGTCCAATGAAGGCGGGTCCAAAGAACAGGACCCGCCCTACCGATGACGGCTATGTAGGCCGGGTCTTGTCCTTTAGACCCGGCGCAGAGGTGCGACAGGTACCGGCAGCCGCGCCCGCCACTCCCGCGACGCCTGCGCGCGAGCTCGTCACCCGATACTGCGTCGCCTGCCACAACGAGAAGCTGCGTCGAGGCGACCTCGTGCTCGACAAGGCCGATGCGGAGCACGTCTTCAACTCAGCGCAGACCTGGGAAAAGGTGATCGTGCAGCTGCGCAGCCGCTCGATGCCGCCGCCCGGAGCTCGCCGGCCCGACAGCACCACGTACGACCAGGTGGTGTCGTGGCTCGAGTCCGAGCTGGATGACGCGGCTGCCGCCAATCCCAACCCCGGTCGTCCGGCAGACCTTCACCGCCTCAACCGCACCGAATACGCCAACGCGGTTCGCGATCTGCTCGGCGTGGAAGTCGATAGCACCTCAACCCTTCCGCCCGACGAGCAAGCGCACGGCTTCGACACCAACGCCGATGCCCTTACTGTGGTGCCCGCCCTGCTCGACCGGTATCTGTCGGCGGCAGCGAAGATCTCGCGTCTCGCCGTCGGCGATCCGACGCTTCGGCCCGCGTTCGAGCGGTACACCGCCGTCAAGAACAACTCGAACGAGCGCACGTGGCTGTGGCAGACCGAGCGGCTGGGCGAAGAGTTTCCGCTGGGTTCGCGCGGCGGCATCGCGGCGCGCCACTTTTTTCCGGTTGACGGCGAGTACGTCTTTCGCGTCCGGCTCGACAGGACCTACACAGGGTTGGTTCGCGGGCTCCACGTGAAGAACGAGATCGAGGTTCGCGTTGATGGCGCGCGCATCGGGCAGTTCACGATCGGCGGCGAGTCGATGCTGGCATCTTCCCGCGTTCAGACCTCACCAGACGCCGAAGACCCGTCGAACCCCTTGTTCACCGCGGATAGCGGGCTCGAGGTGCGCGTCCCGGTCAAAGCTGGTCTGAGGCACGTCACCGTCACGGCGGTCAAAGCCGACGCCTCGAAGGCTGAGGGGCTCGGGCCCGACCGCATACCGATTTGGGGCCACGACTACGACGGCGACATCAGGGCGCCCATGGTGATTTCGCTGCTCCTCATCGGGGGACCCTACGAGGCCGACGTGCCCGAGGAATCTCCGAGCCGCCGCCGCATCTTCGTCTGTCATCCCACTTCGCCCAGGGAAGAGAGCGGCTGCGCGTCGAAGATTCTGTCGAACCTCGCGCGCCGCGCCTATCGGCGTCCGTCGACCAGCGAAGACGTGCAGACGCTCCTCGAGTTCTACCGGAAAGGAAGGGCCGACGGCAGCTTCGACGATGGCATCCGGGTGGCGCTCGAGCGGATTCTTGTGAGCCCGGATTTCCTGTTCCGGATTGAGGCCGAGCCAAGCGGAGTCAAACCCGGCGCGCCTTACCGTGTGTCTGACGTGTCGCTGGCCTCGCGCTTGTCATTCTTCCTGTGGAGCAGCATTCCCGACGAAGAACTGCTCGATCTGGCGATCAAGGGGAAACTGAGCGAGCCGAAGGTTCTCGACCAACAGGTGCGGCGCATGCTCGCCGATCCACGCGCGCGGTCTGCCCTGGTCGCGAA
>Ga0105106_10003134_pt1 | contig 11873 bp, 9 predicted proteins | sample PPLLaktember2015_5_FD_79109 | JGI IMG/M metagenome (GOLD analysis project Ga0105106, IMG submission 79109) | Freshwater sediment microbial communities from Prairie Pothole Lake near Jamestown, North Dakota, USA - PPLs Lake P8 Core (1) Depth... | ecosystem: Environmental > Aquatic > Freshwater >...
CTGATTCTCAGTCAATTCACCGGAGCATCGAGGGAACTCAGGGATGCCCTGATTGTCAACCCTTATGATATTGAAGAGATGGCTGAAGCGATTCGCACGGCTCTTGAGATGGATCCTGCAAAACAAAAGGCCCGCATGCGAGGTATGCGGGAGACTTTAAAGAACCGCAACATCTATTATTGGGCCGCAGATCTAATCGCCGCCCTAGCTCAGGTTCGTTTAGAGAAGCCTGCATGAAGCACATAACCTTTAACCAATCGGTGGCGATAACCTTACCCAGGCAATTGTTGAGTAACAAAAGCTGACCATTGCCAAATATTTCCTGAAATCACCAGCTAAGGTGGCTATATTTCTTGAGATGCTACTGGAGCAGGCTCAGAGGTGTTTCGGATGATAGTGGGGTAAAAAACGGCTTTCTGTGGTAGAATAAATAATTAAGTAATTATTGGGATTTAGAGATGATGGTTGAGTGGCTAATCGATAATTGGTTGAAGATGGCTGTTCCTATGCTGGTTTTTCTTGCCAGCTACATTGTTGGTCTATGGGTAAGGAGGGTGGTTAGTAACGCCTTTGAGAGGTGGACATCAAGAGTCAGATGGCAAGGAAGCCAGTTGGTGATGACAACGGTGCATCGTCCCTTTCTATTCTGGTTTCTAATATTGGGCGTCTTCATCGCCATTCAGGTGTCGGTAGTTACCCCGCAAGTCAAAGGCGTAACCACCAAAGCAATGGGTACCCTCTTTGTCCTCTCCCTTGGATGGTTGGTTATCAATCTATGTGGGCAGCTACTGGAGACATATTTACCCAGGCTGGACGTCCGGTGGCCAACCCTCTCCCTGGCAAAAAACGTTACCAGTGCCGCCACCGTTGTCGTCTGTGCTCTCATCATACTAGAGATTTCGGGCATGCCCACCAGTCCTGTCCTTGTTCTTATCGCAGTTGGAATCCTGGCGGCAGCACTGGCCTTGAGAAATGCTGCCCCCAACCTTTTTGCCGGGTTGCAACTCGGTACCACCCAACAGATCAAAGTAGGTGACTACATCAAACTGGAAACAGGAGAACAAGGCTATGTTACCGAGATCACCTTGTACAACACGCGGATCAAGGCTTTAGACGAAAGTCTCATTATTGTCCCCAACAACAGGCTTCTCCAGTTTACGGTGGTCAACTACGGGCATCCCTTAAAAAAAGCCGCAGAGCCTTTCCGTTTCCACAGTCGAACGTATATAAAGGAATTGACGGGGCTGAAGGCAAAAAGTCTTAGAGAACTTGTTGATACACTTAAAAAGGTACCTGACTCTGTGATTTATTATCACACGCACCGCTTTCTTGAAGAACACCATTACCTGATCCCCCAGCCCTCCAATGATTTTGCTGTCTGGGTGAGCGATATTTTGGGTGAGGAGGTTCTGGGTGAAAGGCTGGCAAGCGTTAATACCTTTGAATTTCCCAGTCTCGGCATTCTTAGAGAAAGAATCGTTGTGATTATTGAGGAACACCTTGCGGGCGGGGCTAACTCCAGGGAGGCGATGCCAGGGAGAGAATTTTGTTTTATGAAATCGGTGAGCCTGGTCATTCCTACTCCCTATGTTGCGAATGACCTGCGAGAATTTGTTGAGGCTTTACGCAAGATAAGCCTGGGCTCTCTTTACTTTCATGTCTTTGAATCGAGACTGAGACTGGGCAGAGGGCTTAATGATTTTACTATCTGGTTGCAGGACAGCCTGAAGGAGACCGAGCTTGGGGAGGAGATAGCCCGGCTTGACCCCTATACCTATACCTTGGAGGGACTAAGATCAGCTTTCATACAACTCATAGAAAAACGCATCAAATAAGTATTAATGACTACGAGCCTATCGTAGGACGTAGCACCCTTGAAGAGCTCAGGCTGCTTGCAGCCCGACTCTCCGGAAAGGTGATTCAAAATATCAATTCAACCTTTTCCGGAGGTGGCGTAGCCGAAATTTTAGGCCGCATGTTGCCGCTCATGGAGCAGCTGGGTGTGGATGCCCGATGGAATACCATTAAAGGAAACCCCGAGTTTTTCCAAGTGACCAAGAAATTCCACAATACGTTGCACGGCCGACGAGAAGATATTTCTGACGCCGACTTCGCTCTTTTTCTCGAAGTCTCCCAACAGAATATCAGGGAGATGGAACTCTATGGTGATATACTCTTTGTCCATGACCCCCAGCCGGTGGCCCTGGTGAGCCGGAAGAAGGAAATCGGCAGGAAGTGGGTATGGCGCTGTCATATTGATGTCTCCCAGCCCAACGAAAACGTCTGGAGCTTCCTTGAGCCTTTCATTTCTCAGTATGATGCAGCAGTTTTCTCCGCCCCTTCTTTCTCGCATCCGCTCCCCATCCGCCAGTTTCTTATCTCCCCATCCATAGACCCGCTCAGTGACAAGAACAAAGAGTTGCCGCAGGAAACGATTGATGCTGTCCTTGGAAAATACGGTATCCCCAAGGACAAGCCTATTATCATTCAGATTTCCCGCTTTGACTATCTGAAAGACCCCGTAGGGGTTATTCAAGCCTTCGAGATGGTAAGGAAGAGCATAGACTGCCGGCTTGTCTTCGCCGGAGGTACCGCCATCGATGATCCTGAGTCAGACAAAGTGCTGGCTGAAGTACAGGAGAAAGCCAGGGACAACCCCGACATACATATCCTCCTTATCCCGCCGGAGAGTGACGTTGAGATAAATGCTTTACAGAGGGCCTCCACGGTCATCGTCCAGAAGTCACACCGGGAGGGTTTTGGACTTACCGTAACCGAAGCTCTATGGAAGGCAAAGCCGGTGGTGGCCTCGGCCGTGGGGGGAATAACGCTCCAGGTAAAAAACAAGTTCACTGGCCTATTGTCTTATGGCATAGAGGGAACGGCCTACGCAATAAGACAACTACTCACCAATCCAGAATATGCCAGGTGGCTGGGGCAAAACGGTAGAGAACACGTCAGGTACAACTTTCTCATCACCCGGCACATCCGGGATTATCTCTTGCTATTTCTAGCCCTCGAGCACCCGCAAGATATCATCTATCTGTGACCGGAAAAGACCTCTAGGAAAAAAAGTGCCCGCCGACTTGCCTCACCTCCAGGCATTTGGAAAGGAACTCACGGACCTCGTCTGGGCTTTGGAGAAAATAGTCGGCCTCCGAGGCAAAATGGCCCGGTCCGATAAAAACTGAGATGCCGTGGCCTTTGAGTATCCGAAAGGCATTTTCATCGGTCTGGTCATCTCCCAGATAGATTGGCAGAAGCCCCTGACAGGGAAAGGTTTTCAGAATTTCTCTTACAGCTTTTCCCTTATGGAAATCGACGTTGGGTTGGATTTCCCAAACCATTTTTCCGGAGGCCATCTTCCAGCGATCCATCCACGGGTGAAGTTCTTTTTCTATCACATGACGAATTTTATCGGAATATTCTTGGGACACGTTGCGGTAGTGGACAGACAGAATGGGTCCTTTCTCTTCAAAAAGAATCCCAGGAATCTCTTTCAAAGAATTCTGCACATTCTGGGTGATTCTTTTGAGTTCCCTTGTTCTGGCTGATGACAACATTTTCTTATGCCTGACGTTGGGAGATTCGATCTCCAACCCGTGGTTACCGACATAAATAATGTTTGAGACTCCTACTTTTCTCCGCAGATCTTCCAGGGATCGTCCGCTGATGATGGCTACATGGACCCCGGGAAGGTCACGCAGTTCTTACAAATACCTCTTTACTTCAAGCGAACAAAGAGCAAGTTCTGGGAGGGACACAATAGGCGTGAGGGTTCCGTCATAGTCCAAAAGAAGAAAAAGATTTTGGGCTTGTTGAATCTTCGTCTGGATGGATTCCCAATCTTCAAAAAGATGGTTCACCGTATCCTTTTCCGCCAATGTAGGGGGATCCTAGGTCGATGACCTTACATCCTCTCCTTTAACTCTAAGGCCTCCGAGACCAGTCGAAGGACTTGATCAAATTGAAAAGGTTTCGAAATGACCAGATCGATCCCGCTCTCTTTCATCTTCTCCCGATCGAGTTCCATGCCCCACCCCGTGATGATGGCAATGGGGATAGCTGCGTTCATCCTTTTTAAGATTCGACCGACTTCCCATCCTGACATCTTCGGCATACCGAGGTCCGTGAAGACGAGGTCGAAGATTTCTGTTTCGAAACGGTCAATCCCTTCCTCACCGTTCGAGACCGATACAACCTCATGGCCTTGGGTTTTCAGAATTCGAGAGAGGACGTTTCTGACAGAATCTTCATCATCGATGACCAAGATTTTTGCAGGCCGTACTTCCTTTGCCGGGATCACTTCGTCTTTGGCCTGTTCCTCCATATGAATCAGGGGCAGGTGAAGAATAAAGGTTGTCCCCTTGCCCGGCTCGCTTTCCACGAGAATCTCTCCTCCATGGCGTTTCACGATGCCATAAGACACGCTCAGTCCCAGACCCGAGTTGGCGACTCCTTTGGTGGTGAAGAACGGGTCAAAGATTCTTTTTCTTACCTCCTCAGGCATTCCTGTTCCCGTATCGCGGATTCTGACTTCGACCCAGTTTCCATGGGGCTGAGAGGAGAGCATAATCGTTCCTCCCTCAGGCATCGCCTCAATGGCGTTGAACACAATGTTCGTCAATACTTCCCTCAATTCTGAAGGGCTTCCAAAGACGAGAGAAGTCTCGTCACCCTGCGTCGTCAACTCAATGTGTATCCCTCTCTCCTGAGCTTGATCTCTCCATCGAGGCTGCGTGATGGTCACAACCTCCCCGATTATCTCACCGACGGGCACTGAGACGAATTCCCGATCCCTCCTCAACCCGGTGAATTCCTGAATTCGGCGGACCGTCTCTGCGGCATCCTTGGCCGCCTGTTCGAGGTTTCTCAACTGTTGGCGGACCTCCTGAACCCCCAGTCGGTCCAACTGGTAAAGGAGCAACTGAATATTACCGAGAATAACCGCGAGGGCGTTGTTAAAATCATGGGCCACTCCGCTCGCCATCTCTCCCAAAGCCCTCAGTTTTTCTGCCTGAATGATCTGATCTTGGGCTTGTTTTAACTCCTTGAGAGTCTGCTTCAATTCAGCGAAAAGCCGGGCATTCTCAATCGAGATGCTGAGCTGGCTCGCGAAAGAGGAGAGGACCTTCAGGTCCTCTTCGTCGAAACCATTAATTTCCGTGCTTTCAACATTCAAGACGCCAATGACTTCATCCCGGATTTTGAGAGGGAAGACGGCTTCAGAACGAACACCCGGCACCCCAGAGATATAACGCGGTTCTTTCAATACATCAGGCACATAGAGAGGGGATCCGGTCTGGGCGGCCCACCCTACGATCCCATGGGCGCCGACTTTGAATCGTTTCTCCTTGATTTCTTCAAGATCCCTTCCAATGATCTGTTTGATGTAGAGTTCATTCCTAGGTTGATCCAATAAAAGGATACTACACAGGGAATGACCTAGGGAACCTCGGAGAAGTTCCAAGGATTTTTGCACTAATTCGTCGACATCCAGCGTCGAAGAAAGGGCTTTCCCAATCTCGTAGAGACTGGTAAGCTGTTTGATCTTTGCCGTTGAATCCTCATAGAGCTTAGCATTCCCAATGGCGATAGCGGCTTGGTGAGCGAAACTGGAAAGGAGTTCAATCTCCTCGACTTGGAACCGCTTTTGTGGATCCCACGAACCCACGACCATCGTCCCAATAATCATCTGCCTCACATTGAGAGGAACGCCTACGACCTGTTTGAAGTGGTAGACATCAAGTTTTTGCCATCGCTTGGGATGGCGCTCGTAATCCTCATAGAGGACCGGTCCCTTTTGGGTGCAGATGTCTCCGACGATCCCCTCCATGGGAGGACCGACTTCCCTGCCGATGAATGACGAAGGCAACCCGTGAACGATCACGCTGATGTATTTCTGCTTCCGATTGTCCCAAAGGGCGATCTCTCCTGCTTCGGCGGTCAGGAGACTGATGGCTCCTTCCATGATTTTCTGAAGGATGACCTTTAACTCGAGGCGAGATGCAATCTCTTGGCTGATGGAATAAAGGGTCTTCTGTTCTTCAAGCCGCTTCACGTTCTCGGTGTAGAGAGAAACCCTCTCCAACGCACCGCTCATGATCTGGGCAATGGAGGCAAAAAAATTCATTTCGGAGGAATTAAAAGGATGGGACTCGTTCCAAGCAACCGTCAGCGCTCCCTGGGCTCTCGTCTTCGAACCCAAGAGTACACCCATGAGAGACCTCACTCCCTCTTCAACCAAGGGCGGAGAGGCTTTTGGATGGCGCGGATAGTCCTCGATGAACACGGCGTCTCCCGAAAGAACCACTTGACCGGGAATCCCATCCTTTAGACTGGTTCTCCGCAACCCCTTCATGAGCGGTTTGGACAACCCACGTTGAGCCGCGAGAACCAGGACGTTTTCCTCCCCTTCAAGTAGAAAGAGACCTACCGAGCTCACTCCGGTCAATTCTTTGATCTGATCGAGACTATTATTGAGGATCTCGTGGAGATCCACAGACTGATTGATCGTTTGACTGATGGCACTGAGGATAGAAAAATCTCGGTTAAGCCTCGAGACCTCTTCCTCTAACTTACGGGTCGTCTTTGCCATCGTATTCCCTTCGAATCGCGGGCGAGTCGGCTGGATGCCCCGCCTTCCTGCTGCAGGGGCAGGGAGGGAAGCCGACCCTATAATAGAACCTCGCATTACCCGGAAGCCCCGCCATGTGTCTGCCTGTCGGCAGAGGAGGCGGCGAGCTTCACTCCACCAGAATCACGCCGTAACAGTTTCGTTCGTCGTCATGGGACCGAACGACGTCAATGCGGAATCCGTTGTCTCTGGCTGTCTTGAAAACGTCTATCCCACAAGCTTCCATGGAGGGCCTTGCCTCGGCCCCGTGTTGACAGGGAGCCGTCGTATCGCAGGTTTGACAGAGACGGCACGGTCCAGCCCCCATGCTCCAAGCCTTATAGTATCCATCGAGAAAAATCTCTCGTTCAAGACGTACCACTGTCTGGGTCAAACTCCGTGATCTTTCTCCCTTCTGCAGTCTCCGATGGACTAAGATCGCTTTGTGATAGCACTCGATCACCCTTCGAGTGACATCAGGAGTCGGGGTGTAGGGCGGGCAGCAGTGACCCTGTCCGAACCCGGGACACCCAAACTGACACTTCATCCTCACCCATTCTGCCGTAATAATGGAATGGGGTTCAATCACCTTGACGCCATCAAATCCCCTTTCGACCGCCTTCTTACAGTAATCCTCCAATCCCTTCATCCACGGCCTCCATCCGAACATCAGATCGCGGCACCCACCAGGATGTTTAGCTTGGTGGAGCAGTGAGCGCCTTGATTTCTCGCTGAGCTTCCTCTCTTTCCGGACTTCCTCGCTCAAGAGAATCCAAGGCCGTTCTGAAATGCAAAAGGGCGCTCCGCTCATCTCCTTTCAATTTAAAGTATTTCCCAAAATGAAAATGGGAAAGTCCCTTTTGCCCCGTCCGTCCATAAACCGATCCGAGCTGCTGATAGACTTCGTCAAAATCAGGTTCCTCTCGTTGAACTCTCAAGAAAAGGGACAAGGCCTTGGAGAGATCACCCTTCTCCTTATACCCGCGCCCCAGATAATAAAGCGTCAACACATCCTCGACGTGTCCTGTTCCCTGGCCAGAAGAGGGTGCAACTTTCTCCAAAATCTGAATGGCCAGATCGACTCTGCCAGCAAGGAATTGGCTAACCGCCAACTCTCTCGCTGGGTCCAGTTCCTGAGGGGACAAGGTATTCGCACGCTCTAAGGCCTCAATGGATCGGTCCAGCCTCCCCATCTTCCTGTAAGAAAGACCGAGACCAACATACCCTACTCCGTCTTGAGGATTCGTCTTTGTCATAGATTCAAAATGCCTGACCGCCACATCCGGTTCCTTCTCCTCCACAAACGCTCTGGCTTGAATCCACCGATAATCTCCGACTCGCCGTAGAGGAACTTCAGGTGCCTTTTCAATCTGGATGAGACTCTCCAAAAGAGTGATCCTGTTTTCAATGGCGGGGTGGGTGCTGAGGTAGGGGGGAATCTTGGGGGCCACTGCGAGGCTGTTCTTGTAGATCTTGTTGAGAAACGTGAGAAGTCCTTTGGGATCATAGCCTGCTTTGAGCAGAGTATGGAGACCTACTTGATCCGCCTCTGTTTCATGTTCTCGCGTGTATTTCAGAGTGAGCGCGGCGGCACCGGCCGCTGCTGTCGTTGCTACAGCTTCCGCGCCCCTCCCTCCTCCGAGCAAAGCCCCTGCCAAAACAGCAGCCAATGTGGCGAGATTGAGCCGTTTTGACTGATCCACAAGCTCTGAAATGTGTCTCTCCGTGGCATGGGCAATTTCATGACTTACAACTCCCGCAATCTCCTGTTCATCATCAGCCAAAACGATCAACCCGGTCGTCAGGAAAATGTACCCTCCAGGAATAGCATACGCATTGGGGTCCTGGGCCTTGACAATGTAGAAATTAAAGTCAAAGGGAGTTGAACCGGCTTGAGTAAGGAGAGAACGACCTATCCGATCTATAAACTTTTGGAGGGGGATATCCTTGATAATCTCTGAGCTCTTTTCTATTTCAAGAAACACCTTTCTCCCCATGTTCTTCTCTTCTTCGATGGTCATACCTTGGGCTCCCCTCGTACCTCCCACGAGGAGAACAAACAAAACTAGGGCGCAAAGTATAGACCTGGCAAATCCTGCTCGAAGGGTCATTACCGATCCCCGTATTCTGTCCATCACTCGAAACTATTGGATTTAGAAAGGGTTTTTATGAATTAGATTTTAACACTTTCTCTCTATCACGACAACAAGAAGAGAAAAACCCTACATGTCCCTGTCCAAATGGGTGGGGTTTGGATGGTAGGAAACAGAGGACATATAGGGCTGTTAGGCCCAACCGGTCATCATTTTATTGACTAATTATGGGTGATCTAAACAGGGGACGCGAAATGAAAACCCTCCTTCTTCCAGTATTTTCCAATGCAACCACTGATAACGCCGTTCAAAGGGTCCCTTTTCCTTCGTCTTTGCCTCTTTCTTCCCTCTCCTTCTCCGATAGGGGCCGTAACGGTCTCTGATTTCCCGAAACATAGTCCCTCACCTCCCGGTTAAGGATTTTCCCTTGTCCTATTCTCCCTTCCAGTCCTTAACTCCTCGGCTGAAATCACGAATACTGCCGTAAAGTCTGTGAATAGGAGAACCCTTTTTCTCCCCTTCCCGACGGAGAGGATACACCCTACCTCCTCCCACGGAGGCCGCCTCTTTGGCTCCGACCAATTTCCCCTGCTCTTCTTTCTTCAGCCTCTCCAGCTCCAAACTGTGTTCTAACTCCATCTCATGTTCTGTCATCTTCCCCGTAATCCAGGCCCAGTTCATGGGGTACACATCTGGATTGAAAACAACGGAGTAAAAATGCCAGACGATGATCGTGAGGGTAGCCAAAATCGCCTCATAAAAATGGATGGCACGGGCGACATCGAACGTCCACATAGGGAAATAGGTCAGCCACTCTCCCTTGAACCAGAGAATGAACCCCGTCACGGTCATGACGGCTGTTCCCCAGATCAATCCCAGGTATTCGGACTTCTCTCGGAAATTGTACCGATCCATCCGGATCTCTTTAGCCGGCCGATTAATAAAAAAATTGTTTTTCAGCGTCTCCCAAAGATCAAGGGCGTCCTTCCACCTGGGAATCATACCCCAAAGAATCCCTCTCCCCCGTGCTGTGAAAATCATGTAGAGGATGTGATACACTCCCAAGGTCACAATCGCCACGCCGGAAAGCCGATGCAAAAGCCCACGGAAGGTCATCCCCATGGGCACGTCGGTAATCGGAGAAGCCCAGAAGGCCTCAGGGTATTTCAGAGCAAACCCCGTGATGACTAGAATCGTGAAGTTAATAAACAGGTTGAAATGCTGAAATCTTTCGTTCAGCGTCATCCTTAGGTATTTCTTCATTTTTGTTCTGCCCTCATCCATAAGGGTTACACCGTACTGTGAAAAACACGGGCCAACAAACCAATGCCCAATCGCCAAAGGGACTCTTTCCTCAGGCGTTTGGGCAATGCTTCATCACCCTGTTCCTCAAAACGATCTTACGGTCTCCGTTCGATTGTCTTTCTCAGCCAGTCTGTGAAATTGAAGAAGGTCATCCCTCCAATGGTCATGACGATCAACAAAATATAAACCACCCTCACCCATCCGACCACCTTCTCTTCAAACTCCTCCCCCTTGATCGATGCCACTGCGTGAATCTTTCCTTTCGCAAAATTCTCCGACGCACCAGGGTGGCAACTCCCACAGGTTTTTTGCAGGTTGTCCCTGTGAGTCATGGACTTTGGATCACTGGAGGGCAGAATGTCGTGAACTCCATGGCAGCTCGCACAGTTTGCTGAAAAAGTGTCCCCGCCTCGGTACGATAGCCCGTGGAAACTGTCATAGTAGGACTTCACTTGACCCTTCGTAATTCCATATTCTTTCGAGATCCGTTCGGCCGAATGGCACTGCGGACACGTCGTTTGTGCAATACGTCGCTCATTCACAGGAGAGTCTGGATCGATCTTGGCCTTGATCCCATGAATGCCATGGCACGTCGTGCAGGTTGGAGAGTCGCTCCTTCCCTTGGCCGCAAGAGTTCCGTGAATGCTATTGACAAACTGTTCGGTAATCTCTGCGTGACAAACCCCACACGTTTGAGGAATGTTTGAACGAAAGATGGAAGACTTGGGGTCAAGTAAGGACCTGACGTCATGGGCGCTATGACAGCTCGTACACGTCACTTCGCCGCTTTGGCCGTGAATGCTCCCCTTGAATAGTTCTCCTGGCGTGGGTCCTGCCCCCATGGCATGGGCTTTGACAAAATCTTTGTCCGAGTGGCACCGACTGCATGTCTTTGCCACATTGCTTAGATGGGTTGCTGATTTTGGGTCACGGCTCGGGAGGATGGCGTGGTTTCCGTGGCACTCATAACATTGGGCTGCCCTCTCGGTCCCCTTCATGATGGGTTTGGCATGAAGGCTCTGCCGATAATCTCGATCCGCTTCCGCATGGCACACCTCACACTTCACACGATCTCTGGCCTTGTTTTCCCCGGCCGCGTGAGCATCATCAGTGATCCGAGTGTGACAATCTGAACACGACAGTTTCCCGTGGACCGATGCTTTGAAATCTGCTTCAGGGACATGGAGGGATACTTTCTTCCCTCCTGCGTCCTCTTTGGACAGGGCCTCATCCTTATGACAGTCAAAGCAGAGCGTATTGTCTGCTCCCCAAACCCCACCGGCCAAGCCCAACAAGAAGACAAAGGGGACTGCCACTCCAAGTGCAGCCCCAACTTTACCTCTCATGCTGGCACCCTCCCGGGAACAAGGAAGGACAAGAAACCCCTTCCAACTGATCTTTCTTTCTCAACCTTCTCGAAGGCACATTCCACCGCAGACTTCAGTTCTTGCAAGTCGACCGGTTTCATAGCGTGGTAGAATATCCCTGCTCCACGGAGACGTTTCACAAACCCGAGCCGCTCTTCTGAGGAAACCACGATCACCTGGACTCCACCCTTCATCCCCTTGAGGACTGGCACCAGATCGTAGGCCCGGATCCCTTCCAGCTCATCATCCATCAGGACAACTTCAATGGCCCCGCCTTTCACCTTCCTCAGGACTTCGCTCACCATCGTTGCCGCATCCACCCGGTAACCAGCGTCCTGAAAATACGTCAAGACCGACTGCCCCAGCTGCTCATCTTTATAAGCAACAAGAATCCTCCGAGATACCATCGTTCTCCCCCCTACACGACCTCCACGGGCCTTTCATTCCGCTGAGCGGGAGTAAAAACCCCGTTAATCATCGCCACAAAAAGGA
>Ga0105106_10003136_pt1 | contig 11869 bp, 10 predicted proteins | sample PPLLaktember2015_5_FD_79109 | JGI IMG/M metagenome (GOLD analysis project Ga0105106, IMG submission 79109) | Freshwater sediment microbial communities from Prairie Pothole Lake near Jamestown, North Dakota, USA - PPLs Lake P8 Core (1) Depth... | ecosystem: Environmental > Aquatic > Freshwater >...
ACGCTCGGCGAGGGACAGGGCCAGGTAGGTTTCGCGCACGACGTTGGTCGTGGCGTGCAGCCCGTAGACAAACCAGACGGTGAGGGCGAGGCGCGCCCCCGTCCCCCCGAGCCAGGCGCGGAGGCCGCGCGTCACGTCGTCGGGGCGGTCCCCGCGGGCTCGGCGTCAGGCGCGGCCTGCGCCGGGAAGATCACTTCCGGCAGCGGTTCGCGCAGGGAGGCGGGCAGCGGATCCGCCTTCTGCCATGCCTTCGAGGCCGTTGCCGCCCGTACCAGCTGCACCGGCTGGTACACGATGCTCGACCACATGAACACCTCGGTCGTGCAGTGGCATTCCTTGCGGGCGATGCTCTCCCGGAGCTGGTTCGCTTCCGGCGAACGCCAGATGTCCCAGAAGCGCTTCTGGCGCAGGTTGCCTAACGGCTTGTGAATCTCACAGACGCCCACGTCGCCGTTGGCATAGACGACCGCCGAAATCTGCCCCGCCTGACAAGGAATGACCTGCCGGTCCTGCTTGATCGTTTCGACCTTGCCCCACTGCAGCATCGGCTCCACCATCGCACCGTAGCGCCCGTGCTCGCGCGGGGCCCACAGGCGCCGGATGTACTCGTACAACTCCTCGTACTCGGCCAGCTTGGGACCAATCAGCGACTTGTTTTTCCGGTCGCCGCGGATGATCGCCAGGTTGTGGTGGTCCATCTGCGGGCAGCGGTCGTACAGATACGTCGTGAGCTGCCGGATCTCCGCCATGTTCTTGTCGGTGGCCGTGGAGATGCAGTGGACGCGGAGTCGTGGATCGGTCTTCTGAATCTCCACGAGCGCATCATACGTCTCCATCGCCTTCTTGAAGGCATGGCGCGCCACCCGGAAGTTGTCATGGAACTCGGGCATGCCGTCCAGGGAGAGCTCGACGACGAACAGGTCCAGCTCCTTCTCCTTGAGCACCTCCGTGACCGCGGCGACGCAACGCTCCGTGAAGTAGCCGTTCGACGGAACGTAGATCTGCCTGACGCCGTTGGTGCGGACGAACTTGAGGACGATCTCCGCAAATTCCTTGCGCAGGAACGGCTCGCCACCGGACAAGTTGAGGTTCTCGATCTTCCCCAGATCGTCAGAGAGCTGGAAGATCTCTTCCTTGCTGAGATCATCCTTCTTGTTGAGTGCGGTCCAGTAGAAGCAATGCTCGCACTTCATGTTGCAGATCGAGTTGATGAACAGCACGAGGAACGGTGGGCTCGGGAGGTCCTCCCAGACTTTCGCCGTCAGCCGCGCATGCCGTGCAACACGATCCACGAAACTCATTACTTCCATCGGTCCGTCCTCCGAAAACGTTCAGGTGCTGATTTGCTGAGACAACCCGTGGGGATCAGTGCCGGTCCCCGATGCCACGTGCCGGCGCGTCGCGGTTTCGGCGCCGCCCGGCCGATATCGGGCACCGGTCAGGAATGCGATCGCTCCTCCCAACAGCCCGCTCACGATGATGACCACCTCAAATACCAGGCCCGTGGCCACCGCCTTCACCGCGCTGACCCCGAACGGGGCGAAGAGCGCGGCTTGTGCGGCCTCACGAACCCCGATTCCCCCCTGGGTCACGGGAAGGAGCCCGGAAATCTTGGCCAGCGGCCATACGAACAACCACACATACAGCGGTATATCAATACCGATGACCCGGCCAAGCCCATAATTGAGGACCACCAAAAGCGATTGCAGTAACGCACCGAGCAGCAGGGCAGCACCCAGCGCCCAGGCGTTGCCCGCCGTGGCCCGAAGCGCCTGGCGGACCTGGACCAGCTTGCGCCGGACCTTGAACGGGAGGCGCCGTGCCGGGAAGAAGGCCAGGGTGGCCACTCCCGCCACTCCCGCCGCGGTCAGCAGGGCGACCACGCCAAGGAAGATCTGGCGGCTCCGGGCGTCCAGGGCGAGCGGCGAAAGCCACGCACCGACCCCCGCGACGAGCGCCAGCCCGATGATGTCGAGAAACCGATCGATCATGCTGCCGAGCACGAGCCCACTTCGGGATCTGGCCTCACGCATCGCCATTCCCATGCGCACGACGTCCCCACCAACGATCGATGGCAGGAACGTGTTGCCGAAGAGTCCCCAGTAGTACGCCCTCGCGGCCCGCGGAAACGGGAGGCCCGCTCCTGCGACGTTCACCAACAGCCGCCACTTCGCGACACCAATGAGGTGCAGGCACATGTAGATCGCGATTGCCGCCGGCCAGACCCCCCACGGCACGCTCCCGATCGCGGCGCGCATCTCGCCGAACGGCAGCACCGTGAACAGGATCGCGAGCATCACGGCGCTTCCGCCCAGACGTACCGCGGGGTGACGCCAGGCAGGCCGGCGTTTCGTCGTCGACCGCATCAGAGCTTGTACTCCTCGGCGGGCGTGTCACGCCACCGGTGATCGCGCTCGTCCAGCGTGGCCTCGAGCTTCCTCACTCGATAGATCGTCTCTTCGGAGATCCGCCGATTGAAGGCGATGAGGTCGGCCAGCAATCCGATCAGGAGGATCTGGAACCCGACGACGATCAGGATCGCAGCCAGAATCAGAGACTGCACGTGACCGACGCGATTGCCGGTCACGTAAAAATACAGGAACCTGAAGGCGGGGATCAGGCCGATGCCGATGAGCGCGAGGCCCGACGTCATGAACACACGCAGCGGCCGGTACATCGCGTACGCGCGCATGATCGTGATCCCCGATTTCTGGATGTAGTGGGGGATACTCCGCATCAGCCGCGAGGGCCGCGTCTGCTGATTGATCCCGATCGGGACGAACTCGACTGCCGCGCGCCGCGCTCCCGCCTGGATGAGCGACTCGAGCGTGTACGAGTAGTCGCTCAGCACCAGCGTTTTGAGCGCCGCCTCCCGAGAGAGCGCGCGGAAGCCGCTCGTCGCATCCGGGGTGTCGAGGTGTGCCGCCCGGCCCACGACCCTGCTCCCCAGCACCTGCAGTTTTCGCTTGAGCGGGGAGAAGTGATCGAGAGACGCCACGCCACGGTCGCCGACCACGATCTCCGCGCGTCCAGCAAGTATGGGCTCGATCAGCTTGACGATGTCGTTGGCCTGGTACTGGTTGTCGGCGTCGGTATTGACGATCACGTCGGCCCCGGCCCGGATCGCGGCGTCGAGTCCCGCGGTGAAAGCTGCTGCGAGGCCACGGTTGCGCTCGAACTGCACCACGTGCTGGACGCCTAACGACCGGGCGGCGGCGGCGGTCCCGTCGGTGCTTCCGTCGTCGATCACCAGAACCTCGATCTCGTCGATGCCGGGCAGCGAGCGCGGCAACTGCGCCAGCGTAGCCGGCAGCGTCGACGCCTCGTTCAGGCAGGGGATCTGGATGATCAGCTTCATCAGTTTCGGGTCTGACTCAATGTGCACACGATAACGTCCCCCCCACCCACCGACCCGGGAAATGACCGTCCCGGCCTGCACTCCCGCTCGATCATCTCGGCGAGCCGAGCGTCATAGCGGGCGAGGTACCGGGGAAAGGTGTAAACGAGCCAGACGCGGCCCACGGACCGCAGGGAGTCCGCCACCTCGGTATCGCGAACGTCGTGCCACGAACGCCGGAAATAGCGACCATAGATCTCCGTGGTCATATCTACGGTGGCGATGACGTCCGTCGGCCCCCGCTGGCCCTCGATGAAGCGCAGGGCTCCCCCGTAGTCCTGCTTGGGCAGCCGCCAGGTGCGCGGGAGCGAGGCCAAGGATGCCACCAGGAGGATCCCCAGCGCCGCCATGGCCAACGGGGCCCCCCGATCGGCGGAAGGTGTTGCCGGTATTGCTGATACGCCACGCTTCAGGGCTCCGGCCAGCCAGGCGGCACTGACAAACGCCCCTCGCACCCCGATGAGGAGGACGAAACCCACGAGCAGGAAGAAGAAACGAGGGTACATGGTGCCCCGGCCTGCGAAACCACCGACCAGAGTGGTGAGGGCGGGGAGAATCAGGAGCAGCGCCACCTGGCTGCTCCTGCGCAGATAGCTCACGAGGCCGGCCAGCCCGACCGCGGCGGCCATGCACAGCGCCACTCCCCCCACCACGAGCCAGATCCCTCCGACCCCCAGCCCACCCACTCCCACACGCAGCATGCGGAGCGCCTCGCCGAGTGCCCACGTGGGCGACGAAACTCCCTTGAGCGCCGACTCCTTGGTCAGGAAGAACGCGATGACGCGGTCCAGCATGGGAGCATACATCGCGACGGCCAGCGCCGCCCCGCCGACATAGATGCCGAAAGTCCAGCGCCAGTCAGGTCGCGATGCGTCACGTGGGACCCCTGCCAGGGCCAGCAATGCCACGATGAACTGCGCAAACGCGGTAAAGACAAAGGTCAGGTGCGTGTACACCCCGACTGCGATGCAGATGCTGTACAGCACCCCGGCGCGACGATCCCCATCCTGCAGGAAGCGCAGGAGCAGCCAGGTGCTGGCGAGGGCACAGAAGGCGAGGATCGTGTATCCGCGCGCGTTCTGCGAAAACCACACGTGATGGTAGGACAGCGCGAGCAGCGCGGCCGCGAAGCCCGCTTCCCGGCGGGTTGTCACCCGCGCTCCCAACACGAAGAGCATCGGCACCGACGCCACCCCGAAGAGCAGCGCCGGGAGGCGCAGCGACCACGGGGACTCGCCAAATGCCGAGAGCGACATGTGGGCGAGCAGGGAGTAGAACGGATGCTTGTTGTCCCCGTGGAACTCGGCGAGTGACTCGGGGAACGGGGTCCGGAAGGCGTAGAGCGTGGAGTAGATCTCGTCGGCCCACAGCCCGCCATCGATCCCGGGGATGCGCACAGCGAGGGCGACCAGCGCGAGGGCGGCTGGCACGAGCCACGCCCTCCGCGGACTAGTCCTCGACGACATGCGACTTGAACTTCTCCCGGTACTCCGCCCACCGGGCGAGGTCGAACCCCTTCGTCGTCAGGCAGTCGACCGCCGAGTAGGCCATGTACAGCGCATGGTGCGTGTTGTCGTGCGCGAACAGCCCCTGGCGACCGTAGACGAGCAGGTTGGGCTGCGCCGCGGCCCAGTCATCCAGCACGCCTAACGGCTTCTCGTAGCCGTTGAGGTAGATGGGGTAGGCCTGGGCGAGGCGTCGCACGTGCACGTCGATCGGGTTCGCCGGGAGAGGGATACCCGCCGTGGCCGCATCCGCGGCCAGGATCTTCGCCAGCTCATCGTCGCTCGCCGACCAGAGCTCGTCCCCCACTGTGCACGGGTACTCGGCGCACAGCACGGTCGTCCCCTTCGGCTCGGTGAGGCGGAAGTAGTTCTTGGGCTCCGACAGCCGCGTGACGCGCACGCTGGACTCGGGAAAGTAGTGCGCATCCGTCGTGGTGTACTGCGGCACGGGGAGCTGCACGTACACGAGGACCATCGCCCGGAAGCCGATGTCCTGCGCGGCCCCGAGGACCCGCGAGTCGGGGGCGGGTTGCGTGATCTTCGCCAGCAGCGTGATGGGGATCGTGGACCAGATGTGGTCGGCCTGGATGGTCCGTCGTTCCGTATGCCGCTCCGCCGTGACGGTCCACGTGTAATCGGGATCAGCCGAGCGCTCGATTCGCGCCGCACCCCATCCCAGCGCGATCTCCGCGCCCGACGAGGCCGCGTGCTGGGCGTAGGCGCGGCTGATCTGCCCGTAGCCTTCCCGCATGTAGTAGTACTTGCCGCCACCGACGGGCTTGATCAGGCGCTTCACCAGCTTGCCAAAGCTCCCGGCCGTGACGCGCTTGCGCGCCTGGATGCCCGACAGCACCTCCGGCTCGCGCCCCCACAGCTTGCGCGCGTACGGAAAGTAGAAATGATGGCACATGGTCGGGCCGAGATTGGCCAGCAGCACCGACGCGAACGTGGAGCCTTCATCGGGTCTGGCCAGCTTCCGCCTCACCATGTCGCGCGCCATACCTAACGCGAATCCCTTGTCGAGGCGCTTGAGCAGGTCCAGGGTCTGGATGGGGAAGTGCAGCCACTTGCCGCGCAGGCGGATGCGTCCGTGGCGTGGGAAGTCGCCGAAATCGTCCCCCAGCATGCTCCTGATGTCGGCGAGGATCTCGGGCGCGACCGTGTGGTGCAGCCGGTGACTGCCATAGTCCAGCCACTGGCCCCCCCACTGGAAGGACCCGGCGTTGCCACCAACGACCTCCTGGCGCTCGAGGAGCGTCACCGTTGCCTTGCCGGTCCTGCGCAGCTGGTGGGCGGCACCGCATCCCGCCGGACCGCCGCCCAGGATGACCACGTGTGGGGGACGCGTCACGAGGTGACCTGCCGCAGGGATTCGGCGGGCGGGCGCCCAGACCGTGCCAGCCAGTCGCGGTACCAGGCCACCGTTTCCCCTAACGAGTCGTCCACCGTGAACTTCGGCTCCCAGTTGAGCCGCCGCCGGGCCTTCGTGCAGTCCAGATACTGCTTCGGAATCTCGTTGGTGGCCTCGTTCCGGATCGTCAGCGGGAGGGACGCCCGGTCCATGACGTCGAGGATCTTTGACGCCATCGCGATCACCGACAGCGGTGTCTCGGTGCCGAAGTTGAACGCCTCGCCCGTCAGCCCGTCCTCCGGCATGCGCTCGGCGAGCGTGAGGTACGCGTCCACCGCGTCCCGCACGTAGAAGTAGTCACGCACGAAGGTCCCGTCGCTCCGGATGACGGGAGACTCGTTTCGCAGAGCCGAGCGAATCGTGCCCGGGATCAGCCGGTTGAAGTTGAGATCTCCGCCGCCGTAGAGGTTGCCGCAGCGTGTGACGGCCACCGGCAGCTGGAACGAGTGAAAGTACGAGAGCGCGATGAGGTCGGCGCACGACTTGGACACATCGTATGGATATCGGCCAACGAGCGGCGCGTCCTCCGTGTACGGGAGGCGTTCGTGCTCGCCATACGCCTTGTCACTCGATGCGACGATGACGCGCTCGATCTTCTTCATCTGGCGTGCCGCCTCCAGCAGGACCCACGTGCCCTTGATGTTCGACTCGAAGGTCGAGAGGGGCGAGCGGCTGGCCGTCCCCACGATCGTCTGGGCGCCGAGGTGGAAGACGCTGTCGATCTCGTACTCGTTGAGCGCGCGGAGGGTGAGCGGATAGTCCTCGAGATCACCGCGCACGAGCCGGCAGCGAGAGAGGGTGCCGGCTGTCACCGCTTCGCTGTCCGGCACCCAGTCGCGCACGAGGCAGACGACCTCCGCGCCGCGTCGCAGCAGCTCCGCGGTCATGTGGGAGCCTAACAAGCCGGTGGCGCCAGTCACGAAGACGCGCCGGTGGTTCCAGAAACTCATGTCCACGTTTTCCAGGGTGCATGGCCGCCGGACCACAACGACTCCAGCAGCTCGCGCTCACGAAGGGTGTCCATGGGCTGGAAGAACCCCTCGTGCCGGAAGGCCATCAGCTCACCGTCCGCCGCGAGCTGCTCGAGGGGGTCCCGCTCCAGGATGGTGCTGTCGTCGCGGATGTAGTCCAGCACCGCGGGCTCGAAGATGAAGAACCCGCCGTTGATCCAACCACCTTCCGCCTGTGGCTTCTCGGTGAACTCGCGGACCACGGTGCCGTCGATGGCGAGCCCGCCGAACCGCGCCGGCGGGCGGACCGCCGTCACCGTGGCGAGCTTGCCGTGCGTGCGGTGAAACTGGACGAGGGATCCGATGTTCACGTCGCTCAGGCCGTCGCCATACGTGCACATGAACGTGCCGCTGCGGAGCAGGGGCTGCAGGCGGCGCAGCCGCCCGCCGGTCATCGTCTCGAGCCCCGTGTCGACGAGGCCCACCTTCCAGTCGAGCGGCGAGCCGTTGAGCACGTCGATCGCCCCCGTCTTGAGGTCCACGAAAAAATCGCTCTCGTGGCTCGCGATGTCACGGAAATACTGCTTGATCATCTCGCCGCGGTACCCGCACGCCACGAGAAAATCCTTGTGGCCGAAGGAGGCGAAGAACTGCATCAGGTGCCAGAGAATCGGACGCCCGCCGATCTCGACCATGGGCTTGGGTCGCGTAGCCGTTTCCTCGGTGAGTCGGGTACCGCGACCACCGGCCAGTATCACAACGCGCATGAGGTCAGATGATGCGGGGCGCAGGGATCGGAATGATGAAGCGGCCGCCGGCCGCGCGATAAGCGGCCTGCTGCTGCATGATCTCGTCGGCAAAGTTCCAGGCGAGGATCAGGACATATTCAGGCATCTCCTCGACCAGCGTCGATGCCGGCCGCACCGGCAGATGCATCCCCGGAGTGAAGGTCCCCACCTTGAGCGGATTGCGGTCGACAGTGTAGGGAACCAGGTCGATGCCGATGCCGCAATAGTTGAGGAGCGTGTTCCCCTTGGCGGGGGCGCCGTAGCCAGCGATGCGCTTGCCCTCACTCGTCAGGCGCTGCAGCAGGGTACGCAACTCTTCGCGCTGTGAGCGTGTTCGCTCCGCGAACCGTTCCCACGCGGCAAAAGTGGCGAGACCGTTGCGCTGCTCGGCGTCGAGAAATGCTCGCGTCGTGGGCCCCGGCTCGGCGCCCTTACGGAACCAGACGCGCACCGATCCCCCATGAACCGGCACCTCATCCACGCGCACGATGCCGAGGCCGGCCGTCTCGCCGAGGCGCTTGAGGGCCGTCACGCTGAAGTAGCAGAGATGCTCGTGGTAGACCGTGTCGTACTCGACGCGCTCCAGCATCTCCCGCGCGTACGGGACCTCGACGATGACCGCTCCCTCGTCATCGACGAGAGCCGCGGCCCCCTGAAGAAAGCCGGCGGTATCGTCCACGTGCGCAAGCACGTTGTTGCCGATGACCGCGGCTGCCGCGCCGTGGCTGGCGCGCAGCGCGTGGCCCTCGTCTCGCGAGAAAAACCGGTTCTCCGTGGGGATTCCGCGGGACTCCGCCACGCGGGCGATGTTGCGCGCGGGCTCGACACCCAGGATGCGCACCCCCAGATCGCGAAAGCATCCAAGCAGGCTCCCGTCGTTGCTCGCGATCTCCACCACGAGATTCTCGCTGCCGAGGCCGAGCTCGTCGATCACCGCCTGCGCGTAGCGGCGGTTATGCTCGGCGATCGTTGTCGAGGTGCCGGTGACGTAGATGTACTCCGCGAACAGCACCTCCGGGTCGACCACATCCGCCAGCTGCACGAGCGAGCAGGTGCTGCAGAAGTACAAATCCAGGGGATATCGCTGCTCACCCGAGAACTCCGAGGGTGCACGCAGGAAGGCATTGGCGAGGGGCTGCGGGCCTAACTCCAGAAAGCGCCGCAGCGCGGCCTGGCCGCAGGCGCGGCACGTCGTCCGGTGCCGCAGGACCGGCCGGGCATCGTCGCGCGAGGTCGGTTGCAGGTCCGTTGCCGTCACGGAGGGGTGCTCCCCCCCGCGACGGGCGTCACCGGCGCATGTGCCGAGCGCCAGCGCGCCAGCTCCCCGGAGAAACGGTACTTCAGCAACGCCGTGAAGAACTCCCAGCAGGTGGAAGCCCGCACATGCGACAGCCCGCTCCCTCGCATGCGCGCAAACACGTTGTACTCGAGCACCCGCACGCCGAGGTAGTGTGCCTTGATCATGATCTCGGGATCCAGAAACCATTGGCGACTGGTGAGCTGCATTCGCTGCACCACTTCCCGCGGCATGATCTTGGGAAGCCCATTGATGTCCAGTGATTCGACTCCCGGCCACAGCGAGCGGAAAAACAGGTTGTATCCGATCGACACGACCTTTCGCGCCGGCCCGTCCATCCGGAAGCGACGCCGCGCCTTCGCCATCACCGGCGCACCACAGGCCACCGCGTCCTCGAACAAACGCACGGCATCCTCGGCGTCGACCTGGCCGTCAGCCGGGATCACACCGATCCATTCGGCCGTGCACAACGGGATCCCGCTCAGGATGCCGTTGCCGTACCCCACGTTCACGTCGACGCGGTGCACGACGATCCCCGCATGCTCGGCGGATAGCCCACGCAGGATAGCCCCCGTCTGGTCCGTCGAGCCGTTGTCGACTGCGACCAGCTCCATCGGAATCCCCGCGCGCTCGAACGCGATCAGCACCCGGCGCACGGTCTGCGCGACGATCGCCTCCTCGTTGTAGCAAGGCATCACCAGCGAGATCGCTGGCGCGTGTGTCGGAAGGGGGGATTCCAGAACGGACATCGACTCTGATGCGGTCAGAACGGACGGTACAGGACGAGACCACAATAGACGACCCAAAGCACCACGGCGGCCAGAAGGCCACGGTCCGTCAGCAACGTATCCGTGGGATTGCCATCCTCCCGGCGGTGCACGAGATGGAGATAGCGGAGCACGCCGTACAGTACGAAGACCGTGCTGTAGGAAAGGGCCTCTCCTCCCACGGCCTGGGCCGTCTCCGATTCGAGTGTGTACATGATGTACGACACGATCGTGACGGAAAGCAGGACCACAGACAGCTGGTCCAGGAACTGTGTCGAGTACTGTGTCAGGACCGCGCGATGATCCCCCGCTGCTCCGTTGCCGAGGAGCACCAGCTCGTGCCGGCGCTTTGCGAATCCGAGGTAGAGCGAGAGCAACCCGCCGCAGAGAACAAGCCACACCGAGGGGCGAACATCCACGGCGGCCGCCCCCGCGAGGAGTCGGAGGACGAAAAAGGCGGAGATGGCGAAGACGTCAATGATGACCACGTGCTTCAGCCACACGCTATACAGCACATTCAGCGCGAGGTAGCTGACCGCGATCCCGCCGAGCTCCGGTGACACCAGAAAGGCCGACGTGGCGCTCACAGCGAGTACGACGGCGGCGACAATCAAGGCCGCCGTCACCCCCACTTCGCCCGACGCGACCGGCCGACCCCGTTTCACCGGGTGTGCGCGGTCGGATTCACGATCGATGACGTCGTTGAGGATGTAGACCGACGACGCGAGGCCGCAGAACACGAGGAATGCCAGCACGGACCTCACCTGCGCGCCGCCATCGAGGGCCTTCCCCGAGAAGAGCAGGGGGGCCAGCACGAAGAAGTTCTTTATCCACTGATGTGGCCTGAACAGGCGCACCCACGAGGAGAAGAACCCCGGTCGGGCGAGGGCGCTCCCGGTCACCGGAATTGCCGAGGTCTGCTTTCCTGTCTCACTCATCAAGAGGGGTGCGACTGCGTGGGTGTGAGCGCCGAGAAGTCGTATCCGATTGCGGCCGGGGAGAGCGCAAAAAGCTGGCCCGCAGATCCCTGTGATGCCGGCGTCTCGTCTCGGATGCAGACGTCCAGCCACTTGCTTTGGATACGGTCGCGACTGCTGTGCTGGGATCGATCCAACGTGTTGTGGCGACCGGGCCACTTTTGTGATTCCGGCCGTAGTGTGGCATGTGATCTATATCACGAAAATATCTGACTGACGTAATGAGAAGTGCAGCTTGACGACGGTTACGCCCCCTCATGTGTGGCGGGGGCTCAACGGTCGGTGATCGTATGCTCGAGAGGCTGCGTGAGGCACGCGACGTGTCAACGGTTTGTGGAGTCAGAATGGCCGATCGGAGATATGTGGCCCGGTTCTTGTTATGTGAAGCGACAAATGTCCTCGCCTATTCCGAACGCAACAGTTCAGCCGCCCGTGCCAGCGCTGCCCGCACTGCAGACTCGGCCACGCCTCTCGATCGTTTTGATCTCGCTCGGACCAGTCCTTTTCCTGGACCGCGCGCTGAAGATGGTGCTCGAGACTCAGTTTTGTCTGGAGACAGAATTGGTGGTCGTTCGCGCATGCGGCTCCGAGGAGGAGAAAGCACATCTCTTCCGGATGTCCCGACAGCATGGATTCTCGCTGGAGCTGGCTCCTGCTGGAGCAAGCCGGGAAGCCCTGGCTGATCTCGGCTCTCGCCGTGCCTCCGGGGACATCCTGACGGTCAAAAACGACTACGTGACCGACGATCTCTGGCTCAGCCCGTTCGCTTTGCCCCTC
>Ga0105106_10003140_pt1 | contig 11863 bp, 9 predicted proteins | sample PPLLaktember2015_5_FD_79109 | JGI IMG/M metagenome (GOLD analysis project Ga0105106, IMG submission 79109) | Freshwater sediment microbial communities from Prairie Pothole Lake near Jamestown, North Dakota, USA - PPLs Lake P8 Core (1) Depth... | ecosystem: Environmental > Aquatic > Freshwater >...
AAGTTTAAGTTTTAGTTCAGGTTCAAGTATAAGATCAGTAAAAATATCTCAGATAAGTTCATTTGTTCATGATCTTGAACTTGAACTTAACTCCATCACCTTCTGTAGATGGTTTTAATATTTACAAATTCCCGGATCCCGAAAGAAGATAATTCCCGGCCATAGCCCGATTCTTTAACGCCGCCAAACGGGAGCCGCGGATCGGATCTGACAAAATCATTAATAAAGCAGTTTCCCGCAATTAATTTTTTCTTTGCAATTATTTCACCTCTTTCTGCATCGGATGTGAACACGGCGGCACCCAATCCGAATGAAGTATGGTTGGCAATCTTAACGGCTTCGTCCTCATTCTTTGCCTTAATTAAAGAAGCAACCGGTCCGAATAATTCTTCTTCATATGCGGGCATTCCGGGAGAAACATTTGATAGGACAGTTGGATAGTAAAAAGCTCCCTTGCCTTCCGGAATTTTTCCGCCCAAAACAGCTTTCGCACCTTTGGAAATGCTCTTCAAAACCTGCTCATGAAGCTCATCTCTCAAATCTGTTCTAGCCTGGGGACCAACTTCAACCGTTTCATCAAACGGATCCCCGATTTTCTTTTCCTTCATCTTTTGGATGTAAAGCTCTTCAAAACCTTTATAAATTTTTTCAACTGCAATAAACCGCTTTGCAGCAATACAGCTTTGCCCGCTGTTTATCAATCTGGATGCAACACATGTTTCGGCGGCTTTTTCCAGATCAGCATCTTCCAGAATAACATAAGGATCGCTGCCGCCAAGCTCGAGCACCGTTTTCTTCAGTGCCTTACCTGCTGCCGATGCTACCGATCTTCCTGCAGATACACTTCCTGTCAATGTAACTGCCTGTATTAATTTGTTGTTTATTATTCCTTCAATTTTTTTTGAAGAAATAATTAACGTCCTGAAAAGATCTTCAGGAAATCCGGCATCTTTAAAAATTTCTTCAATTGCCAGTGCGCATCCGGAAACATTTGAAGAGTGTTTCAAAACCCCTGCATTCCCGGCCATAAGATTCGGAGCCGCAAACCTGAAAACCTGCCAGAAAGGAAAGTTCCACGGCATTATGGCCAGTATTAAACCAAGCGGCTGGAAAGTAATAAAACTCTTCGAAGCATCAGTCTTAACAATTTCATCATTTAAAAAACTTTCTGCATTTTCCGCAAAGTATTCGCAGGCTCCGGCGCATTTTTCTATCTCTCCTCTGGACTGCCTTATCGGTTTTCCCATTTCCAATGTCATAAGTTTCGATAATTTATCCGTGCGACTTCTCAATAGTGCAGCGGCTTTTTTCATTTTATCTGCTCTGTCGGCAAATGATTTCTCTTTCCAATCAAGAATAGATTTATGAGACTTTTCTATCAGTCCAGAAACCTCCTGATCGGTCATTTCCTGATAGACTTTTATTTCTTCATCCGTGGATGGGTTTATAGATTTAATCATAATTCAAACTCAAAAATTAAAGTGTTGTTAAAAATAGGTAAAGAAAATTGTTAAAATTAAAAGGGGCTTTTTAGCTGTTTGTGATCTGCAAAAAGAATGTGAATAAATTTTCAAAAGAATGATAAAGATCATTATGTAATGCCCAGCTTTAACAGAAGGAAACCAGGGAGAATTCAGTTGATTCTTTTTATAACGACCAAAGTTTTGTCATCCGAATACTGGCCGTGCTTTGAAAATTCTATCACATCGTTTAAAATCGAATATGTAATCTCTTTTGGCGATAAATTTTTGTTTTTCCGCAGCAAATCCATTAGTCTTTCTTCCCCGTAACTGTGAAATTCCGAATTTGTTGATTCGGTAACACCGTCGGAATAAATGAGTAAAACGTCGCCAGTCGCGAAATTTATATTTTCAACCGTATATTTTCCGTTGGCTGTAGGTCCAAGAACAGGCCCTGTAGGATTGAGTAGAATTAATTCATCAGAATTCTGTTTTACAAAAATGGGAGGATTATGCCCTGCATTTGCGTATAAGAACAAACCGCTTTTATCGTTTGAAAGCTCGCCGTAAAACAACGAGGCAAACTTATCATCGGCAAAAATTTTATTCACGAGCTGATTCATTCTTTTCATCAACGGATAAATTTTTATTTCAAAGTTGCTTGCCATCCTGATTGCACCGGAAATATACATTGCCTCGGCGGCGGCGCTTACTCCTTTGCTTGCGGCATCTCCTACAACAACTCCAAAACGATCCGATTCATCTCCAATTTCCAGGTAATCAAAAAAATCTCCCCCTACTATTTCGGCCGGATCGGTAATTCCAAATAACTCGTAATTCCGAAAGCGGTATTCATGTGCCGGAAGAATGCTTTTTTGCAGTTCCCTTGCTTTATCCAGATCCGCTTTCAGAAGTTTTGCTCTTAACGAATATCTTTTCTGTTTTATCTGCGAAGTTATTGCGGTTGCAATAATATTAAGAGTAATTCTAAACTCTTCATTCAAGTCATCGCTGTTAAGCGCCAGCAGGTATTCATAGTATGGTTTTTTATCGATCTTTATTTTATCGCCGACTCCTGTTGCCGAATACCTGAAAATTCCTTTCTGCCTCAGTGTTTCATTTGTTTCATTTGCCAGTATTGTTCTTTCTTTGCCGAGAATATCGAACAGCGGATACCCTTCCACTTTTAATTGAAAATCGGGATCAATCTTTTCCACTTGTCCCGTTTGAAACAACAAATCATATGTCAGCTCGCCGGGATTAAACTTCCAGATTCTTCCCCCGGTTATGCAAATCCCCTCATGTTCAATCAACTGATTGAGAACCGAAACAAGCATTTCCTGCTCGGATGAAAAATTTTGCGAAGCTATAGCTTCTACAGTTTTATATAGTTTACGCTGATCCATTTAATATTTTGAAAACCTCATCAAAATATATATTAAAGATAAAGTAATTAAAAAAGAATAAAACAAATTGAATCTGATCGTGAAGAAATCTCATTCGGTATAAAAATCAATCATCTTCCGGATTGCTCTTTTGCAGACAGGACAGAAGTTATCAATCGAAATCGATTTCATAGTGCAGTCCATCGCGGGTCTGTATATTCCTTTCGGCATATAGCCTCCTCCTTCAAATGCGCCTACAATATTCTCATATTTTGGTTCGTCAGGAGTAGGAATTGGAATCGAATCGGCAACTAGATCTTTCCATTTGGATTTAAAATTAACTAACGTAGTTATGTTGGGATCGAGCGGCTCGACATCAAGAGGATAAAAATCTTCATATGCAATATCTGATGTATAATACTCGTCCGCGAGAGAAGCAAAGCCATGACCGAATTCATGGACAAAAATAAATTCCGAATAAGAATTATCGCTTGCACATACTGAATAATGATTATAAATCGATCCTCCTCCGTATAATGCGGTATTTACAAGAATATAAATTTGATCATACGGCGCATTTGCTGCAAGATCCCTTACAGATTTATTGTCGGCAGTCATTAAGTAGCGTTCAAGATTGAAAGTATAAAAAGTAGTATTCAATAATGTTTTTTCCCAGATGCTGTCGTGCGGGATATCCGTACCAGAATTTTCCGAGGGAGCCTCGATACCCCAGACATTGAATTTATTTTTATTTTCCTTAAACGGGGATACATTAAATAAATAACCAGCAAATCTTTTACAGTCTTCTTTAAATTTATTCATCTCACCTGAAGTATAACCTTCCGGCAGAATTACAATATCAACTTTTTCTTCGGAATTACCGGAATATTGAACCTGAAAATTTTTATATTCTTTTTTTCTTTCCGTTGAAATAAAATAATCGGCAGGATCTATATAATATTCAAATTTTTTAACCAGTGTGTTCTTTTTATCTCTGCTGTAAAATTCGGCTTTAATTTTATTTTTAGGAAAAGGAGCAATAACAGTTTCACTGAAAGTTTTAAATGTAGATTTTGCTTCGGCAGTAGTCTGCCATTCATCAAAAAGTGCAGAATAGCTGTGTGAAAAGATCTGATTGCCGCTTTTCAAATCGTACATCTGGAACTTAAAAGAGCCGATATTGTTATTGTCAATCAATTTTTTTTTTGATCCTCCCCAGAAAGGCTCTTCCTTCAATTCGTCTATTGAGTAGAAATCGGAATCATGATTACCGGTATGGAAATAATCAATTCTCAAGGTTTTATCGACGAAGTAGTCTTCGAATTTAATTTGTGCGGACAAAGAAAGATGCAGCAGTAAAAATGCAATTATTAGTTTCATATTAATAAATCAGTTAAGGTTTTGAAAAACTTAAAGCTTGACTTTTCTTGAGCCCGGTTTAACAAGTTCAATTCCTTGTTTACAAAGCGGGCATTCTTCGGGAGAAAATGAAACCGCATCGAGTTTAACCGTGCTGAACTGGGGAAATCCGAAATTTACTTTTCCGTTGCTGCGGTCGACAATAAAACCGACTCCTTCGACAACAGCTCCGCAGCCCTTAACAATTTCAATTACTTCAAATACAGATCCCCCGGTTGTTACAACATCTTCGCAGACTAAAACCCTTTCCCCTTTTTCTAATGAAAATCCGCGTCTTAACGTTAATGCTATATCTTCTCTTTCCGCAAAAATTGATCTTTTATTTAATTGTCTTGCTACTTCCTGTCCCACAATAATCCCCCCGATAGCAGGTGAGATTACAGTATCAATTCCGTAAGATTTATAATGAGCCGCGATATTTTTACAAATCATCTCGCAGTATTCCGGATACTGTAAAACTTTGGCGCATTGGAAATATATATTGCTGTGTCTTCCGCTGGTCAATAAAAAATGGCCTTTAAGCAGAGCGCCGGTCTTTATAAAAATATCGAGGATCTTTTGCTCATCCGAGTTCATCTAGAAATTCCTCCATTTCCTTTACGGCCTCCTTATCCCCAATCTGTTTGGCTGCATTTATTCCCATGCGGTATAATTTTTTGGCATCTTCAATTTGATTGAGATTTTCCTTTAACCGCGCATACTGCATATAAGCCGGAACATATTTAGGATCGTTTTTAATAAGGATTTGAAGATACTCTTCTCCTTTATCAAACTCTTTCCTTGAAATATATTCGAGTGCTATACCATATATTACGAATGAATCGGCGGGATCTTTTTCATAGAATTTAAGAAGAGCTTCCAAACGTTCAGGCATTAATTAAACTTTCAATTTTTTCAGCTAACTGAAAATCCCTTGCGGTAACTCCGCCTTCACTGTGGGTGGATACCGTAATTTTCACTTTATTCCATGAATGCAGCAAAATGTCGGGATGATGATTCATATCCTCTGCAGTCTTTCCGATTCCGTTTACAAAATCCAAGGCGGCTTTAAAATCTTTCAATTTAAATTCTTTTCCAATCTGATTACCGCTGAAATTCCAATCCTTTAAACCTTTCAGTTTTCCTGCAATTTCGTTTTCATTTAATAAAGTCAAAGAATCCTCCGGCTAGTTTAATTAATCATTACAATATAAAATAAAAAAAGCGTATTAAAAATAATACGCTTTTAATCAATTTAAGATATTAAGAAGCTTCTATGATGCTTCGCCGGTATCGGTTTTTTCCTTTTCCTGATCCGGGATGTCTATGCTGGAGCTTTCTTCAAGGAATGTAACCTCCTCCAGATTCTCAAAATGTTTAGCAACGATTTTTGCTCCTTCTTTGAAAGTACCGCGGAGTATCTCTTCGGCTAACGGATCTTCCAAATATTTTTGAATTGCTCTTCTTAACGGCCTTGCTCCGAATTTCGGGTCAAATCCTTTTTCAACCAGGAAGTTTCTTGAAGATTCATCAAGAGCGAATTCCATTTTATTGTCATGTATATTCTTCAGTAAATCTTTTATTTCGATATCGATAATTTTAAGAATATCTTCCTTTTCAAGATTTCTGAAGACGATTGTTTCATCAATCCTGTTCAGGAATTCAGGATTGAACAATTTTCTCATTGCTTCTTCAACGGTATTTTTCAGGCTTAAATATTTGTCCTCAGGTTTTTCACTGCCGAATCCGAACGAACCGATATTCTTTATATCTCTTGCACCGATGTTTGAAGTCATGATAATTATTGCGTTCTTAAAATCGACTTTCCTGCCGAGGCTGTCGGTTAAAACTCCATCATCCAGAACCTGGAGCAATATTCCGAATATATCGGGATGAGCTTTTTCTATTTCATCAAAAAGTACGACAGAATAAGGTCTCCTTCTTACTTTCTCGGTCAGCTGTCCGCCTTCTTCATAACCGACATATCCCGGAGGTGCGCCTACTAATCTTGAAAGCGAGAATTTTTCCATGTACTCACTCATGTCAATCCTGATAAGAGCATTTTCAGAATCGAATAAATACCTCGCAAGTACTTTGCACAATTCAGTTTTTCCGACGCCTGTCGGTCCTAAAAATACAAAACTGCCGATTGGCCTGTGCGGATTTTTCAAACCGGCTCTTGTTCTTCTGATTGCTTTTGTAAGTTTAGAAACTGCTTCATCCTGTCCGACTATATGAGCTTTTAAAGCTTCATCCATCCTAAGCAACTTCTCGGATTCGGTTTGAGCAACGCGGTTTACAGGAATACCTGTCATCATTGCAACAACCGTGGCTATATCTTCTTCAGTTACATCATGAAGAATATCTTTTGTTTTAGCTTCCCATTCTCTTTTTGCAAGCTCAAGATCCGATTGGAAATTTCTTTCCTTATCTCTAAGTCTTGCAGCTTCCTCATAATCCTGCCTTTTTACGACAGCTGTTTTTTCCAATCTTATTTTATTGATTTCTTCTTCCAGATCAAGAATCTCCTGCGGCACTTCGAAATTGCCCATATGAACTCTGGATCCGGCTTCATCAATAACGTCGATTGCCTTATCGGGTAAATATCTGTCGGTTATATAGCGGTCGCTCAGCTTAACTGCAGAATCAACAGCTTCTTTTGTATAACGGACATGATGATGTTCTTCATATTTAAATTTAATATTATTTAAAATCTGTATAGTCTCATCGTAGCTCGGGGGTTCAATCATCACTTTTTGAAATCTTCTATCCAATGCACCGTCCGTCTCTATATATTTTCTGTATTCATCAAGAGTAGTGGCGCCAATACACTGAATATCGCCTCTGGCTAATGCCGGCTTAAACATGTTGGAAGCATCAAGCGAGCCTGAAGCACCGCCGGCTCCCACAATTGTATGAAGCTCATCGATAAAAAGAATTACATCGCTGGCTTTTTCAAGCTCGTTCATTAAAGCTTTCATTCTCTCTTCAAATTGGCCGCGGTATTTTGTACCCGCAACTAATCCGGCAAGATCTAAAGTGACAACTCTTTTATCTTGTAATATTCTAGGCACTTTTTTCTGCATGATTCTCAATGCCAAACCTTCGGCAATAGCGGTTTTACCTACCCCCGGTTCACCTATTAAAACGGGATTATTTTTCTTTCGTCTGCTTAAAATCTGAGCTACACGTTCAATCTCTTTTTCTCTTCCGACTACCGGATCAAGCTTATCCTCGCCGGCAAGTTTTGTTAAATCCCGCCCGAAATTATCCAGCACAGGTGTTTTTGTCCGCTCCACTTTTTTATCCGGCGCAGGTACAGCTCCGGAGCCTTCCTTAGATCCTTTGCTGCTCAGCATTGAATTCAATTCTGCACGGGCATTATCGTAGGTAACATTAAACTGATGTAAAATTTGAGTTGCAATATTATCTTCATCTCTTAAAAGGGAAAGGAGCAGATGTTCGGTCCCGATTACATCAGCTTTATAAATTTTAGATTCTATTTGAGTAATTTTTAATACTTTTTCTGCCTGCTTGGTAAGTGGGATATTGCCGATTGTCAGTGTTCCTCCAGTAGTCCGGACTGTATCCTCAATTGCCTTTTTAAGCTTAACAAGATCACACTCCAGGTTCCTAAGAATCCTAACTGCTACACCCTGTCCTTCTCTAATAATTCCAAGAAGCAAATGTTCAGTTCCTATATAATCATGACCAAGCCTTAAAGCTTCTTCGCGGCTCAACCTGATTACATCCTGAAGTCTGTCGGAGAAATTTCCATCCATAATTTTTCCTTATTCCATTAAAATTGTAAGCTTTTGTTTCTATTGCAATATATATATTGATATATATTCAATCAAGTTAACCAATTATCGCTAAATGATCCGTCAAAAGATAGCAAGATAAGTAATTAAAACTGCTGACATAAAAACACTATTGATTTGCAACAAACTTATTCTATTAAAGGGGAGATCTGCAGTGTTTTCTATTAAAAGGACAACTATTATACCAGCATCAATTTGTTTTGATTTTATTGAAAAAATAGAGCGGTTAAATTTTTAATATTTTTTTTAAGCCAAAATGTCTATTTTATCTGATAATTATTGTATTATAAAAGGACATTTTTACAGAATTCTTAACTAAATTTGAGAAGAAAATTGTCGTAAATTACTAAAAATAAAAAAACGGAGTAAAATTTAATGGAAGCACTTACGGGGTTATCAATTGTTGTAATAATTGCAATCGTTTTTTTGCTGATTGTCTTTCTGTACTTTGTTCCATTGGGTTTATTTATAACTGCTTACTTTTCAGGAGTAAAACTAAAGATCTTTAAAGATCTCATCGGGATGCGGTTAAGAAAAGTTCCACCGGTAGTTATAGTAAGAGGAATGATTACTGCAACCAAAGCCGGGATAAAAATAGATCAATCAAAATTAGAAGCACACTATTTGGCCGGCGGAAATGTTGTTAAAGTAATTAATGCATTGGTTTCTGCAGACAAAGCAAATCTTGGGTTAAGTTTTGAAAGAGCAACAGCTATTGATCTTGCAGGGAGAGATGTTCTTGAAGCAGTTAAAATGTCGGTGATTCCAAAAGTAGTTGAAACCCCGATGGTTGCCGCAGTTGCAAAAGACGGAATCCAGTTGAAGGCAATAGCAAGAATAACTTTGCGTGCTAATATTGAAAGGCTTGTCGGCGGCGCCGGAGAAGCTACTGTGCTTGCAAGAGTAGGAGAGGGTATTGTTTCTACCATTGGATCAAGCAACACGCATAAAGAGGTGCTTGAAAATCCGGATAAAATTTCAAAAAGTGTTTTATCAAAAGGATTAGATTCAGGTACTGCATTTGAAATTCTATCAATAGATATTGCTGATGTTGATGTTGGTGAAAATATCGGAGCAAAGCTTCAAACAGATCAGGCTGAAGCAGATTTAAAAATTGCGCGTGCAAAAGCTGAAGAAAGGCGAGCCGCAGCAGTTGCCGTAGAACAGGAAATGATAGCTGAAGTTGCCAAACAGCGTGCAAAAGTTGTTGAAGCAGAAGCGGAAATCCCCAAGGCAATGGCGGAAGCTTTCAAGAGCGGGAATTTAGGCGTAATGGATTATTATAAGATGAAGAATATTCAGTCTGATACGGAAATGAGAGAATCAATTTCTAAACCTGAAAAGAAGAAAGCACAAGAATAGATGGACGATTTTATCCAAATATTAATTTATCTAATAATTATAATAACTTTTTTAAGCTCTATTTTCAAAAAGAAGGGAAAAGAACCGACCGGGCAGATACCTCAAAGAAGACAGCAGCCGGAAGTGCCCGATAGTTATGAAACTTCTGTTAAAACTAAGGAAGACGAGGGTGATATCTTCAGAGAAATATCTGATCTATTTAAAACAGAAATCCCTCAGGCGCCGGATACTTCTAGAAGAAGAACAACAATCGAGCAGAGATCGAGTACTGAAAATATTCCGACAAGTTCCGAACATTCTTCTGAAGAATATAAAAGAACTGAAAGCGAGCACGTTTCTTATGAAAGAGAAAAATCTTCAGTCGAACATTCACAAACTTACTCAGAGCACAATCTTGATTTAAGCTGGCACCAGCCCACTGATTGGTTGAAAAAGAATAAACCAAAAATTGATTCGGCTGTTGAGAAACGCGCAGACAGTTTCAAAAAACTTCTTGAGAAAAAGAAGACAGATTCAAATATTTATAATTTAAAAATAAAAGAAGCATTGAAGAATCCCCAGTCGTTAAGGGAATATATTTTAATTTCTGAAATTATCGGCAGGCCTAAAGCTTTAAAGGAATGATTCAAAAAAAATATACCTTAAAAAGATTTAAGGAAACGGGCTTTGTAAAAAAAGAGATTGACGAAGCCCGTTTTGTTATTAATTATAAGAATGAATTAAATCCCGCACAATATGAAGCTGCTTCAGCTGTCGAAGGATCTTATCTGATTATTGCAGGAGCAGGAACTGGAAAAACAAGGACTTTGGTTTACCGCGTTTCAAGGTTAGTCGAGATCGGATATGATCCTAAATCGATTGTGCTGCTTACATTCACCAGAAAAGCGGCAAGTGAAATGATGAACCGTGCTGCAATACTTTTGGATAACAGGTGTTCCAAAATTCAAGGCGGTACATTTCATTCATTTGCGAATCTCACATTAAGGAAGTACGCCCAGGCTGCAGGTCTGGATTCTTCTTTCACAATACTTGATCAGGGAGACAGCGAAGATGTAATAAATTTAATCCGTTCGCAGGCGGGATTAATTTCAAAAGAAAAAAGATTCCCTAATAAAGAAACATTGTTCAAGGTCTTCAGCTTAAGTGTAAATACAGGAAGAGCAGTTGAAGAAATTATTATTGAGAACTATCCGCATTTTGAAGAGCAGCTTGATAAAATTTTAGGTATTCAGAAAATCTATACCGAATATAAAAGAAAAAATAATCTGCTGGATTATGACGATCTCCTGGTATATCATAGAGATTTTTTGATGAGCCTCTCCCCTGCCGCAAAATCTTTTCTTTCAACTTTAAATTTCATCCTGGTCGATGAATACCAGGATACGAATAAGCTGCAGGCCGAGGTTGTAAAAGGACTGACGCAGTTAAGAAATAATGTAATGGTTGTGGGGGACGATTCCCAGTCGATCTATGCATTCCGTGGTGCGAATTTTAAAAACATAATAGAGTTCCCGAAGCTTTTCCCCGGGACAAAAATTATTAAGCTGGAGGAAAATTACAGAAGCATCCAGCCAATTCTCGATTTTACAAATCAAATTATTAAAGGCGCCGTTGAAAAATACGATAAGCATCTTTATACACATAAATCCGGGGGAAATCTTCCTGTTATAATTGCTGCTTCAACTGAAAATCTGCAGTCTAAATTTATTGTAGAAAAGATTTTGGATTTAAGGGAAGAAGGTGTGCCTCTGGGAGAAATTGCGGTTCTTTTCAGATCATCTTTCTTTTCTTTTGATCTTGAAATTGAATTAACCAAGGCGAACATTCCTTTCTTGAAATTCGGAGGAATGAAGTTTGTTGAAACCGCACATATTAAAGATGTTCTTGCATTTTTAAGAATTGCAGCAAATCCGAAAGACGTGGTAAGCTGGTACCGGGTGCTTTTACTGCATGAAGGTGTGGGTCCGAAAACCGCACAGAAAATACTTGATGAGCTGGCAACCGCACACCTTACAATAAAAGGAAATCCCGATGCAGTAACTAATTTCCGTTATAATGAAAATATTGCAAGACTTTTCCATCTTCTGTATCAGCTTCATACAAAGCAGATGCTTCCTTCGGAAAAAGCACAGCTAGTTGTTGATTATTATTATCCTTTATTTAAAGAAAAGTATGATGATTACAACAAGCGTTATAAAGACCTCGAGATTTTTCTGAACATTACCGAGAATTATAAATCGCTCGATTCTCTTCTTGCAGATATGGCAATTGAACCGGTGATAGACAGCGTAATTGATATAGAATCTCCCGACAAAGAGGAAGAGTATTTAACTCTTTCAACAATTCATTCTGCAAAAGGACTCGAGTGGCATACTGTGTTTATCATTCATGCAGTGGAAGGTTATTTTCCATCCAGCAGATCGGTAGAATCTTTAGA
>Ga0105106_10003141_pt1 | contig 11862 bp, 6 predicted proteins | sample PPLLaktember2015_5_FD_79109 | JGI IMG/M metagenome (GOLD analysis project Ga0105106, IMG submission 79109) | Freshwater sediment microbial communities from Prairie Pothole Lake near Jamestown, North Dakota, USA - PPLs Lake P8 Core (1) Depth... | ecosystem: Environmental > Aquatic > Freshwater >...
GGATCCTGCCTAGACGGAAGGTCCGGATGCCCTCGCGCATATGGTCGCGGCCGACGATGTACCAGTGGCCCTGTATGAAGTTGAGGCTGTAGGGATCGAGCGTGCGCTCGAGGAGGTCGCCGTCACCTGCCGGATAGGTGAAGCAGACCGTCTTGCCTCTTGTGACCGCCTCGTCCAGGCGGGCGAGCTGCTTGCCTGCCTGGCGGGCGTCCTCGTCCGGGGCGAGGGCCACCGGCAACTGCTCGAGTTCGGTACGGATGGGGTCGCGCCGTCCTCGCAGGATGGTGGTGAGGGCTATCCGCAGCGGCCGGGCGTACGCGAACCGCCCGTCCAAGGCCGCCAGCGCGAGGGAGAGGGCGCGGATCTCCGCCGGGGTGAAGTCCACCGCGGGCAGCCGGAAATCCTCTTCGGTGAGGAGATACAGTTGCGTCTCGACGGCTCCGGAGGCCTCCGCGCTGCTCAGCACCCGTATCGGGATGCCTACTTTGGCCAGGTCTGCCCGGTCGCCGTGGAAGCGGCGGGTGAAGGTGTCGTCGCTCATCTCGGCGTATCCCTCCACCGACTCCTGGACCTCCCGCGCGGTGAACGGCCGGGAACGGCTGAGTAGGAACGATACGAGAGACAGTTGGCGTATGAGCTTGTCCTGGTCGCGACTCATGGCGTAAGACTAGCGCACGAACAACTGGTTTCAAAATGAAGCCGCGGCCGCCCAGTGCGCGCTGGACGGCACAATGCATCGTCCTCAGTAGCGCAGATAGCGCCGCTATCGACGCTCCCTGCGTCCTTGCCTTGCGCTTGCCCAGCGCGTCCCTTGCGGCGAAGCCTCATTTCGAAACCAGTTCTCGGGCGGCGACGGTCAGCATCCGTCCGGACCGGGTTCTACAATTGGCGGAGTCATGAACAGATCGTCATCCAACAAACTGACGGTGATTCTGGGGCCGGCGAACTCCGGCAAGCAGGGGCTCGTGCTCGATTGGTGGCAGCGGAGGCTTCCGCGGAGACCGATGGTGGTGGCGCCCACGGTGCCCGACGCCCGGCAGCTGTCGCTGGAGATGGCCGAACGGACCGGGGGGCTGGTGGGGCAAGACCTGGCCCTTACGTTCGACGGTCTGGTGCGGCTGGTCCTCGACCGTTCCCCGCGTTATGCGACCGATCTCGAGCGCGCGCTGATCGCGGCGCGCCTCCTCCGCGACACCCGGCTGGAGGCCCTTGCGGCGCACGCGCACCTACCCGGGGTCGGCACCGGGCTCGTGGGTCTGCTCGAGCAGTTGCGGGAGAGCGGCCTCGATCCGGACGACCTCGACGGCATCCTTGCCCGCTGGGCGGTGACCGACCCCCGGGATGTCTCTCTGGCGGGCGACATCCGGCGGCTTGCCCGCGCTCAGCAACGGGTGTATGCCGCCCTGGGTCTCACCGACCGCCCGGCCGCCGTGCGCGAGGCGGTTGCGGCGGCGGGCGCCTGGGAGAGGCCGGTCGCCCTGTACGGCTTCACCTCCTTCACCCCGGGGCAGCGGGCTCTGGTCGAGGCGCTGTCCCACCGGACGGAGGTGCTGGTCACGTTCACGTACGACCGTTCCCGGGTGGTCAACCTCAGCACCCCGGGGGAGATCGCCTGGTGGACGGCGCGGGCCGACAAGACGGAGATAGTGGCACCGCCGGAGCGGGCCTACACGTCCGCGGCCGTCGAATACCTCGAACGGCACTTCATGGGCGCCGAGGCGCGCCCGCCGGCGCCACCGCTGTCGTGCTCGAAGGACGAAGGGGTCTGGTTCCTCCTTGCCTCGGGACAGCGGGCCGAAGCCGAGTTGGCGGCGGAGAAGGTGGCCGACCTGCTCCGAAGGGGCTTCAGACCAGGGGAGATCGCGGCCATCGTGCGGAATGTCCGCTCCTGGAGCCGCCTGCTGGGCGACGTCTTCGACTCGTGCGGCATCCCTCATCACCTGGACGACCGTTGCTCCGTGCGCGAGACCGGGCTCGGCCATGCCTTACTGAGCGCGTTGCGCGGAGTCGCTGTCGACGATGCCGAGGCCCTGTTGGCCTATGTGCGCAGCCCCTACAGCGGTCTCTCTCTCGAGCAAGCGAGCGGACTGGAGTCGACCTACCGGCGGGGGACGTCCAGGGGGGCTCAGGTCCTGGCCGGGATGGCCGCGGACAAGGGCCTACCCTCGCTGGGGCGCCTGTGGGCGATGGTCGGGCAGGACTCGGTCCGGATGCAGGTCGACTCGGGGCCGGGGGTAGCCGGCGCTCCGATCAAGGCCGCGGCTGGCGCTGCTCTCGTCGGGGATGAAGCCGCCCGGCGGTTCGGTCCGGCAGCCGCCGAAGGCCTGGCCCGCGAGATGTTGATCGCCGGGCTGCGCGGCTCGGCGGTCGACGACCGATCGGCCGCGGAGGACGCGCGAGCGTTCCGGGCCTTGCGAGGGGCGTTCGCGGCGATGAAGACCCTCGCCTCGGCCGACGACGCTGCCGGAGGGTCCGGCGGGGCGCCGGCGGGCGCCGGCGGAGAGGGGGGAGGCTCGTCCGCCGGGCTCGATCCGCGGCTGGTGCTGCGCTCTCTCGGCCAGGTGGCCGTCCCGGGCGACAGGTCGGAGGACGACGACGCCGTCCAGATACTCAGCGTACAGAGAGCCCGGGCCCGCCGCTTTCAAGCAGCGGTGATGCTCGGTCTGGTCGAGGGGGAGTTCCCCGGACGCCCGCACAAGCCCTCCCTGCTCAGCGCCGCCCAACGCGGACGGCTCGATGAGGCGGGGGGCGGGGTCCTCCCGCCCGAGCCCGATCAGGAGGCCGCCTTCTTCGTCAGCGCCATCTCCCGGCCCTGGCATCTGCTCTTGCTCAGCTCGCGAGACGCCGACGACGATGGGACGGAGAGCGTCCCGTCCCACTACTGGCAGGAGGCCAGGCGGCTGCTTGGGGTCGCCGAGTTCGATCCCGAGTGCCGCACTTTGGCCGACCAGGTCTTCTCCCCGCACGGCGCGCCGTCGCTGCGGCACTACCTGCGCGCGTGCGCCGTGCACGGGCACGCGCCGCATCCTTCCGCCGTTGCCCCCGGGCCGGCGGTCGCGGTGCCGCCCTGGGGGCGTCCGCCCTCCCGGTTGGCGGAGCCTGGCGTCGTGGCCGAACTGGCGTCAACCGAATGCTTCAGCCCTTCGGCTCTCGAGTCCTACGCGAGTTGCCCCGTCAAGTGGTTCGTGGAGAGGGTCGTCGGAGCCGAGGACATAGACGTGGAGCTCGACGGCCGCATGATCGGGCAGCTGCTGCACAGCGTGCTGAGCGAGACCTACTGCGCGCTGTCGTCCGCCGGCCTGCTGCCGCTCAAGATGGCCGACGTGCCCTGGGCGGAGCAGATCGCCCGCAGCTGCATCGACCGGCAGGTCTGGGGGGACCAGTGCCCGGGCACGCCTGCGGAGCGGCGCCTGGCTGCATGGCGGCTGAGGTGGATGACGCGCAACCTCTTCGACATGGAGGTCTCTGCAGCCGGCCCGCTGGCGTTCTCCCAGACCGAGATGTGGGTGGGAGGCCGCCACGGGGTCGACATAGGCGGGCTCAAGGTGCGGGGACGCATCGACCGCGTCGACACCACTCCCGACGGCAGGGGGATGTTCATCCTCGACTACAAGACGGGCGCCATCCCGTCCACAAGTGCCCTGGGGAGCGGGGAAGGGTTGCAGCTGCCGCTGTATCTGCTGGCGCTGGCAGCGGAGCGGCCGGGGGCGGGCGTCATCGGAGGGGCCTATCTGTCGCTGGCCGACAAGAAGCGCTCCGGTGTGGTGGCCGCCGGGTCGGAATGGGCGCTCGGCTCGGGCACCCAGGGTGTCAAGACGCTCGACGAGGCCGGTGAAGAGGGACTATCGCGGGCCACGCGGGAGACCGCAGCGGGTGCCGCGGACGGCATCCGGGCCGGGGTGATAGCACCGCGCGACGACCGCTCGTGCCCTTCGTGGTGCGCGCTCGGGCCGGCCTGCCGCGCGCGGCGGGGAGAGTACCGTCCATGAGCGCCGAGAAGGGCACGAAGCTGTCCAAGGCGCAGGCGCCGGTTGTAGCCGATCCCCGTCCGCGGATCCTGGTCTCCGCGGGGGCCGGCAGCGGCAAGACCCGGCTTCTCGTGGCGTATTTCGTGCGGGCCCTCGTGGACGAGGGTATCCCGGCCGACCGGCTGGTGGCTGTGACCTTCACTCGCAAAGCTGCGGCCGAATTGGCCGATCGCATCCGTACCGAGCTGCAGCTCCGGGGCAGGCCCGATCTGGCGTGGTCGCTCGATGCCGCCACCATCGGGACCATCCACAGTCTCTGCCGGCGCCTCATCAAAGACCGGCCGCTCGACGCGGGCATCGACCCGGCCTGTTCGGTGCTCGAGGCCGAGGCGGCCGCGCTCATCAAAGACGAGGTCGGCAGGGAGGCCTGGGAGCGGGCGGTCGAGGACGCGGATGAGACGGAGCTCGGAGTGTTCGCCTCGGGGCGAGACGCCCTGCGCAAGCAGATCGGGCCTCTGTACGACCGACTGCGGGGCCTCGGCTGTGATCGTCCGCAGGTGGTCATCCCCCCGGGGCCTCCTTTGGGGTCGGCCCGTGCCCATCTGGTCGACGCCATCGGCCGGGCGCTCGCCGCGGCCGCGGCGCTGGGTCGTTCCGGTCGCTCCCTTGACGCCGACCTGGAGAAGCTGCGCGCCTGCCTCGACTGGGTCGAGGAGCCCCTGCTCGACGACGAGCGGGCGGCCAGGCTCGAAGAAACCGGGTGCGTCTTCCCGTCCCGGAAGACCCAGTCCATGGAGGCCGACTTCGAGCCGGTGCGGGAGGCGCTGACGCGGTACCGTCTCGCGCTGGCCGAGATACGGCTGCGGCCGCTCGTGGTCGCAGTCAACCATCTGCTTGCGGAATTCCACCAGCAGTACGAGGCCCGCAAGCGGGAGCGGGGGGTGGTCGACTTCGCCGATCTCGAACTGCGGGCCCGGGCGCTGACTCAAGGGAAGACTGCCGGGACGTCGCGAGACCCGGCCCTGCCCGGGTCCTGGGTCCTCATCGACGAGTTCCAGGACACGAACGAAGTCCAGTGCTCCATCCTCGATGGCCTGGGGGCGGCCCGACTGCTCATGGTGGGCGACCGGAGGCAGAGCATCTACCGTTTCCGGGGCGCCGATGTCGAGGTATTCAGAAAGCGGGAGGAGGAACTGGGCTCTAAAGCCGAAGACGACCCCACCGGCCTCCTCTACCGTCTCGACACCAACTACCGCAGCCGCCCGGAGATACTCGACTTCGTGAACCGGCTGTTCGCCCACCCCAGTCACTTCGGCGAGGGGTTCAAGCCTCTTCTCCGGCCCGAACCGGAAGAGTCGGAGCAAGGGCCGGCACAGGGTTCTGAAGATACGCCTCCAGTCGCCAGCGGCGCGCCTCCGCTGTCGGCCAGCGCGCCTTCGCGTGCTGCGGTCGAAGTCCTGGTCGCCGAGCGGGGGACGGCGACGGACACGACCAAGCCGCTCCACTCGGTCCAGGAGGCCGAAGCCCGGGTGGCTGCCGGCCGCATCCGCGCGCTCGTGACCGATGAGGGCTACGCGCAGCGCGACATCGTGGTCCTACTACCGGCCCACACCTACGTCGACGTCTACCGGCAGGCCTTGCTAGCAGCCGGTCTGGAGGTGTACGTGGTGCGGGGCAAGGGCTACTACTCACAGGAAGAGGTAGCCGACGTCGTCTCCCTGCTGAGGCTCCTTGTCAATCCCCACGACGACCTCGCCATGGTGGCCGCCCTGCGATCGCCTCTGGCGGGGGTCTCCGACGACGCCCTATATCATCTCGGACGGCAGAGGGGCAAAGACAAGAGCTCCATCTGGGATGTGGTCCGATGCGGGCGCGCCGATGCCCTGGGCTTAGAAGACAGACACCTGCTCGACACCTTCGCCGCCCGGCTGGGCGAGCTCCGCCGCAGAGTGGGTCGGCCCGGCCTGGCTAGGCTGATCGACGACTCCGTCAGTCTCTGCGCGTACGACCTCTGTCTGCTGGAGTCGCCAGACGGCCTGCGCCGGTTCGCGAACGTGCGCAAGCTCATGCGCATGGCTCGCGACTTCGAGGCTCTGGAGGGTCCCGATCTGGCCGGGTTTGTCGACTTGGTCGAGTCGATGGGTGACATGAGCGACCAGGAGGGCAGCGCTCCCACTCTGGCCGAGGGAGACGACCTGGTCCGGGTCATGACCATCCATCAGGCGAAGGGCTTGGAGTTCCCCGTGGTGGTCCTCGCCGGCCTCGGATCCGATGTGTTCCACGGTCAGACGCCGGACATCGTGGTGGGCGGAGACGGACGCACAGGCATCTTTCTCAAGGGTTCGAAACGCGCCACCTACGAATCGCAGGACCTGTCCTGGGGACCGGCCGCTGAGATCGTCGCTCTGGATCAGGCGAGAGGGAGCGAAGAGGACGTCAGGCTCCTGTACGTGGCGATGACCCGTGCGCAGCAGCGGCTGATCCTGGTAGGTGCGAGACCGGCAGGCGAGAACATCGAGAAGTCCCGGATCGGCCGCACCATCATCGGCCTCGGGCTGGAGGGTCTGCCGCTCGAAGGCACGATCATGGTCCTCGAGGGTCTCGACGCGGTCGCGGCCAGTGTCCCGGTGCCGGAACCGGAGATCGTTCCGGAGCCGGCGGAGCGGCGGGCTTCGGCCACCGTTCCGGCGGCGGAGCGCTCCGCGGACCACAGCGCGCCGCCGCCGGAGTTCCTGGAGACGGTCAAGAAGAGCGCTGTTCCCGGGCATGTCAGCTTCTCGGCGCTGGCGGCTTACCAGCGCTGTCCTCGACGCTTCTATCTGGAGCGTGTGCTGGGCCTCGACCTCGAAGCGGCCGGCGCCAACGGGGGTGAGAGCATCACCGACGGTGCCGGCGCCGACGGTGACGGCGCCGACGAGACGCCGGCCCGGAGCGACGAACTGCTCGATCTCGACGAGCGGCACGCGGGCCGCGACGTCGGGTTGCTCGTGCATGGGATCTTGGAAAGGCTACCGGCGCAGGAAGGGAGCCCGGCGAAGGACCGCGTTCGAGCTGAGGCCGACGCCTGGCTGCAACGACACGCCGTCCAGCTGCCGCGGGCCGACGTGGAACGGGCGATCGCCCTCACCCTGGCCTTCTGGGAAGCCGAGCCGGCCGGCGTGTGGTCTCACCCGGCAGCCGAGCGCGAGGCCCCGTTCTTCTTCGCCCGGGAAGGGGTGCTGGTGTCGGGCATCATGGACCTGATCATGCGCGACCAAGGATGCTGGCGCATCGTCGACTACAAGACGAACGCGCTCAACGGGCGCGCTCCGGCCGAACTCGTCCAGAGCTATGAACTGCAGGCGACCGTGTACGGTCTCGCAGCCCTTCTGGCCGGCGCTCCCGCGGTGCAGATGGACTTCGTGTTCCTCGAATGTCCGGACGAGCCGCAGAGCAGGCTGTACGGTCCCGAAGACGTCGACGGGTTGAAGAGCGTGCTTGACGGTCTTCTCGGTCGCCTGAGGAGGGGGGAGTTCCCCGCCGAGGTGAATGACGACTGCATGCGCTGCCCGGTCGAGGCCGTCTGCGCGGCCATGGCCCGCGGGTAGACGATGGTATACAATAAGCGACCGCCGGCAGGTCGGCCGGCAGCCTCGACGGGAGTCGAGAGGCGGGGTGTAGCGCAGCCTGGTAGCGCGCATCGTTCGGGACGATGAGGTCCCGGGTTCAAATCCCGGCACCCCGACCATATGTGGCAGCAGTCTCGTTAGCGGCCGGGCTGCCTATTCGTGCAGATAGATGACCACCAACACGTGGGTCCCCGCCTCATCGAGGGGTACGGGCTCCGTTCCTCCAGCCCCATCTACGGACTTCGCCAGGGTCGAAGTGGTGAACGTCCAGCCCGAGACCGCCGGTTGGGTGCGGCGCGCCAACAGTTCTGGCAGGTCGACCTTCCGGGCGAGCAGCCTGGCCGCGTTCTGGGCGGCTGCGTCGGGCGGTCGCGTGTCCATGCTGACAGTGAGCTGCACGGAGGCTCCAATCGACCGCAGCAGATCGACGAGTTCCGCCGCGTCGCCCCGCGGCACGAAAGCGGCGAAGGTGGGTCCGTCGAGCGCCAGCGTGTTCTCCAGAGGCTGCAGGCCGGTCAGGGCGATGATCTGCTCCACGACGGAGACGCTGGCCTTCTCAGCGGAGGCGTCGTCTTCCAGCGCCGCCGCATCGAAGACGAAGTAGGCGGGAGCATCCGCCTCCTCGAGGTTGGCGATCATGGCCCCGCGGTCCTGAGTCCCGACGGCTGCCATAGTGACCACCGCCGTGTCCTCGGGCGGCCCGGTCAAGGCGCCCGCTGCCGTGGTCGTCGTTGCCGCTTCCGCAGCCGCCACCGTCGTCATGGGCGCGGCTGTGGTCGCCGTCTCGGGGGCTGCGGCGCCGACGGCCTGTTCGCCTTCCCGGCTGTCGGCGGCCGTCTCAGCATTGCTGTAGGCCACCGAGGTGGTGTCTCCATACTGCTGCGCGAGATCTTCATCGCCACCCGGGCGCAAGAGCCCGTAGCCCACTATGGCCAGGAACACGGCCGCGACCCCAATGGTGGCGGGTACCCACGGCCTGACCTTGCGGCGCCAGATGAGCGACCAACGGGAAGGTTCCTGGACCCAGTCCCGGGCGGGCGTGCGGACGGGCTTTGCAGGTGCCAGCACCTCGTCCATGACCCGGTCCTCAAGCCGGAACGGCGGCTCTCGCAGAGTAGTCTCCTGGAGGAGGCTGACCATGAGTCGCTGCGTCTGCAGCCGGGCGGCACAGGCGGGGCATTCGTCGAGGTGGCCCTCGATAGCAGCCGTGGTCTGCGGGTCGAGACGCCCGTCGATGAAGTCGACGGCCAGTTCTTCCCAGTCGTCCACGTGGCCGAACGGCCCCACGCTCGGCTCCGTTCGCCGACCCTTTTGGTGATCGCCCCTGAACATCACGCACCGTCCCCTAACTTGCTCTGCCGTGTGACGCTCCCCGGTGGGTCCTGGTTCCTGCCGTCCGGTTCGATCGCGCCATGGCCGGGAGATCCCGGCGGCTCGTACCCTGCTTCGGTGAGGGCCGCGGCAAGCGCTTCCCTGGCCCGGAAGATGCGCGACTTGATGGTCCCCTCTTGCACCCCCAGGATCTCTGCGGCCTCGTTGTACGGAAAGCCGAGCAGATCGCACAGCACGACCGCGAACCGGAAGCCCTCGTTGAGGCTCATCAGAGCGCGCCTGAGCGGGTCGGACAGCCCATCGACGGCCGGGTCGATGCCGTCCCTGCCGGTGGCCACCACCGAGGCTGGGCCGGACGGCCCGGACAGGTCGTCGAGGATCTCGGAGTCCATGGGCTCCGGTCTCTGGCGGCGGAGGTGGTCGTAGGCCGCGTTGACCACGATTCGGTGCAGCCATGTGCCGAAGCGGGCCTCGCCCTTGAACGAGTCGAGGTTCTTGAAGGCCTTGATGAAAGCCTCCTGGGCGACGTCGGCCGCATCCCAGGGGTCGCCGAGCGTGCGCAGCGCCAGGTTGTAGGCACGCCGCTCGTGCCTCCTATAGAGTTGCGTCAAGGCGTCCTCGTCGCCGCGCCGCGCTCGCTTGACGAGGTCGGCATCGAGATCCACTTCCATGTCGCGCACGGGTTCGGTCACGCTCAAGCTATCCCGGCTCCTTCGCCCCGTCTTTTCGCATTCACCCCGCAATTCTAACAGCGGAGACTGTGATAACGTCCCCTTGCGGGGTGTCCACATTCGGAGGTATGAAGGCTCATGGGAGAGGAGACCAGGGAAGAGCAAGCGGCCCAGATGGCCGAAGAAGCCGAGATGATGGCTCGTCTGCAGCAGGAGATCCGCAACCTGCCGGTGAGCGACCACCTGCTGTACATGATGCACTCTCTGTCGGCGCTCGCCGTCGACCGCATGGGGGTGACGCCGGAGACTGCCGCTCAGCGCGATCTCGCCCAGGCGCGGATGGCCATCGACGCTTTCAAAGCGCTGATGGAGATCGCGGAACAGGCGCGGCCGGCCAAGGAGATGACCGCTCACCGGGGCGTTCTGGCGGACTTGCAGCTGACCTACGTGGCGGCCCTGAACCGGGGCGTGACCGGTGCCGGAGGGGGAGAGGCGAGCGCTCCTGAGGCTGAGTCTGCGGACGCCGGGGAGACCGAGGAGACCGAGGAGGCGCCGGAGGCGGAGGCAGCCGGCAGCGGGGCGGACGAGCAGGCCGGATAGGCGGAGAAGGCGGGCGCCCGTGGCACCCTGGTGCCCGTCGCTGAAGGAGGAACATGTCGGTTCAGATTGGCATCATCGGGGGGAGCGGGCTTTACGACATGGCGGAGCTGACGGACCGGGAGGAGGTCCGGCTCCAGACGCCATTCGGCGATCCCAGCGGGCTCTACGTCGTGGGGACGCTCCGTGGGCGTCGCGTGGCTTTTTTGTCGCGGCATGGGGCCGGGCACCGCATACCGCCGTCGGAGCTGAACTTCAGGGCCAACATCTTCGGGTTCAAGCTTCTCGGGGTGGAACGCATCCTTTCGGCGAGCGCGGTCGGTAGTCTCAAAGAGGAATACCCGCCGATGGACGTGGTCATCCCCGACCAGTTCTTCGACCGGACTCGGGGGAGGATTAGCACGTTCTTCCACCAGCAGGGCGTCGCCGTGCATATCTCCTTCGCCCAGCCGGTCTGCCCCGATCTCAGCCGGGTGGCGTACGAGTCGGCCCAGGCGGTGGGCGCGAGCGCTCACTTCGGCGGTACCTACGTATGCATGGAGGGGCCCCAATTCTCCACGCTGGCAGAGTCGCGGCTGTACAGGAGCTGGGGGATGGACGTCATCGGCATGACGAACCTCCAGGAGGCCAAGCTGGCCCGGGAGGCTGAGATCTGTTACACGACCATCGCTCTCGTCACCGATTATGACTGCTGGCATCCGGAGGACGAGAACGTGACCGTGGACATGATCGTCGCCAACCTTTTGCGCAACGTCGACACGGCGCAGCGGCTGATCGCCGAGGCCGTGGACCGGGTGCCGGCGCAGCGGTCCTGCTCGTGCGGGAGCGCCCTGGCGACGGCTATCATCACCAGTCCCGCGGCCATCTCCGAAGAGACCAAGCGGGATCTGGCCCCGATCATCGGCAAGTATGTGGGGTGAGGCGCTCGTGGAGCCTGTCCTAGCTGTCGGGTCGGTGGCCTTCGACACCATCAAGAACCCCTTCGGCGAGGCCACGCGGGTGGTCGGAGGGTCGGCCAACTACTTCTCGGTGGCGGCGTCGTTCTTCACCGACGTGAGGCTGGTAGCGGTGGTGGGCGAGGATTTCGGCGAACGGGGCACGTCTCTGTTCGCGGGACGGCGGATCGATCTCACCGGCCTGCAGACCGTCCCCGGGGAGACCTTCCGCTGGAAGGGCGAGTACGGGTTCGATCTCAACACCCGCGAGACCATCTACACCAAGCTGAACGTCTTCGAGCAGTTCCGGCCTGTCATACCCGAGGCCTACCGTTCGTCGCCGTTCGTGTTTCTGGGCAACATCCACCCCCGGCTTCAGCTCGAGGTGCTCGACCAGGTGACGGCTCCCCGGCTGGTGGCGGCCGACACGATGGACTTCTGGATCGAGGGGACGCCCGACGAACTGCGAGAGGTGTTGAAGCGCGTCGACGTGCTCATCGTGAACGATGCCGAGGCGCGGCAACTATCGAACGAGGCCAACCTGGTCAGGGCCGCCCGCTCCCTGAGGGCGATGGGCCCCTGCACGGTCGTGATCAAGCGCGGCGAGCACGGCGTGTTGATGACCTGCTCGGGCGACGGTGAGTTCTTCGCGGCGCCCGCCATGCCCCTGGAGGAAGTGTTCGACCCGACCGGGGCCGGCGACACCTTCGCCGGCGGCTTCGTCGGGTCGCTGGCCGCGTGCGGCGAGATA
>Ga0105106_10003145_pt1 | contig 11857 bp, 11 predicted proteins | sample PPLLaktember2015_5_FD_79109 | JGI IMG/M metagenome (GOLD analysis project Ga0105106, IMG submission 79109) | Freshwater sediment microbial communities from Prairie Pothole Lake near Jamestown, North Dakota, USA - PPLs Lake P8 Core (1) Depth... | ecosystem: Environmental > Aquatic > Freshwater >...
CGAGGTAGTTGCCTTTGAGATGGAGCGGCATGCCGCTCCCCGCCGTCAGCGAAGCGGCGGCGCCGCCCCAGTCGAAGTCCCGCTCGACGCCGAGTCCCCAGTCCCGGTCGAAGCCGTAGCCGAACATGGCCGGGGCGGGCAAGAGCAGGGAGTGGCCGTCCAGGACCGAGGAGATCCCGAGGGCGGGCCGGTTGTGCCCGGCCCAGATGTTGGCGGCCTTGGTCTTGAGACGGAAAAAGGCGTTGTAGAGCTGGGGCTCGAGCTTGTGCTCGCCCTTCTGGTCGTAGGCCAGCCGGGCCTGGATGGCCAGGACCCCGAGGTCCCGGCTCCTGCCGCTGACGCGTTGGACGAGGTCGAAGCCGAGGCTCGGCTTCTGCATGACGTCGTCGGGCATGAGGGAGAAGAGCTCGACGTCCCGGGAGGCCGTGGAATACGCGCCGACGCCTTGGAGCTCGAGGAAGAGCAGGGTCGTCTGGGCCCGGAGCACGCCCGCGAGCGCGCCGGCGATCAAGGCTGCGGCGGCTATCCGCTTGATCGGCATGGGGGCCTGTCCTCGTCACACATTGAAGGTGAGCCGGCCCCGGAAGATGACGATGCCGTTGCGCGAGAAGGTCAGCAGGACCTCCCAGTCGCCGGGCATGACCACGTTGACCGGCAGGAGGTAGTCGCCGGCCTTGTTCGTCTTGAAAGCGACTTCGCCGGAATCATGGCCGCCGCGCATGGACGGCATATCGAAGCGCCCGGTTATGGCCAGATCGGAGACCCGCCGGCCGTCCTTGTCATGGAGCTTGACGATGAGGACCGACATCCCCATCTTGGGCGTCTTGTCGAATTCCCAGGTGAAATAATTGACCTCTCCGATCCAGCACTTCTTGCCCGCCTTGGGCAGGTCCTGGAAGACCGGCTCCCCTTCCTGGCCGGTCGGCACGAGCCCCGGGGAATTGCAGCAGGATCCGGCCGGCTGGGCGGCGGCGAACGAGGCCGCAGCCAGGACGAGACCCGCGACCGCCGTCAAGAAGGTCATCGTTTTGGTCAAGAAGGTCCTCCTTGATCGAGAACGCTTTTAATCCTATATATTATATAGGGAATAACCCGGGCCGGCAATCCGGGCCCGGTTTCCCGGATAAACGCGGCGGCGGGCCGAGGCGAATCCTCTCAGGGACGTGTAAAACGGCCAAAGCGGACCTGTCCGATTCCGGACAAGTTGGCATAAGGATTGCAGTGGACTTCCGCCGGCGGGCCGGCGGAATCGATGCGAAAGGAATGATGATGAAGCTTCTCATTCGCGCCGCCGTTGTCGCTGGTCTGGCTGCCGTCATGTTCGGAGGAGCGGCGAAAGCCGCCGTGGCCCTTCCGGCCCAAGACGTCTTCGACCTGTTGCGCAAGAACGATGTCTCGGCCGTCAAAGCGATGATCGGGAAGACACCCGGGCTCGTCGAGGCCCGTGACGGCCAGGGACTGACTCTGCTCCATTATGCCGCCTCGGGGTCTGACGCCGCCCTGATCGATCTTCTGGTCGACAAAGGGGCCAAGATCGATCTCGCCGGCGGGCAGGCCAAGACGCCGCTCCACATCGCGGCCAGCAACGATCGAACAGTGGCCGCGGCGGCCCTGGTGAAACGGGGGGCCGCCCTCGAGATCCGGGATGAATACGGGCGGACGGCGCTCATCCTCTGCGCGCGCGAGCGGGGCCGGGCGGCCACGGCCCGCGTCCTCCTCGACGCCGGCGCGGACATCAACGCCGCGGACAAGTTCGGCTCGACCTCCCTCGAGCTCGCCGCTTGGCGCGGCAAGGCGGAGCTCGTCGATCTGCTCCTCGAGCGCGGGGCCCGTGTGCCGGAAAGCGGCGAGCCTTGGTCGAACATGGTGACGGAGGCCCTTTCCAACGGCTTGCCCAGGCTCTTCCGGCGCCTGACCGCGGCCGGACAGGACCTGAGGGCCCTCGATCCCGCTGGCGAGCGGCTGCTCCATGGCGCCGCGGCCGGAGGCTCGGCCGAGATCGTCGGCCTCCTCGCCGATCGGGGGTTCCCGATAGCCAAGGCCGATCGCTTCGGCTGGACCCCGCTTCACTATGCCGCGCGCGACGGCCGGACCGAGGCCGCCCGGATCCTCATTGAGCGCGGCGCGCCGTTCGACGTTCGCACCGTCATGGGACAAAGCGCCCTCAATGTCGCCGCGGAACGGAAGATGGACGCGGTCGCCGCCCTTTTGGCCGGGAAAGGGGCGGACCGGTCGGACATCCGGTTCCCCGTCCTCGAAGGGGATTATCTGGGCCAGAAGCCCCCCGGAGACGAGCCGGAGCTGTTTGCGCCCGGCATCGTCTCCTCGATCTGGGGGCTGCACAGCACGGCCGTCTTCTCGCCCGACGGGACCGAGGTCTGGTGGGCGCCCATGGTAACGTTCCCGGGCGAGATATATTCCCGGGGCGGACTGCTGGTGATGAGGCGCGTCAAGGACCGGTGGACGCCGCCGGCCTGGGCGCCCTTTTCGGGTCCCAACGGCGATGACGACGTCCCCTTCTTTTCCGCCGACGGGAAGCGGCTCTACTTCATCTCCCGGCGCCCGCTCCCCGGCGAGACCGAGCGCGGGAACGAAAGGATCTGGCACACGGACCGGACCCCGGCCGGCTGGGCCGAGCCCCGGCCCCTGGACCCCAATGTCAATGCCGTCAACAAGCACTGGCAGTTCTCCCTCGACCGTAGGGGTGACCTCTATTTCGCGGGCAACCCGCCCGGCAGCCGCGGCCTGAGCGACCTTTATGTCGCGCGCTTCGCCGGGGGCTCCTACGAAAGGCCCGTCAACCTGGGCGATCCCCTCAACACGGAGAAGATCGACGACACGCCGTTCATCGCCCCGGACGGGAGCTATCTCCTCTTCTCCCGGCAATACGACCTCTGGGCGAGCTTCCGGGGCCCGGACGGGGCCTGGGGAGCGCCGGTCAACCTGGGCCCCCGGGTCAACAGCCCGTCGATCGAGCTCTGCCCGATGGTCACCGCCGACGGCAAGTACCTGTTCTTCCTCAGCCAGCGCGGCGGCGAGAGCCACGCCTATTGGGTCCGCGCCAAGGTCATCGAGGACCTGCGGCCCCCGCGCAAGACCGGGACCGTCCGGTCCACTCCGGCCGACGAAAAGGCCGTCATCGAGAAGGTCATCCGCGACAACATCGGCTGGGCGATGACCAAGGACCGGCCGCTCGCCGAGAGCACGATGGTCCGCGACGAGAGCCTGTTCATCGTCAACCCCACGTCCGTGTCCACCATCGGCTGGAGCCAACTGGTCAAGGACTTCGACTTCTGGATGGACCCGCGCTTCAAGGCCGTGAAGTGCGAGATCTGGGATATGAGGATCGGCGTCTCGCGGTCGGGCGATGTCGCCTGGTGGTCCTGCATGCTCAACGACCTCGCCGAGTGGGATGGGAAGCCGACCGGCTGGAAGGACACGCGCTGGACGGGCGTCCTGGAGAAACGGGACGGGACATGGCTCATCGTCCAGATGCACTTCTCTTTCGCCGCGGACAAGGTCGCGGCCCAGGTCAAGGCCGAGCTCGAGGCGAAAGCGGCCGACTCGAAGCGGAAGTGAGGCGCCATGAACGTGGTCGACCCGCGCCGGAAAGGCAAGGAATCCTCGTGGCGCATCGGGGGCCTGGGCGCGGCGGCGCTCGCGGCCCTGATCGCTCTTTACGCCTGCGCGGCGGGCCCGAGGCCGGCGGTGCGTCCCGGTCCCGAACGGCCCTCGGAGAAGCCTGGCACCTGGGGGACGACGATCGCCGTCTACGATCCGGCGCTCTACGGGCCGGAGCGCCCCCTCGCCAGGATCGTCGCCGAACGGAAGCTCCGTCTCGACAACGGGAAATTGCGGAACGCCAGGATCTTCGTCAACAAGGCCCAGAGACGGCTCGAGCTCTGGGTCGGGCGCCGGATGATCAAGGCCTACCGGATCCAGCTTGGCTGGCGCCCCCACGGCCCCAAAGAGCGCCAAGGGGATCAGAAGACGCCCGAGGGCCGGTACTTCATCTGCGACCATAGGACCTCGGCTTATTATCTTGGGCTCTGGCTCGCCTACCCGAACGCCGAGGACGCGCGGCGGGGACTCGACGCGGGGCTCATCGGCCGGGCCCAGCACGAGGCCATGCTGAAGAAGCTCGCAGCCGGCGAATGCCCTCCCCAGGATACCAGGCTCGGCGGCGCCATCATCATCCACGGCCAGCTGCCCGAGCTGACCTCCGGCCTGGCCCGGAAACACAGAGCCGATCCGTCGACGCTCAGGGCGGGTTGGCGCCCGGGGGACGCGGACCCGGCCACGATGAAGGAATTCCAGGATTGGACGGACGGGTGCGTCGCCCTGTTCAATCCGGATGTCCGGGAGCTCTATGAGTTCATCGCCGACGGCACGGAGGTCCTCATCGTGGCCAACGCCGCCGTGACCCGGCCCCGGACGTAGCCGCGCGCCTCCCGCCGCTCAGCTCGTCCCGTACACGGGGATGGCGGCGCCGCTCGTGACCGACGAAGCACCGGAGACGAGAAAGACCAAGACCTCGGCGACGTCGCCGGCATCGGCCCACTTGGAGTGATCGGCGCCGGGCATGGCCGCCCGGTTCTCCGGCGTATCGATCGAACCGGGGACGATGCAATTGGCCGTGATCCCCGACTTGCGGAACTCCTCGGCGATCGTCGCGGTCAGGACGACGACGCCGGCCTTGGAGACCGCGTAGGCTCCCGACTTGACCCGGCCCTTGTTCTCGACCGCGGGACGGGCCGCGACGTTGACGATCCGGCCGGCGCCGGCCTTGGCCATGACCGGGAGCACGGCCCGGGAACATAGGAAGGCCGACTTGAGGTTCGTCTGCATCAGGAAATCCCAATCGTCCTCGGAGGTCCCGGCGACGTCCGCTCCGCCCCGGTAGGTCCCGGCAAGATTCAAGAGAGCGTCGACGCGGCCGTGGCGCCGGACGATCTCTTCGGCCATCTGCCCGACCTCGGCCTCCGACGTCACGTCGGCCTTGAAGCCGCTGAGGGCATCCCGAGCCCCGCCCGCGGCGGCGAGAAGGTCCTGGAATCGCGCTTCGTCCCGATAGACGGCGGCCACCACCGCCCCCGATTCGAGCAGACGCTTGACGACCACCCGCCCCAGCCCGCCCGTGGACCCGGTAACGAGCACGACCTTGCCCCCGAGGGATCGCTGTTCGCTCATGCGCGGCCTCAGCTTCCCGAAAAGGTCCGCCTCTTTTTAAAGGCGTGACCGCCGCGTTTGGGCTTGGCCTCGACGCAGCCGGTCGTCTCAGGACACGAGCCGGTCCGGGGTTTGGGGGCCGGCCGGCTCTTTTTCACCGGGGGTCTCGTGATCTGACGATTCGTTTTCATAGACGCTCTCCAGTCCTTTGAGGCTTCGGCCCAGGCCCGGCTGCCCAAGCAATGCCGCGGGGCGGGAAAAAAGTCCTATTTCGCGTGCTCCCAGAGGGCGAAAACGAGGCCTTCGGTGTCCTTGACCCGGGCATACCAGCCCCACTCGCCATAGGCTTCCTTCTCCAGGACGACCTTGCCGCCTGCCTGCTTGACGGCGGCCAGGGCCTTGTCGATCGAGGGCACCAGAACGACCACCATCGGCCGCTCGTCCTTCGATCCGCGCCGGTACATCTCCCCGTTGATGGCGCCTTTTTCCTTCGGCATCCAGTTCTTGTCCTCGGGCACCGTGATCACCCCAAAAGACCCGTTCCAAGGCTGGATCTGCCAGCCGAAGGCTTTCTTGTAGAAGGCCGAGGCCCGCTTCATGTTGGTCACGGGCAGCTCGAACATGATCACCTTGTTCATCATCGACCGTTCTCCTTTCAGAGCAAGTCGATGAGATGTGATGCAAGCCCCGTGCCAAGGCCCGGTCTCTACCGGGCCAGGCCGAGAGCGTAAAGCACGCCCATGATCATGGGCTGATGGACGATATAGATGAGGAGGGAGTGGCGGCCGGCGAGGTTCACGAACGTATTCGGCAGGCGCCAGGGCAGAAGGGTGCGCTTCGACGCATAGACGGATTTCCCCAACGCGGCCCCGGCGAGGAAGATCCCGAGCCAGGGAATGAGCGGAAAATAGTCGAAAGAGGAGAACGAGGGACTGTGGATCCCGAACGGAAGCAGCCATTCGGAGCGGACCGCCAGGGCCTTGTTCAGGGCCGGCAGCGCCAGGGCGAGTCCGATGACGGCGGCGCCGGTCACGGCGCAGACGGCCGCCCCGGCCTTCTCGAAAGCGGCGCCGTAGAGAAGCATCGAGACGGCGAGACACTGGAGGATGCCGAAATAGACCGCCGAAGTGGGATCGAAGACGAAGGTCGCGGCGCTGACCAGGATCGAGACCGCGAGGAGGCGCAGGCCGCGGCGGACGTTGTTCCGGCTGAGGGTCGAGCTGATCCCGGAGAGGACGACGAAGAGGACGGCAAAGAAGGCCTGGGCGACGGTCCAGGCCGTCTTCGACAGATCGGTGGACCAGCCAAGGGCCTTTTCGAGGCCGGCGAACTCCCCGAGGTCGAAGAGCAGATGGTAGCAGACCATCAGGATGATGGCCACGCCGCGCAGAAAATCGATCTCCCAGATCCGGGACGAACGTCTAGCGGGGACATCCGGGCCGGCGGCCCGGGCCTCCGTCGCTGTCATCGGCTTCACGAAGCTCCTCTCGTCGGAAGTGAGGATAGTCCGGGGCCCGAAACCCTGTCAAGCGCGGAAATCACGCCGCGCATTGACAGGTCCAGGGGGGTGGTCTATATAGAGGCCTGAGAGGAGGCCCCGATGTCCCCCCTGCAATACCTGACCGAAGAATGGCGCTCGGAGGCGGAGCGCCGGCTCAAGGCCGAATTGACGCCCGAGCGCATGAACCACATCACCTCGTCCATGTCGAACGTCTATTTGGATTGCCCGGATGGAACCGCGAAATACCTTCTCTTCCGCTTCGCGGACGGCGTGCTCACCGAGTTCGCGCTGGGGACCGGAGAGCCGCCGGAGGCCGAGTTCCTTATCACCGGAAGCTACGACGTCTTCGCCCAGATCTCGCGGGCGGAGCTGGGCGCGCAGAAGGCGCTCATGACCGGGAAGCTCAAGCTCAAGGGCAACATGATCAAGGCCCTGAAGCTGGCCGCGATCGCCGACCGCCTGAACAAGGTCCTGGCCGGGATCCCCGCGGCCTATTGAGGAGGCGCGCATGAGGCCCCTCGACCCCGCCAGTCCCTACTTCGTCGATTTCCCCGGCCGCGTCCGGGCCCTCCAGGGCGAAATGGCCCGGGCCGGGATCGATGTCTATCTCGGCTCCCGGCTCCGGACGCTGTCGTGGACGCTGGACGTCTTCTGCCCCTGGAGGAGCTTCGTCGTCGTCCCCGCGGAGGGGCCGCCGGCGGCCTTCACTTTCGTCATCGACGCCGCCCGCGTCGCGGACGAGACCTGGATCCCCGAGGACCGCGTCTTCGGGTTCGCCCCGATGGGCGGCCAGGACCAGATCGAGCTCATCGCCGAGTTCATCAAGGACCTCCTCAAGGGCCGGAAGGGCCGGGTCGGCATCGAGAGCGGGATGTCCAACTACCTGCCCGAGGGCAACTTGACCCACTACGAATTCGAGCGCTTCCGCGACGCGCTGGCCGGGAACGTGCTGGTCAACGCCCATGACCTCGTCGACCGGTTGTCGCTCGTCAAGGACCCCGGGACGATCGCCCGGTTCCGCGAGGCCTCCCGCATCGTCGACGTCGGGCACGCGGCCGTCTTCGACGCCCTGCGGGACGGCGGGTGGAAAGGGCTGACCGAGACGGAGATCGCCGGCCTCGCCGCGCTGGCCATGCGCAGAGAGGGGAGCGAATGGGAGTGGTCGTTCACGGGCGGCAACGAGATCGCCTCGGGCTACAGGACGGGTTTCACGGGCGGCGCCTGTACGCCGGCGTCCCGGCGCAAGCTCGAGGCCGGCGAGCCGCTCATGGTCGACATCCATGCCATGTTCAGGCTGGGATTGGGCGATCACTCCCACAACTACCTCATCGCCCCGGCGACCGGGCGCCAGGCCTGGCACGCCCGCAACTTCACCGACATCGTCGCCCTGACCCTCGAGACCTACCGGGCCGGTATCAGCCCCTCGGAGCTGGCTGAGCGGATGATCGGCTTCGCCGAGAGCCGCGGCTTCGCCGATGACATGGTCCCCGGATTCGAGCACGGCATCGGGATGATGGGCGACGAGTGGCGGATCGGGATGAACGACGGGCCGTTCCCCTACTGGACGAATCCCGACCACCGTTACCGGAAGGGCGAGCTGCTCATCTGCGCGATGCAATACGCGTGTCCCGAAGAGGCGATCGGCTTCCGTTACGAGAACCCCATCGTCATCCTCGACGACGGGTGCGAGCCCCTGTCCAAGTTCCCCCTGGGCGTGGAGGTCATCTCATGAGCCATTTGACAACCCCAGGGGGACTGTTGGCCTTGGTCCTGATCTGTGCCGTCCCGCTCCTGTCGGCCACGGCGGCCTCTCCGCCCCGGCCGAAGCTTCGGGTGGCCGTCGTCAGGAACGACTCGGACGGCCCCAAGTACATGGCCGAGGGAGGCCTCCGGCCGCTCCTCGAAAAGCTCGGCTGCGACGTCACGGGCCCGGAGATCGTCGCCCTGACGAAAGAAGAGCGGGCCGAGTACGGCGCCTGGAACCAGGACGCCTTGGAGAGCCGTCATATCGGCGCGCTCGTCGCCAAGAACAGGCAAGGCGAGGGACTCGTCCTGGGGCTGCTGACGAACTGCACCGACCTCCTCGGCATGCTGGCCGGGCTCCAGCATCTCGGCCCGGCCCTCGATCCGTCAGACCCGGCGGCCAAGAGAGAGCGCCGGGAAGGGCTCGCGGGCCTCAAGCCCCTGCGCGTCGGCCTCGTCTATTTCGACGCCCACGCCGATTTCAACACCCCGGAGACGACGTTGAGCGGCATGCTGGGCGGCATGGACGTCGCCGTCGCGGCCGGGATGTGCCTGACCCGCCTGCGGCTCAAGGCCGGCCTCGATCCGGCCCTGCCGACGAAGTACATCGTCCTCGGCGGTCTCCGCGACGTCGACCCGCTCGAGCGCGAGCTTCTCGACCGCTCCGAGTGCCAATACTTGAGCGTCGCCGACATCCGGACGGCGGCCGGGGCGGTCGACGCGCAGGTCCGCCGGCTCGGCTCGCTCGTCGACGTGATCTACGTCCATGTGGACATGGATGTCCTCGACCCGGCCGAGGTCGCCGGCCATCCCCTGACCGCGCCGGAAGGGCCGACGAGCGTCGAGCTGGCCAAGGCGATCCGGCGGATCTTCGCCCACCCCAAAGCGGCATCCCTCGGCCTGGCCTCGATCCCCTTCGGCGACCGGGACAAAGATGGACGGTCGCTCCAGGCCGCCTACCGGTTGATCGAGGCCTCCGTCGCCGGGATCCGATCGAGATAGGGAGGTCCGGCCATGTACTACATGCTCATCTACAAGACGGTGGAGAACTACGTCGAGAAGCGGGCGCCCTATCGCCCCGAGCACCTGGGTTATTCGAACGAGGCCCACGCCCGGGGCGATCTCTTCATGGGCGGAGCGCTGGGCGATCCTCCGGACACGGCCATCCTCATTTTCCGCTGCGATAGCCCGTCGGTCGCCGAGGAGTTCGCCCGGAACGATCCCTACGTCAAGGCCGGGCTGATCGAGGAATGGTCGGTGCGGCCCTGGACGGTCGTCATCGGCGGCTAGCGGACCATCAGGTCAGGCGGTACTCGGCCAAGTCGGCACGGCTCAGGCCCGCGGCTTGGTGACGAGCTTCCCGAGGTGGTGCTTCAGGACGTCCCGGTGCGCTTGGGACAGGTCTTCGAGCCGGTAGATCCGGCCGATCTCGACCCGGAACGGCCCGCCGGCGATCAGGCGGCTCAGGTGATCGAAGGTCTCCGGGTCCGCCGTGCCGTTGAACACCCTGACCTTCACCCCCTTGAAACCCTCCGGCGCTGGCTCCACGCCGTCGGGATAGGCGATCGTCCCGCCCTTCTTGACCTGCTTCAGCGCCTCCTCGAGCCGGGCCGAGTTGGCGAAGACCAGGGCCGCGTCGAAGCCCGCGGGGGCGAAGGCCCGCGCCGCTTTAGCCACCCCGGCGGCCTTGCCGTTCACGGCTTCATCGGCGCCCAGGCGCTTCGCGAGGGCGACCCCGTCCTTTTCGGAGGCCACGGCCAGGACCTGCCAGCCCTGCCGCTTGGCCAGCTGAAGCGCGAGGTGGCCGACCGCGCCGCCGGCTCCCAGGACCAGCAGCGCCCCGCCCGTCCGGGCCTTCAGGGCATCGAGCCCGGCCATCGCCGTCAGCCCGCAGGCCGCGAGCCCGCCCGCCTCTCCCATCGTGATGTTCCCGGGGACGGGGGCCGCGGCGTCTTCCGGCACCGCGGCATACTCGGCGTAGAACCCGCCCTTCGGATTGTCGAAGGTGTAGGCATAGACCCGGTCGCCGGGTTTGAACCGGCGCGCCTTCGATCCCACTGCGGCCACGGTCCCGGCCCCGTCGGACCCGAGGACCTGAGGGAACCGGGTCCCGCCCATTCCGCCCTCGCGGATCCACGGGTCCCACGAGCCGACGCCGGCCGCGTGGACGCGGATCAGGATCTCCCGTTGGCCCGGCTCCGGCACCGGGATCCTGGCCACATGAAGGACATCCGGGCCGCCGAACCTGTCGATCACCGCGGCCCGCATGGTCTTGAGAATCGAAGGGCTCATGGTCAACCTCCCCCGGAGGATCCGCACACACTTCATCGTGGCAGACAGGGCCGCCGGGCGCAAGCGGACGGCGGTGCCGGCTGATCGGGCGCGAGTCCGGGCGGCCGTCCGGTCATTGACCGGGCGCCATCCATGGGATAAGATGACCCGCCAAGGAGAAAAACGATGCGCCGTCCATGGCTTAAGATGATCGCGCCGCTAGCCGGCTTGCTTCTGCTCGCCGGGGCTTCGGCGATGGCCGCCCAAGTACAACAAGAAGAGCAGGAACAAGTTCCCGTCGTCCGGCCGCCCGCCAAGGTCTCTCCTTTCATCACCCTGTCCGTCGATCAGACGACGGCTCTCGCGGGAAACCGGTTCGAACGGGTCCTGCTCGCTCCCCCGGACGAAGGCTCGCTGACACCGGGCAGCGCCTGGGAGATCGACATGGCGCAGGCGGTCGAGCTGGCCGCGATGCCGCCGGCCGAACGATGGCAGGCGATCCGCCGCAACCTCGGTCTGTCCCCTGGCAGCGAGAAGGACTTCCTGCTCTGGACGGAGCTCGTGGACGCCCTCCTCATCCAGCTCAACGAGCTGACGGAGGGCGGCCGGACCGCCGGGACCGCCGGCTACGGGCTCCGGGTGGCGTTCCCCGGAAAGGACCCGGACAACAGGAATGCCGCCGACGTGGCTTTGACCTTCGATTCCGGCAAGACCCACGACCGCGAGAGCCTGTTGATGAAGGGCCTGGTCGAAGCGATGACAGGGGTCGAGGGATTCGTGAGCCTCCGGGACCCCGAAGGGGATCCGGTCGAGGGCGACTGGCTGTCGGATCACCCGGGGCTGGAGCTCCGCCTGCTCGACCAGGACGGAGAGACCGTGGCCTCCATGGAGCTGAAGGACTACCCTTATTATTGTTTTCCCCGCCTGCTCAACGTCTCCGAATGGGGAAGCGATTTTCGGCTCGTCCTGGCCGAACGGGAAGGAGAGTCGCTGAGGAGAGATCTCGAGTCCGGGGAGCTCGTTCCGGCCATGGAGGCCCGATATGTCCCCGTCCGGCAAGGCCTGCGCACCCGGCTGGACATCGAGCTGGACCTGGTCCGGGCGGCCCGGCCCCAGATGGAAGAGATCCAGAAAGAGATGAAGTTCGAAGAGGAGAAGTCCCTGGGCGAGGTC
>Ga0105106_10003146_pt1 | contig 11857 bp, 10 predicted proteins | sample PPLLaktember2015_5_FD_79109 | JGI IMG/M metagenome (GOLD analysis project Ga0105106, IMG submission 79109) | Freshwater sediment microbial communities from Prairie Pothole Lake near Jamestown, North Dakota, USA - PPLs Lake P8 Core (1) Depth... | ecosystem: Environmental > Aquatic > Freshwater >...
CGCCTGTGCCGTACCGCCCCATTGCCCTGAACCGTTAGGCTCAGGTGGGTGCCACCGAGATGCATCAGGCTTCCCGCTCGGAGGCGGGCTTGCACAACAGCATCTGCCATGGCGGCTCCCGGTTTAATGCTTATAGGTTCAGAGGACCAGGAGCGGATACGAACACCGCAGAGGGCGCCAAGCCTTTTATAAACCTTTCGGCGCGAATTGGCTATTCTTGCAGTACCGCTTCGATTCTGCCATGCAAGGCCTGCAGGCGCGCGTCGAATCCGGCCGGTACGCCGTTGAACTGCTGGCGCAACTGTAAAAGTTCATTGCTGAGGTTGAGCGCCGCCATTACCGCGCTGCGTTCAGTGCCGATCACCTTGCCGGAGTCCTGGATCTCGCGCATGCGCTGATCCAGGTAGCGCGCCGCGGCGGCCAGCGATTCGCGCTCGTCGTCCGGGCAGGCCACCATGAGTTCCTTGCCCAGGATGGAGATGGTGACGCCACCCGGTGAGGACTTCACGAGCCACGCTCCAGGGCCTTGAGCCGGCCGATCATGGACTCGATGCGGGTGCGCGCAATCTGGGTTTTTTCGATGAGCCTGGCGTGCTCATCCCTAATAGTATGGTTATCTTTTTTGAGCTGCCGGCAGGTGCCGATCAGGTCATCGACGCGACTTTCGAGTTTTTTCAGGTTTTCGTTGTTCATGCAGTGTCGCCGTAACGTTTACCCTGCCCAAATATTAGGTCCGGCCCCAGTCCCAGTCAACGCCGACGGCCATGGGTGGCGGCCGTCCCGCCCTTGCGCGGCATTACTCCATCCATGCGACCGCCATGGATGGCGGAAGGTAGAGCAACGCAGGGAGCAGTTGCCGGGAGGGCTCAGGTACCGGGCGCGAAACCGTCAGTGAAAGAGGCCTCCTTCACTGGACAAACGCAGGAAGTGGTTTTACAGGCAACTGGCGTTTCGAGGGCCGTCCGGCGCCGGCTCGGCTTTGCCCGGTGGTCCGGGAAATGCGATGATGTGCGCCCCAAATGTGTCGATGGAGTTCAGTTCATGCCGGCCTACGCGATTCCCGATCCGAAGACCCAGAAACTTCCTGTCGCGGAGAATATCTTCAAGGCGCTGATCCTGCTCGCGCTGTTATTCAGCTCAATGTATGGTGCGAACTGGATCGCCAACGCCGTCGATGCCTCGACGCTTTCTCCAGCGCCTGCCTTCGTGCTCAAGTGGGGCGCGATCTGCATGCTCGCCCTCTTCAACGGCATGCTCATCACCGGTCTCGGCGTGCTCGCGCATGAGGGTATCCACCGCATCTTCTGCCGCTCGCCGTTCTGGAACGAGTTGCTCGGCGGCACGTTGTCGTCGTTTGCGCTGCTGCCGTTTTACGCCAATCGCCAGTTTCACCTGACGCACCACAGCTACACGCATCAGCCGGGCATGGACCCGGAGAACGCGATGCACAACCATTCTTTCTGGTACGCCGCGATCATGGGCATGCTGGTAGCCTTCAAGGAGCAGTACCGCTTGATGTTGATCAATATTATGAAGATCGGCGACCGGCGCTACACCGGACGCGCGCTCAAGGATATTGCCTTTATGGCTTTCGCGATCGGGTTGTATTTCTGGGCGGTGCCGGAGCTCGGTATTTCCGTCTGGTATACCGTGGTGCCGACGATAGTCCTGTTCGTGCCGATTTTCACACTGCGCGCTATTTCCGATCACTATGGCATCCCGGCGGTCGTGCGTGCCAAGCGCGAACGCCAGGAGCTGCTCGATGCCGACGACAGGCACTGGGACCAGGAAGTGGCGCAGCGCCACAAGGAGCTGAGCAGTTGGATCATCCTGACCTACCCGTGGATGGACTGGCTCTGGAGCCACATCAACTATCACGAAGTGCACCACCGTTATCCGTATATCGCGCACGTGTACCTGAAAGAGATATTCGAGGCCACGCGCGGAAAGGATTCCTACCTCGTGGTACACGGCTTCCTGCGTTCGTTGATCAACCAGATGGGTCGCAGCTACTACGGCAAGTCGACGGACAAAACGCCGTTGCCGGATCCCTACGCCTGAGAGGTCACCAGAACGATCTCGTTAGCGAGATCGTTCCTTGAGATTCCGGGTCGGCACCGCGGGCCACTTGTGGTGCTCCCAGTGCAACCAGGTGTTCTCGGGCAGGTACAGGAGTTTCTTCCACAGTGGCGGTTCGCTCAGCCTGTGGGTGGAGGTCGTGCCGACATGTTCCGTAAAGGCGCGCAGCCTGAACACCGCCCAGAACGACGTGACGAACGCGACATGCCAGATGGCGAGCGCCCGCCAGTCGGCCCACAGCAGTAGCGCCGCCCAGCCAGTGAGAATCAGTGCGACCGGGCCGAGCACATCGGACAAGCGCGCGGGCTTGGCGAGACTGATCAACATCGTCGTTTCAAGCGCCGAAAAGCCGAGGATGTCGAAGCAAAACTGACGCCACGAATTGGTTTCGGGTGACCATCTCTCCGGATATTTCCGCTTGATCGCCATCTCCGGGTCAGCGGCGGTGCCGACGTTCTGATGGTGATTGAAATGGAATTTCCGCCAGCCATGCAGCCCCACGCCGAGCGGCCAGAAACAAAAGAGGCTGGTCACCGCGTCATTGATCCATCGATTCCCGGTAACATGCAGATGCGCGCCATCATGGCCCAGCACGGCCAGCGCGTGCTGGCGCGTACCGACAACCAGCACGGCGAGCGCGTAGCCGGCAAGATGATCGAAGTGGTACGCAAGGGAAATCGCCGCCACGATGGCGAGCCAGTTTACGGCGACTGAAATACTCCAATTCAAACCATCTTTTTTCACGGCGAATCCCGGGGACGGTGGGTATAAATGCCCGTTTCTCCAGAATCGGGCGTAGCGGAAGCATAAACGCCATTATTTCCCGAGTCCACGATCCCCAGAACAACCTGTTTATTTGTCGACGCACGACCCCAGCGCCTTTGCGTCCTCCGCGCTCTTTCCACAGGCCAGCCTTGTATTGGCGGCAGTTTTCCGGACACATGCACTTCTATAAGCCAGTCATCCTCAGGGTTTCCGGTTCGCCGCCCGGTCGCCAGTTCGGGCATAATGGGGTCATGGACATGACCCCCTTCGAGAAACGCCGGCGCGACCTGATGCAGCACATGGGTGGCGGAGTCGCCATCATCCCGACCGCGCCGCAGCGCTCGCGCAACCGCGACATTTTTTTCCCCTACCGGCCGGACAGCGATTTTTATTACCTCACGCACTTTCCCGAACCCGAGGCGGTGGCGGTGCTGGTGCCCGGGCGCGCGCACGGCGAGTTTCTGCTGTTCTGCCGCGAGAACAACCGCGAGAAGGAAATCTGGGAGGGCCGGCGCGCCGGCCTCGACGGAGCGCGCGAGCTGTACGGCGCGGACGACGCCTTCCCGATCGATGACATCGACGACATCCTGCCCGGCCTGCTCGAAAACCGCGAGAAGGTGTTCTACAGCATGGGCCGCGATGCCGAGTTCGACGCGCACCTCATGGGCTGGGTGAACGAGGTGCGCGCCAAGGCGCGCAACGGCGTGCACGCACCCGGCGAGTTCGTGGACCTCAACCACATGCTGCACGAGATGCGGCTGTTCAAGAGCGCCGACGAGGTCAAGCTCATGCGCCGCGCCGCGAAGATTTCTGCCGCCGCGCACCGGCGTGCCATGCAGGCCTGCAAGCCGGGCAAGATGGAATACGAAATCGAGGCCGAGCTGTGGTACGAGTTCAAGAAGGGCGGCAGCCTGTTCCCGGCCTATCCAGCGATCGTCGGCGGCGGTGCCAACAGCTGCATCCTGCACTACAACGAGAACAACGCCGAGCTGAAGGGCGGCGACATGCTGCTGATCGACGCCGGCGCCGAATTCGACGGCTACGCCGCCGACATCACGCGCAGCTTCCCGGTCAGCGGCAAGTTCACGCCCGAGCAGCGCGATGTCTACCAGGTCGTGCTGGCGGCGCAGCACGCCGCCATCGACAGCGTCAAACCCGGGCGGCACTGGAACGAACCGCACGATGCGGCGGTACGCGTCCTGACCGACGGCCTGGTGCAGCTGAAGCTGCTCAAGGGCAGCGTCAATGCGCACATCGAGGATGGCAGCTACAAGCGCTTCTACATGCACCGCACTGGCCACTGGCTGGGCATGGACGTGCACGACGTCGGCGATTACAAGGTGCACGACGAGTGGCGCCTGCTCGAGCCGGGCATGGTGCTGACGGTCGAACCGGGCCTGTACATCGGCGAGGCCGACGATATCCCGAAAGGCTTCCGTGAAATTGGCATCCGCATCGAGGACGACGTGCTGGTCACGCGCGACGGCTGCGATGTCCTGAGCAAGGACGCGCCGAAGGAGATCGGCGAAATCGAAGCGCTGATGCAGGAAAAAACCTAACCGCCAAGGCGCCAAGAACGCCAAGTTTTTTGCGGTTGATGAAACCGTTTCTTGGCGTCCTTGGCGCCTTGGCGGTTCAAAAATCATATGACGAATGCAGATTTTGACATCCTGATCATCGGCGGCGGCATGGTTGGCGCGAGTCTCGGCGTGGCACTCGCGCCGTTGCCATTGCGTGTCGGCCTGATCGAGGCGGTCGAGTTCGAATCGGCGGCGCAGCCGAGTTACGACGATCGCAGCGTGGCGCTGTCGTACGGATCGAAACGCATCTTCGAAGGCCTTGGAGTGTGGAACCGGCTGGAGGCGCGCGGTGCCACTGCCATCCAGCGCATCCATATCTCCGACTGCGGGCACTTCGGGTTTGCGCGGCTCGATGCCCGCGAGGCGGCCGTCGCGGCGCTTGGATATGTGGTCGAGAACCGTGCACTGGGTCATGCGTTGAAGCCGGCGCTTGCGGAAACTAAAAACCTCACTGTTATTTGCCCGGCCAGCGTGGAGGATGTCGCGTTTGCCGAAAGCGCCACGACGGTAACGTTCCGCCGCGGCGATAAGCTGGAAACGCTCAGCGCGCGCCTGGTCGTGGCGGCCGACGGCGGCTTCTCGCCGGTACGCAACATGGCCGGCATCGAGACGCGCCGCACCGACTACCATCAGACTGCGCTGGTGACCAACGTCACGCCCGAGTTGCCGCACCGCAATGTCGCCTACGAGCGCTTCACCGCCAGCGGACCGCTCGCGTTTCTGCCGATGAGCGAGAATCGTTGCGCCGTGGTCTGGAGCCTGTCGCCGGAAAAGGCCGAGGCGTTGCTGGCGCTCGACGCGGCGCCATTCATGGCGGCGCTGCAGGAACAGTTCGGCACGCGTCTCGGCCGTCTGCTCAAAGTCGGCAAGCGCGCCGCCTACCCGTTGGCGCTCACCAGGGTCAGCGAACACACCCGTCCGCGCCTGGTGCTGATCGGCAACGCCGCACATACCGTGCATCCAGTAGCCGGCCAGGGATTCAATCTCGGCCTGCGCGATGTGGCGGTGTTGGCGCAGGTCCTGAATGAGGCGCAGCGCACGGGTCGCGATATTGGCGAGCTGGCGGTGCTGGCGGACTATGCCGCCTGGCGCAAGCGCGACAACCTGGCGATCTCGACGTTTACCGACGGCCTGGTGCGCACCTTCTCAAACGACCTGACGCCCGTGTCGTTCCTGCGCAACCTCGGGCTCGTGACGGTTGATCTTTTTCCGCCTGCCAAACGTGCACTGTTGCGTTTGAGCATGGGCCTCGCCGGCCGCTTGCCACGCCTGGCGCGTGGCCTGCCGCTGTAATAATTTTTTAGCCACAATGAACACAGATAAAAACAGATTTAATTCGAACGGGGTTGTTTTGTTCGGTGGTTTTCTGCGTTCGTCTGTGGCCCCGGCAATCTTATGACAAACGACTTCGATATCCTGATCGCCGGTGGCGGCATGGTGGGTGGCACGCTCGCCTGCGCGCTTGGCGGCAGTGGCCTCAAGGTCGGCGTAATCGAGCCGCAGACGCTTGTCGCCACCGGCCAGGGCCCTGGCCTGCGGGTCAGCGCCATCACGCTGGCCTCGCAGACTGTGTTCGAGAATATCGGTGCCTGGTCCGACATGCGCGCGGCGCCGGTCGAGGCGATGCGTATCTGGGAAGACGACGGCCTGCTCAATTTCGACAGCGCTGAACTCGGCGAGCCGTGTCTCGCCTGGATCATCGACAACAGCGTCATCGTCGCGGCGCTGGCCACGCGCCAGCGCCAGTTTTCCAACATCGAGGCACTGAGTCCGGCGCGCATGGTAACGGCGCAAGTCGGCGAGCAGCGGGTGAGTGTGCGTCTGGAAGATGGACGCGAACTCCAGACGAAGCTGCTGGTAGGTGCGGATGGCGCCGACTCGCGGGTGCGGCGCGCGGCCGGCATCGGCTGGACGCGCCATGACCTCGGGCAGTCGGCGATTGTTGCGCTGGTAAAAATAGAGCAACCGCACGCACGCACCGCCTGGCAGCACTTTCTGGCGACCGGGCCGCTGGCGTTTCTGCCACTCGCCGATCCGCAACTGGTTTCCATCGTCTGGTCCGCGGACACGGTGCGCGCCGCAGAGCTGATGAATCTGGACGCTACCGCTTTCAATGCCGAGCTGCAGGTGGCTTTCGGCGATCATCTTGGCAATGTGCGGCTCGCCAGCGAGCGTGCCGCTATACCGCTCGCGCTCGGTTTCGCGCGCGACTACAGCGCGCATCGGGTCGCGCTGATCGGCGATGCCGCGCACACTGTGCACCCGCTCGCCGGCCAGGGTGTGAATCTCGGTATTCTGGACGCGGCGACCCTGGCCGAGATTCTGCTCACCGCAGTCGGGCAGAAGCGCGATATCGGTGCGCAGTCCCTGTTGCGCCGCTATGAGCGCGCGCGCAAGGGTGCGGATGTCGGCATGCAGGCTGTGACAGGGGGATTCCGTTACCTGTTCGGCAGCCAACTCCCCGGTCTGCGTGCGTTGCGCGATATGGGCCTGCGGTTCACCGAACAGCTGCCGCCGCTCAAGAATTATTTCATGCGCCGCGCCAGCGGCCTGGCAGGTGAGCTGCCGCGCCTCGCGCAGCGTGTACAGCGCTGACTCAGTGCAGTGGTGCATAATCCGGACGTCGTCTTGTTTGCAGCACAATAAAAAACGCCGAGGCTGGTAAAGCCTCGGCGATCGAGTGTTGATGCGTGCCGGTTTTTGCCTTCCGATGGGTTAGTTGTACATTTTATTTTAGTGCTACCGCGTCACCCGTGGCGGCCGGATTCGAATAGTACAATGAGTTCTTGATGTAGGCGCTGAGTCCGACATACTCCGCACGCGTGGCCGGGACGAAATCCTTGCCGGCGTAGGCTGAGCGCAGTTTGGCGGTCGCGGCTTTGCCTTCTTCAGTCAGAAGCGCCAGCTTGATCTTGTCCTGGATTTCCCGCGAGATGCGTGGCCCGGCGGAAATGGCCTGGTTGGGCATGGCCGGGCTCTTGTACACGATCTTGGCCAGGTTCTTGCCCTTGTCCATCTTCTCCAGGTTCTTGATGGGCAATACCGTGGCAACGCATTGACCCGCCATCAAACTGGTGTACGACTTGTCCCAGCCCTTGACCGTGGCAATCACCGGTTGGCGTGCGGGATTTTCAAATTGCTTCAGCATCGTGAGTGTCCCGAGATTGGGAGGAGCGTGCGCGCAGATGCGTCGACCAGCCAGCTGCTTTATATCCTGAACCGACTTGTTGTCGGCCTTCACGATCACTACAAAAATGAAGTCTTCCGGGAGCTTGACGAGCGGCGTATGGTTCAGGTTCTCCATGCGCCAGCCGTTAAAATGCGGACCGTCGAACACGATATCGAGTTTCCCCTGGGTCATATCCCTGGAGTAGCTCAGCCAGTTGTCCGCGTGCTGGTAGATGACTGTCCTGCCCGTGACCTTGGTCAGGAAATCGGTGAGCGGTTGGTAGTTCTCGGTTTCCTTGGCCAGCGTACCGCGCGGCGGTGCGCTGAAAATGAGTGGGCTCCCGACAATGACTGCATCAGAGTTTTGCGGGTGGACGGCGGCTTGGGCTTCGGTGGCTTCTGCGTTCCACGGTAGCAGGGTCAGGCAGAGAAGTAGGTATTTGGCCCCGTTTGTCAGTGTTGGTGTTTTCACGGCTGATCTCCTTATCCAGTAGCACGAAGAAAATTGCATTGCTTCACTATCGCCGGTCGCGCGGCGATCGCCCAACTCTTCGAGTCAGGATTCAAGCCTAGACTGAATTTTGTCGGCTGCAAGACAAACTAAAATATTTTCGTGAACCGAGTCAGGTTGGCCCGTTTTTGCGTTAAATGAACGCATCCCTTCCGGGCCGATATGAACTCGATCGGTCCGGTTCGACGGCCGGGCACCTGTATTAATCTTGGTTCGTCGGGGATATCGAACCACTCATCAGAATCATCCCCGGTATGCGAGCAAGCACAACGTTAGTTTATCGACAGTACCCAACGGGTGATCTAGCCAGATGAATGGCGCAATCGGTATATTGGTGAGCAGATGTTGAACTGGCCTGAAGAAATGGCAAATGCCACGTTGGGTGAGCCGCGCTGGTCGCAGGCCGGCTCCAATTTTTGTCTCGATTTTCACGGCGACCCGCGGCGCGCCCAGCTGGTCGTGTTTTCCGACGGGAATCACCACATGGCGCTGGCCGAGACCCTGCAGGCGTTTGTGCACCGATACCCCGGTGTCGGCGATATTTTCTATCTGACCACGCCGCCGTCGGTGTTGTTACAGCTCCTGGAGGCGGGCGGCCTGTGCGTTGGCAATCTGCGTTTCTCGGTCGCGCCGCATGTCATGATCAGCCCGCCACCGATTCTCGACCGGGCCGTGGCCGCCGGCCGCATGCGCGCACATCGGCCTTTCATGCGCAGCCTCGGGAATGTACTGCTGGTCAGAAAAGGCAACCCGAAATCGATTCGCTCGATCGCCGATTTGGCGCGCCCTGACGTGAAACTGTTTCTCTCCAATCCTCTCAACGAGACCGCGAGTTATCAGGTTTATGCCGACAGCCTCAAGGCACTGGCGGGCCGGGTCGGGCAGGAGTTAGATTTTCTTTCCGATCCAACGAAATACCCGGAGCGCGTGGTCTATGGCGAACGAATCCATCACCGTGAAGCACCGCAAACGCTGGCCGATGGACGGGCCGATGCGGCGTTCCTTTACTACCATCTGGCGTTGCGCTACACACGGATTTTTCCAGAATGGTTCGAGGTCGTGCCGGTTGATGGTACGCCTGCGGCGCCGGCGGCTGAGAATGTGGTCAGTTACTTCCACGCCGGATTGATCGACGGCGGCGGGGAATGGGGCGGGCGGATGCTGGATTTTATGTTCAGCGAAGAGGTTGAAGAGATTTATCGCCACCACGGATTGCGCCGGCCGTAGCGAGCGACTTCGCGCGGTTTGCGGGGATTTCCCGCAGCATCGGCTCAGTCATCCGCGTGCAGATTCAGTTCCTTGAGCTTGCGGGTCAGTGTATTCCGGCCCCAACCGAGTTTGAGGGCCGCTTCCTGTTTGCGTCCGCCGGTGTGCGCGAGCGCTGCCTGCAGCAGGATGCGCTCGAATTCCGGATTGAGCTTCTCCAGTATGTTGCTTTCGCCGTGCGCCAGCTTCTGTTCGATCAGGCGCTTGAGCCCCGCACGCCAGCCTTCCTCGTCGGTCGTGGCCGTCGTGCCTTCATGCAGCTCCGGCGGCAAGTCGTCGACGCGCACTGCCTGGCTCGGCGCCATGACGGTAATCCAGCGGCAGGTGTTTTCCAGCTGGCGGACATTGCCGGGCCAGGACAGGCGCGTGAGGGTGTCGATGGTTTCTGGCAACAGGTGTCGCACCTCGACGCCCAATTCTTCCGCGGACTGCTTGAGGAAATAGCGCGCCAGCAGCGGGATATCCTCGCGCCGTGCACGCAGTGGCGGCAGGTGGATGCGGATAACGTTCAGGCGGTGGAACAGGTCCTCGCGAAAGCGTCCGTCCTTGACGCGTGCCTCGAGGTCCTGGTTGGTGGCGGCAATGATGCGTACATCGGTCTCGATCTGTTCGTGGCCGCCAACGCGGTAAAAGCGGCCATCCGACAGGACGCGCAGCAGGCGCGTCTGCAACTCCGCCGGCATGTCGCCGATTTCATCCAGAAACAACGTGCCGGCGTGCGCCTGCTCGAAACGTCCCTTGCGTTGCGCGGCGGCACCGGTGAAGGCACCTTTCTCGTGACCGAACAATTCGCTTTCCAGCAGCTCGCGCGGTATGGCGGCGATGTTGAGGGCGATGAATGGCCCGCCAGCGCGCGGGCTGTGGCGGTGCAGGGCACGCGCCACGAGCTCCTTGCCGGTGCCGGACTCACCATTGATCAGCACAGTGATGTTGGAGCGGCTCAACCGGCCGATGGCGCGGAATACCTCCTGCATGGCCGGCGCCTCGCCGACGATCTCCGGAACCTGTTCGGGCAATGCGCCGGTCTCCGGTTTCTGGCGGCGCCGGTGTTCGATCGCGCGGCGCGCAAGCCGCACGGCGTCATCCATATCGAATGGTTTTGGCAGATACTCGAAAGCGCCGCCGCGATACGAGGCGACCGCGCTTTCCAGGTCGGAGTGCGCGGTCATGATGATCACGGGCACATCCGGCACCTGCTGGCCGATCGCCTCCAGTAGTTCGAGGCCGCTCACGCCCGGCATGCGGATGTCGGACAGGATCACGTCCGGTTGCGCGTGCTTGAGCGCATCGGGCACATTGGCCGCCGAATCGAAGCTGCGAACCGCGATACCGGCTTTCTGCAGAGCCTTTTCCAGCACCCAGCGAATTGATTGATCGTCGTCGATCACCCATGCCGTATCCTGTTTAGCCATGTCCATTCTCCAGCGGCAGATAAATGCGAAATATGGTTTTCCCCGGCAGGCTCGAACATTCGATGGCACCGCCGTGCTGCGCCACGATGTCCTGGGCGATACTCAGTCCAAGACCGGTGCCATTCGGTTTGCTCGTGACCATGGGATAAAAGATGTGCTCGCGCAGTTCCTCGGGAATGCCCGGACCGCTGTCTTCGATTTCGACACGCACCACCAGGCGGTGACGCTTCTGGCCGATGGTGAATTGACGTTCGATGCGTGTGCGGAATTCGATCGCGCCTTCCTGGTTCAGCGCCTGCACGGCATTGCGCGTGATATTGAGCACCGCCTGGGTGAGTTGTTCAGCGTCGGCGGGAAACTCCGGGATACTCGGGTCGTAATCGCGTTCCAGGTGAATGCCGGCCGGAACCTCGGCCAGCACCAGGCTGCGCACGTGGTCCATGACCTGATGGATGTTCATGGGTTTCTTGCGCAACGGGGTGTTCGGCCCGACCATGCGGTCCACGAGGTTGCGTAGCCGGTCGGCCTCGTGAATGATAATGCGCGTGTATTCCTTGAGCGACTCGGACGGCAATTCGCGTTCCAGCAGCTGGGCCGCGCCGCGCAGGCCACCGAGCGGGTTCTTGATCTCGTGTGCCAGGCCGCGGATTACCGCGCGACTCGCGGCGTGCTGGTCCTGACGGCTTTCTTCACGCGCCAGCCGCAACAGCCGGTCGATCGGATTGATTTCCAGGATCAACTCGTCGTTGCCGTCCGCGCGCAACACCGGGGTCACCGTGCAATCCACGGTAATCCAGCGGTTCACGGGCACCCCGAGACGCAAGCCGTGTTCGGTAAAAGGATGACCGGAAACCAGTGTCTGGTGCATGGCCTCGACCAGCGCCTGGTTGTGCGGCAATAGATGAGTGAGTGGCTGGCCGGTGGCCTGGCGCGAACCGGTCTCGAACAGCATCTCTCCGGCCGGATTGATGGCGCGCAGCACCAGATTGCTGTCCACCAGCAGCACCGCGGTATTCAGGTTTTCCAGAATGTGTTGCGGCAGACTTTTTTGCATGATCCCGGCCTTGGGTAGTATC
>Ga0105106_10003147_pt1 | contig 11855 bp, 9 predicted proteins | sample PPLLaktember2015_5_FD_79109 | JGI IMG/M metagenome (GOLD analysis project Ga0105106, IMG submission 79109) | Freshwater sediment microbial communities from Prairie Pothole Lake near Jamestown, North Dakota, USA - PPLs Lake P8 Core (1) Depth... | ecosystem: Environmental > Aquatic > Freshwater >...
ACGAAAATGGGCAGCTTCAAAGATGATCTCGCCTTTCTCAAGCAGTTCTTTAATACGGTCCTGCATTTCATTTGCGTGTTCAGGCACTGCAATATCAGCATGCGATGTCCCAAGCAATTCCTGCTTTGTATACCCGTGTGACTCACACGCAGCCTTATTGGCAAAGATGAGATTTTTATTCTGATCGTATATAAAGACTGAATCAGGCAGGAAATCAAGTATTGCAGTGTTCTGGAGGAAGTCTTTTATTGTTAAGGGGGCAGTTCTTTCAGTTTTTCGCACTATATCCCTTTCTCATTTATATATATCTCTATGGAATCTGTTCGATCAAACTTAATCAACCCTGTATTAGATTCAATAACATCTTCATGACTACATGATACTTAAGAATACAGGGGAAAGTAAATAAAATGGCCTCAATAGACTTTTGATTTCAAAAAATCGTATAATAATCATTCGTTAAACCATTTAATTCACAACTCTTGACTCTAAACTCATAACTCTTATTCAGGAGGTAATGTGCCTTCAGGTATTATACTGCTTACAGGAAACTCCAACAGGACCCTGGCAGGCGAGATCGCCGAAGTTCTGAAAATTCCTGTGAGTGAAGCAACTGTCTCTACTTTCAGCGATGGCGAAATTACGGTCCAGATAAATGAGAACGTAAGAGGATGCGACGTCTTTGTTGTCCAATCCACCTGTATGCCGGTAAACAATAATATAATGGAATTATTATTGATGATAGATGCTCTGAAAAGGGCCTCTGCCGGCAGGATCACTGCTGTCATTCCTTACTACGGATATGCGAGGCAGGACCGTAAGGCCCAGCCGAGGGTGCCTATCTCGGCAAGAATGGTCGCAGACCTGATAACCGCAATTGGAGCACACAGGGTACTAACAATAGATCTGCACGCAGGGCAGATCCAGGGGTTTTTCGATATACCAGTAGACCACCTTTATGCGACCCCGGTCCTTTCAGAGTATCTGAAAAAGAAATTTGTGAAAGATACAGTTGTCGTTTCTCCCGACGCAGGCGGCGTTGAGAGAGCCAGGGCCTTTGCCAAGAGGCTTGGCGCATCACTGGCTATTATAGATAAACGCAGGGAAAGGGCGAACGTTTCCCAGGTAATGCATGTTATCGGCGACGTAAAGGGGAAAGACGCCATTCTTTTTGATGATATGATCGATACAGCGGGAACCATAGCACAGGCAGCCTCAGCCCTGTTCGAGAACGGCGCACGTAAAGTGGTTGCAGCATGCACTCACGCAGTGCTTTCAGGCCCTGCAGTAGACAGGATTAACGCCTCAAAGTTAATGGAGGTCATTGTAACAAATACGATACCCATGGACGACAAAATAAAGCAATGTCCGAAGTTGACCGTGCTTTCAGTGGCAGCCCTGATGGGAGAGGCAATTAAAAGGATACACGAAGAAACATCGGTCAGTTCTCTTTTTATATAGGCATCGTCATCAATTATTAGATATTGAAATTACATTTATATTATGGAGGATCAAAAAGATGGAAAAGATAATGTTAAAGGCAGATAAAAGGGCAGAGACCGGCAAGGGAGGCGCAAGGAGCCTCAGGAGGCAGGACATACTGCCTGCCGTAATGTACGGGGTAGGAAAAACTATCCCGATCAAACTGAACAGAAAAGAAATACAAAAGCTCATATACTCCGGAGGCGGCGAACATGCCCTGATCACACTTGAGCTCAATGAGGGCGGTTCCAAAATCTCTGAACATCCGGTGCTCATAAAGGATTATCAGAGGGAACCTGTTTCTGAAGAGCTGCTGCACGTGGACTTTATCGAGGTATCGCTTAAAGAGAAGATCAAGGTCACCATTCCGGTTGTGATCATTAAAGAACCTGCCGGCATTAAGATGGGCGGGATCATGCAGCATCGTGTGAGAGAAATCGAGGTAGAATGTCTTCCCACACAGATACCCGACAAGATCGAGATCGATGCCGGACTTGTTGAGATCGGACACTCTTTACATGTAAGTGACATTCCTGCCGTGGAGGGCATAAAAATAGTTACCGATCCGTCTGAAGTTATTCTGTCCGTAACTGCTCCTAAAGAAGAAGTTGTTGCTGCACCTGTAGAAGCAGAGGTTGCCGAACCTGAAGTATTAAAAGCCAAAGGCAAGGCAGCGGAAGAAGCGCCTCAGAAAGAGCAGAAGGAAAAGTAAACCATTCTCATGTGGCTTATGGTTGGTCTGGGTAACCCGGGGAATGTTTATGCAGATACGAGGCACAATATCGGTTTCACCGTTATTGACGCCGTGTCTGACGGTTTATCCATCCCTGTCAAATACAAAACACACAATTACCTGTACGGTAAAGGCGTTATCTCAAAGCAGGAAACCATCCTCATAAAACCGCTTACTTTCATGAACAGGAGCGGCATTGCAGTGAGGGAAGTATTAAATAAGTACGAAGATATTGACAACATTCTTATTGTGCATGATGACATTGATCTGGAGCCCGGCGTCATCAGGATAAAAAAGTCCGGCTCTTCAGGCGGCCACAAAGGCATAGAATCGATCATAGAGACCCTGGGCACAAATGATTTTATCAGATTAAAAATCGGGGTCGGCCGTTCAGACAGGATCTCTGTTGAAGAATATGTCCTCAGAAATTTTCTGAGGCGGGAAAAACCCGTAATCGAAGAAGCTGTTGAAAAAGCCGTTGAAGCAATACAGATGCTGATCAACAAGGGCGTATCATACACACAGAATATATACCATAAATGAAAACAGCTTACACCTTCTGACTCTTTTTAATATTCTGAATAAATTCCAGGTCTCTTCTGCTTTTTTCGGTTATCCTGTCTTCGACCTCTTCTTTGCTCAATCCCATAAGTATCCTGTAGGCATTATACTTGGTCTTGCAGAAATAAATATCAAAGGGGTCTTTCCTTCCCTCAGTCCTGTATATCCTGATGCCGGGGACTTCCTCTTCCTGGATATATTCGAACTCCATATTTATAAGAAGAGGCTCTATATCGTGTTTGTTCTGCCAGGGGATGCAAGCCCCCTCCATTGTAAGGTCAATATCCATGACAGACCTGACCTTTTCAGTAACTCCGCCGACCGGAAGGATGATCTCACCGGTCAATGAGCCGGTTATCCCGTACTTCTGGCTTACGGGCTGCTGTATGTAATCCGATATCAGGCCTACATTCATCGCAACCGAGGCGCTGTCGCCTTCAACCCCGCCATGCGCCTGTATGTATTCAATATGCATTTCACATCCGGCATAAGGCACCCCTACCCTTTGAAGCAGTTTTTTGATTGATGCCCGCACATTCTCGGCAGCTGCCTTCGCAATTTCACCTATTTTGCCTGGGGCAGTGATAACATCCGAGCCGCCTGCGTTGATCTGACAGTGTATGGGAAGTGGCTGGCCGAACATCTGCCCGCTTGATTTTGAGCGTATTACCGCGAGGCCTACCACGTAACCTATTGAATCAGTCATGGAAGTTATATATTTCTTCAGGTCTTTCTTGTGTTCGGTAATTTCCCTTGAGATCGCCCCTTCTATACTTAAATGTTCACTGAGCGCCTTTCTGATATGGCGCGGTTCGACATGCTCGGAATTTTCAACAATAGCCTCAAGCTCCGCAGTCTTGATAATACCGTTTATCGGCCTTAAGATACAGCTTAATTTCCCGTCCGCGCTTCTGCACCTGAGTTCTTTTATGATCTCGGCAACGGCATTCCTCGAAAACTCCCGCGCCTTGAGCTTATAATCCTGCGGCAGTTTCTTGCCATAGATCTGCTCGCTCCTCCTTCTTACCCCGATATGCCCCTCTTTTTCCATGACACTGCCCCAGGCATTCCTGAATTCCGTGTCGAGATTGTCTATCTCCTGTTTTATATATTGAACAACCTGCGCTACATTATCTTTAGTTTCTTCCACTGAGCTTTCCATGTTGATGATCTCGCCTTTATCTTCTATCCTGCTGAGAAAGGCGCCGTCGCCCTCCTCCTGAAGATAGTTCAGGGTATCATGATTGCAGCACGCTATGATTATATTGTCAGCCCTCAGATAATTTTCCGACATGTCAGCGGCGCCGCTGCCGGTGTTCCTGCCGCCTTCAAGTATGTATTTTTTGTTCTGCATTATTTCGAGCAGGCCTGACATATATCCTTCTTTTATAAGGGTCTTCAATTCGTCAATATAAATTATCGGGGCCTTTGCATGTGCGCCGAGATATGCCCTTTTATGTATCGGCGTCTGCAAATTGCCGGATTGATAAGGGTCATGCCTGAATCCGCCCTTCATGTTTTTGGAATTTGGTTCGGATATCCTTATCATAAGGTTAATGTCTTTTCTCGGATCATACAGAATTTCAGGCACCATGTCCGTTATATGCTTCACATTTGCGGATTTACTGCTGAAGGCTTCCTGCTGTATCTTTTCCTGTACCCTGTGATTGTTTTCCTGAATAAACATGAAGATGGCTCCAATACCCGATAAGCCCGTGATGACAAAAGCAGGCGGAAAGAAAACCCCGGCGATGACGCTTAACGCAGTAATACCCAATAGTATGTTCTTGACCTTTCTGACGGAACTGATATGCTTATCAAGGGAGAATTCCTCCATGCTGTTTTTTGCATTTTCAATGGCCAGGTTTATCTTAAGAATGTGATTTTCAATCTTTTCAGGAGGCGCGTATGCAACACGCATATGATTCTGGTCTTTACCGGGATAGGCGACAATGGATTCTTTAGGCCTGATATAATCGCCCATAGACCTGTCAATAACATGATTGAACATATCCGCCAGCATGGACTTGCCTGTCCCGGGCTTGCCTACCATTAGAAGATGGCCCCTGTTCTGGGCCACTTTCCTGATTGCTTTTTTGGCCTTGTCCTGGAAAATTATCTTTTCAAGCGGGTCCGCAGGCGTGGTAATCCCGGAGGTGTTATCAAAGTAACTTAAATTTTTTTCGAGTGTTTGCGGATAGAGCATAAGCTCTTTGATCCACTCATAATCTTCATCTTTATAAATATTATACATTCTGGTACCCGCTCATGGAATCCAGCAAATACAGTTTCCCTATATCCGATTGAGGAGCCTTCTTATTTATTTCCGAATATAACAGCGGCAGTTTGCTTTTTATCGGCTCAAGAGCCTTTACATCATGAAGCACGGAAATATTTATAACCAGTTTCTGTTTACCAGTTTCAGATCTGGGAATATAATTAAATGAGACTACGCTCTGATGGTTGTTCAGCATGCTTGCGATCGCTGCTTTTTCGACCTGGTTCATTTCATACATATCAAATACCTTCCGGTATGCCATCGGCAGGTATTTCTCGGTATAGCTCTGGTCCAGTTTTTTTGAGAAAAACAACTTTAACGGCTTTGCTTCTCCTGTTATGCAACGCCCTATCGCCTCTTTCAATTTGACGTCGGTTCTTATGGACTGCTCAAGGATATGCATGAAATTCACAAGCTCATTGTCATTAACCCAGTATTCCAACTGGTAGTCGGCATTCAGCACGCAGTATTTGGGCTGGTTATTCTTTATGAACTTTATCAGTCTCCAATAGTTGCGTGCATTGTACGAGTGGAAATTAAAACCGCGCATCTCGAAAAGGCCTTTTGAAAGATAGGCCCGGTCAAAGAACACGTTGACCCTTTTTGATATGGAATTCATTATATAATTTAATTTCTCATTCGGGGTCCCCTGCAAATTCAACTGGTAGCGATTGTGCCCGATATCTTCACATATGGCGGTAATGTCATCTATTTTTTCAATGTTTAATTCTGAAAGTTTTTTCAATACAGGATCATAAGGTCTCAGCATGTCATTGATCTTCAAAAAGTGTTTATTCAGATCTTCATCCTGGAATGACGGATCTCCTGTCTTCAGCATTGATACATTTTCTTCAGCACCCCGGGTATCATCAGAGGAACTTTTCTTGTCCATAAAGATATTCTTTATAGTCCTTCCAATAAAGCCTGATCGGGATTTATGATACTTGATCCTGCAGCCAATGACATTTTCCTGTACTGTAACCTGCTTTGGGTTGAGCAAATACCTGGCGAGTTCCGATATGCTGTACTCCGTGACAGGTTTTGAGACAGGCTGTTCGCAAATATTGCTCAGATCAAGGCTGACAAATCTGCCCTCCGAGATTATCCAGACATCTTTTGTCTTTATGTCTTTTCTGTCTTCTGTAGGAAACATTGCAATAAATAATCTTAACAAAATGAATTAAGTTGTAATTCACATTATAACATTGACATGTATATTATACGGCACAGGATCGTATTTTCTTGAGAGCAGACTTGCATCAGAGTGGTATTTTCGGGTTAATGCCATCAAGCATTAAGGTTTTTACAAAAAAGCACGATAAGATAATCAGAGATAATTGAAAGGCGGATGGATCATGTTAAAAAGTCCGGAAATAGACGCAGGTCACCCGTTAAGAAGGCTTTTCAGGTGCGCCCTGGAATATGGCTTTAAACTAAACCCCACAGATAAAGCCGGGGTCGCCGATTACATCGAGGAGCAGATCCTCTGTGAATTTACTCATTTCGACAGTCTGTACAGGATCAGGGATGCCGAAGGCAGGAACCTTGAGGACGTTGCTGATATGTTAGCTGAAGGCGATGTCCTGATGAACGCACAAAGTTTTGACAGGGAATTCCAGGTCCATAAACATATAGGCGATTTTACACTTTTTATGCTTGGTATGTTCCCAACGTCTCTTTGCGGCAGAAAGGGCAGGGAACTGCTGCTCGGCAGTATAATAGTTCCAGGGGGAAGCCTTTCTGATCTCTATATATTGCAAGGTCAGCGCTCTTACAGGATCGCCTCAGAATTTACCGACAGGGAGCTGTTTCTGGAACTCTCTCAAAATTTTCAGAAATACCGGGCGGTTATCGAAATTGTAAGGACATATCTTGAATCAATAAGAAACAGTGAATTTCTTAAAGCAAAAAACATAATCGGCGGGACAGGGTAGTTTCCTCGTACTTGCAGTTCTTCGCAAATCAAATCAAGCATCATATCGCTGTGTCTAACTTATTGAACAGCGGCTGGCAGTATTGATCCGAGGTCTTTGCTTCGATAAAATGGCAGGCAAAATATCATCCTGATGACTGTCTTAAGAATGCGTCTATAGTCAAGTTTTTTGAATAGTTTAACCCCTTTCCATCAGGATTTCATTATTTGACATCATGATCATTTGCAGTTAATATCTGAGTATAATGAGCAGTGATAATATGAAAGATATTTACAAAACAAAAGAAGATCTCATAAAGGAACTGGGAGAAGTATACAAGAAGGTTAGCGAGATTGAAAAGTGCAAAGACGAGTTCCGGAAAGTACAGGAGAAATATGAAAAACTTTTAAACTCTGCTCCTGATGCACTTGTATTTGTGAACAATGCAGGTAAGATTGTCATGATGAATGCGCGGTCTGAGAATATGTTTGGATATAATAATGAGGAAGTGGCCGGTAAAGGGCTTGAGATACTGATTCCGGAGCGCTTCAGAAGCAAACATAACGAGCACGTTGCAAATTTTTTCCTGAACCCCGGGGTTCATCCTATGGGTTCCAACTTTGAGATTTACGCGGTGAAAAAGAACGGGGAGGAATTCCCGGTCGATATAAACTTAAGCCCTTTGAACACTGACGAGGGACTTCTTATAACCGCAGCGGTCAGGGATATCACAAAACGCAAACAGGCGGAAGATCAGATCGAACTGCATTACCATATTCAGAGGGTAATCAATGCAATGCTTAAGACATCACTGGAACCCCTCTCATTGGATGAACAGTTTGAGCGCATTCTGGATCTGATAATTTCCATCCCGCATCTTTCACTGCAGTCAAAAGTAGCGTTGTATCTGGTAGAAAAATCCTCTCCTGAAGTTCTTGTGATGAAAGCATCCCGCGGATTTTCGGAGGAAGAGCGTATCCCCTGCAATAGAATTCCTTTTGGCAAGTGCCTGTGCGGCCTGGCAGTATCTCTCCCCGGAACAGTTTATTCTGATCATATTAATAATCACCATGATATTCACAATTCTGCCATATTCCCTCATGGCCACTACTGTGTGCCTGTCATTTCAGAAGGGCATGCGATAGGATTACTGAATGTGTATATAAAAGAAGGACATAAAAGGAGCGGCGGGGAAGAAGAGTTCCTCACCTCTGTCGCAAGCACACTTGCAAGCATTATTAAGCATGATAAAACCGATCAGGAGAAAAAACGCCTTCAGGTGCAGCTTTCCCAGTCTGAAAAACTCGCCGCCCTCGGCAGATTTACTGCCAATGTAGCGCATGAGATACGTAATCCCCTTACCGCTATCGGGGGCTTTGCGAGAAGACTGGGGAAACATATCCCTGCCGGATCAAAAGAAAAAGAATACGCCGATTTCATAATTACGGAGGTGACCCTGCTTGAAGGTATTCTGAAAAATGTGCTTGCCTTTTCACGTGATATTATGCCGACCCTTGAACAGCACAGCATTAATGAAATTGTAGACAGGGTCCTGAAATTAAATGAAGAAACATGCAGGGAAAAATCAATAGCAATACACACATCTTATTATGACATGACACCGATCTTCATTGATGAAACACATGTGCATGAGGCTGTTGAGAATATTGTCCTGAATGCCATAGATGCAATGCCGGCAGGCGGTACTCTGGATATTACAACTGACAAAAAAATAATAGAAGGAATACCTTTCATGTATGTAAAAATAAAAGATGCCGGGGTGGGGATCCCTCAGGATAAACTGAATATGATCTTTGAGCCCTTTTACACCACAAAGATAACCCAGAAAGGCACGGGACTGGGACTGCCAATAACCAAGAAATTCGTTGAAGGACATGGCGGCTTTATAGAAGTCGAGAGCATTTCAGGCGCAGGAACCACCTTTACCCTTTATTTCCCCTACAGGCTGAAGTTGTAAATTTCCGTCTCTAACCCCCAACTGTATATCTACGCATTACCATCAACAGCTTTCTCTTGCAGAAAGCAGTATTAATTGCTTATTATAAATAAACCTCCGAATTATCGTATGGTCTGCTCATCATAAGCTCTGCATAAATGAAGAAAAAAATAATCATAGGATTATCTCTTGTTACCCTCATTTTCTCCTTATTGACTGTATATATAATCACTAATATTGAGGCTACCACGTCAAGGCTTGACAACCTTGTGAGGCTTCATCAGATTGAGATACTGAGGGAACATCTGCTTATATATATTTCGAGAGTTCAGTCAGAACTTAAATCTGCGGGGATAAATAACATAATTATTAAAAATAATATAAACAACATGGTTAATGTTGCAGGCGACTGTTTCAACTGTCATCACGAAGAGGGTGTTAATAAGCAACTCGTTGATTTAAACACTCATATTCAGAAATATGGAGAATCTGTAAAAGAGGCTTTGATCACTGCGGATAATAATGATGTTAATTATTTCAAGGTGGATAATGCCTTCAAAAAAGGGGAAGCGCTCATTTTGGAATTCAACAATATGCTGACAATTACTAACAGGAAGCTTGACGAGAGGACCCGGTTTGCAATGGAAAAAATAGCAGCCACAAAAACTACCCTCTATATTATTTTGGCCCTTGGACCCGTCTTTGCGGTCATTCTGTCCCTTCTTTTTATAAAATCAATTACGTCTCCGCTCAAGAAAATCCTTACCGCTACACGCAGATTGAAAACAGGTGATTTAGACTACAGGGTTGAACAACTGAGAGACGAATTCGGCGAAGTCGCTGACTCTATCAATGAAATGGCAAGTTCACTGAAACAGCAGATGCGCAACATGCAGAGGACGGAACAATTACGGATGTGCGGAGAGATAGCTACAGGACTTGCTCACGAGATCAAGAACCCTCTTGCCGGAATTAAGATATCAATGGAATTTTTAGCGCAGGATTCAAGCCTTTCAGAAGGAGACAGGGAGGTTTTAACAAAGGTAATTAATGAAGTAAGACGAATAGAGGTTTTATTAAGGGGACTTCTCAATTTTGCAAAGCCGCCGGTCCCTCATTTTGCACCTGCAAAAGTAAATAATATTATTGATATCTGCATTATGTTTTCAGTAAAGACGAAATCCCTTCCTTCTTCCAATAATACTAAAGAAGTTACAGTATTAAAGAATTTCGATGATAATATCCCTACCATAATGGCTGACCAGCTTCAATTGCAGCAGGTTCTCATGAATTTATTGTTAAATGCAATTGACGCAATGCCGGGCGGAGGGACTTTAACCTTAAATACCGCCTGTAGTACTGATAAGAGATCTATTAAGATAGAGATATCGGACTCAGGTGAAGGGATCAGTGACAAAGAGATGAATAAGATCTTCCAGCCGTTCTTTACCACTAAATCGAAGGGCACAGGCATGGGGTTAGCTATTACAAGACGCATCGTAGAAGAACACGGGGGCTCCATAAGCGTAAATAGCGAATACGGCAGAGGCACGACATTTACAATTATCCTTCCAGTTGAACAAATGATCCCATAAAAAGCATTTGGCCACAGACTGACACAGACAAAAAAATAAGAAGTTTAAAGTAAGAAGTGAGAAGTAAAGAAAAAACTCATACTTCTTACTTAAATATGTCAGTGCAAGTCAGTGGCTAACTCCTATTTTTCCACTAAGTCCTTACTACAAATTCAATGCCGGCTCTGAATGATTCTTTGAAAGGCATGCTCCACTTAACAAGCCCTACCTCCTGCGGGATTACCTCGGAAGAAAATCTTATCATATAACCGGGTTTAAGGTCATAATCTGTCCTTATGCCGATACCGCCATTGCTTATATCAATTATTTCTCCCCTGAGAGTCAACAGCTTTAATTCTCCATCCTCAAATACTCCGGCGAAATAATTGATCGGCTGTAAAAACAATTTTCTTGCAAATTGTCTTTCCTCTTTTAATTCAAACTTGCAGGCAGTGCTGTTTCCCTTGACATCCTCATCTTTGCCCAATGCCAATTCTGTAATTGCCCTTACCTGCGAAAGGTCAAAAGGTTTTCCGATAAAGTTAAAAGAGTAATCTTTAATGTCCCTGCTTATATCACCGGTAACATGATGAGCGGTCATAATAACGACCTTTGTCGTTGGAGACAGTGTCTTTATTTTTTTCATAACTTCGATTCCGTTAATATCAGGCAGGAAAACATCAAGAAAGCATAGATCGTAAGGATACATGCTGATCTCTTTAAGAGCATCAGTACCGTTTGATGCGGTCTTTATATCGGTGTTCTTTTTTGCGAGACATTTTGCCAATCCATTCAGTATAAGCTCTTCATCATCAACTATAAGAATCTTTTTAAACATAATTTATTGCCCCCTAACTGCCCTGCATCATGCTCATTTCTATTACCAAGCATATTTATTCTAAATATTTTCTTGCAATTAACATACCATTTACAATAAAAATTATGAAACCACCTTATGATCACTTGAGAAATAAAACTAAATCATTATTTTTTAACAGCTAAACCAGAATAAATTAATTTTATCTTAACAATGTCATTAATAATGTTGATAAAATATTTTTTATTCAGTACCAAGGAATCCGTTAAATCCCCAGACGGGATGGTGATTTCGTCAGGCGGAGGCAGGCTGCCACATATCTTCAGGTTCTGCCATTTGATTCTTCCTCCCTTTATATATCTATTTATCTTACTTGTTCAATATCCTGTAAAACTAAATATATAAATGATACTAAAATATATTTTAAAAAACAGTATTAACTATCAACTTATACCATCCCCCTGTCCAGCGTCCTGTACTGAATGGCCTCGGAGATGTGTTCCGCATGAATATGCTCTGACTCTGCAAGGTCGGCAATTG
>Ga0105106_10003148_pt1 | contig 11850 bp, 11 predicted proteins | sample PPLLaktember2015_5_FD_79109 | JGI IMG/M metagenome (GOLD analysis project Ga0105106, IMG submission 79109) | Freshwater sediment microbial communities from Prairie Pothole Lake near Jamestown, North Dakota, USA - PPLs Lake P8 Core (1) Depth... | ecosystem: Environmental > Aquatic > Freshwater >...
CCGAACAGCCGTTGCGCCGAGACGTCCCGGAACCCCTTGAACGTGTTCAACAACCCGGCTCCCAGGTTGACCGTCCCGTCGGGCAGCGGGAAGAGCCATCCGTAGCCGGGGAGGATCCGGTCCCCTTCCCACAGGTCGAGCCACGACTCGAACCATGGCCCCGGGTCGCGCTCGATCCGGTAGTAGCGCCGAGCCGCGATCCCGAGCGGCCGGGTCGCGTCCCGTCGGACACCGGCCTGGGTCCCGAGCTTGGACGGGGCGCCATCGGCCGCGAGCACCAGGCGCGCCCGGATCTCGATCGGGTCGTCCTCATCCGCCGCACGGGCGAGGACCCCCTCCACCCATCCGTCGCGGAGGATGGGCGACAGCCCCTCGGTCCGCTCCATCAGGCGCGCACCGGCCGCCACCGCCCGACGAGCGAGCAGGGCGTCCAGATCCATGCGGGTCCGGACCAGCCCGTAGTCCGGGAAGTCGCGCAGCTCGGGCCACCGCAGCTCGATCGTCGTGCGTCGCGAGTAGACGCGGAGCCCGACGACCCGCTCGAAGCCCGGGTCCTCCGTGTCGATCCCCATCCGGAGGAGGGCCCGCACGCTCCGGGGGGTCAGCCCGTCCCCGCAGACCTTCTCGCGCGGGAACCCGGTCCTCTCGATGACCGTGACGTCCAGGCCGTGACGGGCGAGGTGGTAGGCGGCCGCCGAGCCGCCCGGACCCGCGCCGACGACGAGGACGTCGGTGTCGATCGTTGTCGCGTCAGGCACCGTCCCCCACCTCGACCGCCGAAGGGCTTGTGAAGCCGTTCACGAGCGATGCTACCGGACGCGCCCGCAAAGACGATAGGTGGAGCGGGCCGCAGCGCCCGGGCCATGGCCCGGCGCGGCGAACGCCGGTCGCGCGCTCACGCCCGGGCGTGGTCCCAGGACAGGACGCGCCCGGGCTCGACCCGCAGGAAGCCGAGTCGGCGGATCTCCTGGGAGAAGCGTTCGAAGCCCTCCCCCGCGAGCAGCGGACGGTACTTCTCGTGCCAGGCCGAGATCGGCCCCCGCATCGTGGGGTGCTCGGCGGGTAGCGGCTCCGCGACACCCTGCACGACGATCCCCGCGATCTCGGTCCAGCTGCGGCCGAGGTCGATCGACACGGAGACCCGGGGATCGGTCCGGACGTTGCGCCACGTCCGGCCCTCCCGACGCGTTGAGACGTAGAGCGCATCCTCCGGCCAGACGAACCAGAGGGGCACGACGTGCGGAGCGCCGTCGGGATCCACAGACCCGACCGCGACCACGGGCAATCCCCCGAACAACCGACGTGCGGCCGCGAGCTCCATCTCACCACTCCCCGAGCCGGAGGGACTCGACGAGAGCGCGGAGCGCCGCCACGGTCTCCGGATCCGCCTCGAGCCCGCCCAGCGCGGCGAGCGCCTCGTCGACGAGCGCGGACACGCGCTCGGTGGCGCCGGCGACGGCCTCCCGATCGAGCACGTCGTCCCGGAGCTGGAAGGCCTCCCCAGCAGGCCGCCCGTAGGCCTCGAGCACCGACTCGGTCTGCGCCGGGGCACCTCCCAGGGCCGCCCCCACCAGGAGCGGGCCCTCGAAGGTGTAGGAGCCGGTCTTGAGCTCGGCCACGTGCTCCGCCGACGGCAGGTCCCGCCGGCCCGCTCCGAGGAGATCCAGGTACTGCCCCGCGGCCATCTCAACCTGCATCCGATCGAACCGGCGGAACGCGAGGGCGAGCCGGTCCGCCTGGAAGCCGGACGTCCGAAGCAGCGATGACGCGTACGCAGCCGCGAGGTCGCCCACCAGGATGGCGACCGCGCGCCCGTGCGCCGACGACGGCCATCCGAGCTCGGCAGCGAAGCGCACCGAGCTGGTCGGAGCTCCGCGCCGCTCGGTGGCCTCGTCCATGACGTCGTCGTGGACGAGGGCGAACGTGTGGAGCAGCTCCAAGGCCGCCGCGGCCCGCACGATGGGCTCCCCGTCGTCACCGCCCGCCGCCCGGAAGCCCAGGTAGCACAGCCCTGGCCGGAGGCGCTTCCCGCCGGCCGCCAGGAGTCGCTGGAGCTCGTCGACGAGGACCGCGGCGGAGGGGTCCAGCCGACCGATCTCATCCCGTCGCTCCACGAGGAAGACGTCGATGACCTGCATCACGCGGGACCTGACGCCGAGGAGGAGCGGAGGCAGCTCGAGGGTCGCCGCGCCCGACGTGTCGTCCACGCACCGCAGTATCCCAGCGGTGGGCGCCGACCGGACCACTCCGCCTGCTACCCTTCTGCGGACACGGCCCCGACCGAGCGATGACCCGCTTCCAGAAGCTCACCCTCACGACCGCAGGAGCGACCGTGGCGCTGTTCGCCGTCGGTGGCCTGGTCCGGGGCACGGGGTCGGGGCTGGGGTGCTCCACGTGGCCCGCCTGCGAGCCGGGCACGCTGTTCCCGAGCGGCACCTCCCACTCGGTCATCGAGTTCTCCCATCGCGCGCTCGCGTTCGTGGTCATCCTCCTCACGCTCGCCTCGGCCGTCATGGCGTGGCTCGACCGCCGGGGGGACCGCGCGGTGCTGGGGTTGGCGGTCGCCGCGTTCCCACTCGTGATGGCCCAGGCGGCGCTCGGGGGCGTCGTCGTCGCAACGGAGCTGGACCCGTGGTGGCTGACCGCGCACTTCGTGGCCGCGCTGGCCCTCATCGCCGATGTCACGGTCCTGGCCGTGTTCGCGCTCGCGCCACGGGACCAGGTGCCCTCGCGCGATGGGTTCGCCCGCCTGGCCCTCGTGACGACCTGCGTCACCGGACTGCTGCTGCTCGTCGGCACGTACATCCGCGCGAAGGGTCCCGCGTACGGGATCGCGTTCACCGACTGGCCGCTGATGGACGGCCGTCTCGTACCGACCCTCGGAGGGATCACCACGCCGATGTTCCTGCACCGCGTCCTGGCGCTCTCTGCCTTCCTGCTGGTGCTGTGGACGACGATCCGGGCGCGGACGGCGAGACCCCGCTCCTCGCCGCTCGTCTGGCTCTCGAGCATCGCGCTCGTGCTGTTCGTCGCGCAGATCATGGTTGGGGCGGCGAACGTCTGGACCCGGCTGCGACCGTGGGCGGTGGTGCTCCACGTGGCCTTCGCGGTGCTCGTGTGGGCGACGTTGGTGGCGCTCGCGGCCGCCTCCCGTCGCCTGTCCACCAGCGGGTTCCCTGCGGAAGCGGATGCGGCGACCGGCGGAGGCCGCCCGGCCTCGTTCCGCGAGACCGCGGCGGCCTACGTGCAGCTCACGAAGCCGAGGATCATCGTCCTGCTGCTCGTGACCACCGTCCCCGCGATGATGCTCGCGAGCGGCGGGATGCCGTCACCCTGGCTCATCCTCGCCACCCTCCTGGGCGGCACGATCGCGGCGGGATCCGCGAACTCGATCAACTGCTACCTCGACCGGGACATCGACGGGGTGATGCGACGGACGCGACGGCGACCGTTGCCGGCCCGCCGGGTCGAGCCTGAGCGGGCCCTCGCGTTCGGGTTCGTGCTCGGCGCGATCTCCTACCTGTTCCTGTCGGTGACCGTGAACGTGCTCGCAGCCTCCCTCGCGCTGTCGGCGATCGCCTTCTACGTGTTCGTCTACACGATGTGGCTGAAGCGCACGACGACGCAGAACATCGTGATCGGCGGCGCCGCCGGCGCCGTTCCTGCGCTCGTCGGGTGGGCCGCCGTGACGGGCACCGTGGCGGCACCAGCGTGGATCCTGTTCGCGATCGTGTTCGTGTGGACGCCCCCGCACTTCTGGGCGCTCGCGATGCGGTACGCCGGCGACTACGCGGCTGCCGGCGTGCCGATGCTCCCGGCGGTCCGAGGTGAGCGGGAGACACGCAGGCAGATCCTCCTGTACTCCCTCGCGCTGTTCGGGACGACGCTCCTGCTCGTGCCCGTCGGGCACATGGGATCGGTCTACACGGCCACGGCGATCGTGCTTGGCGGCGTCTTCGTCTGGCGGGCGCTCAGGCTGTGGCGGGAGCCCTCCGACGCGATGCGCCTGTTCAGGTACTCGATCGTGTACCTCGGGCTGCTCTTCGCCGCCGTCGCCGTTGACGCGATGCTCCCCGTCGCGCGCCCCCTCGGGTAGCGCGCGCCTCAGCCCGATGAGGCGTCGGCGATGAGGTCTTCGAGCGTGCGATCGTCGACCGCGCCGACCACGCGGAAGCGGAGGTCCCCGTCGGGGTCGACGACGATCGTCGCCGGCAGGTAGGGCACCCCGAACCGGAACGCGATGCTGCCGCTCGGATCCTCGAGGCTCTCGTACGCCACGTCGAACTCCTCCAGGTACGCGCGTGCGGCTGCCGGGTCGTCCCGGAAGTTCACGCCCACGAAGACGGCCCCGTCCGGCGGCTGGGCCGCCTGCACCTTCGACAACGCCGGCTGCTCGCGGCGGCAAGGCCCGCACCACGTGGCCCAGAAGTTGACGACGACCACGCGACCCTCGTAGTCGCTCGGTCCGATCGTGGCACCCCCCAGGGTCGACCCCGAGAGCTCCGGCGCGCGCCCCGAGACCTCGGTGACCCCGGTCGGCCCCTCCGGGTCGGCGCTCGAGCACGAGGCGAGCGCGAGGGCGGCGAGGGCGAGGGCGAGTCTCCTCACGCCGACCATGCTCCCACCCCGGGGGACCGGGGATCCGTCACGCGACCGTGACCACGCCGTTCATGTTCGGGTGCACCAGGCAGTAGAAGTAGTAGGTGCCCGGCTCGAGCGGCGGGATCGTGTAGGTCACGGTGGCCGGTCCGGTGATCAGCTCACCGTTGAACAGCTCGTCGGACATCGAGGCATCGGTCGAGATCACGATGTTGTGCTGGACGCCGGCGTCCTCGTTCACCAGCGTGATCGCAGACTCCTGGCCGGCTGGCAGGGTGATGTCCGCGGTGTCGAAGGCGACGCCCTTGGCGGTCACGGTGACGCCCGAGGCGCCGCCTCCCGGCGGCCCGGTGGCTCCGGGCGACCCACCGCCATCGCCGCCCCGGACGATCACCGTGCCCTGCATGCTCGGGTGGACGTCGCAGCGGAAGTAGTACTCGCCGGGCGGGAGCGGCGGGATCTGATACTCGATCGTGGCCGCCCCGGTGACCAGGTCGCCCTTGAACAGGACGGTCTCCAGCGAGTCGTCCTCGTAGATCGCGATGTTGTGCTGGACGCCGGCGTCGCGGTTGTCGAAGGTGATCGTGGCCGGGGTGTCGGCCACCAGCTCGAGCGTGTCCGTGTCGAACGCGATGTCCTGCGCGACGACGGCGATGGCGGAACCGCTCGGTCCGCCGCCACCCGGGCCGCCGCCGCCCTCGACGGCTCGGATCGTCCCGACCATGTTCGGGTGGACGACGCACCGGAACGGGTAGGTGCCCGCCTCCAGGGCCGGGACCTCGTAGGTGACCTGGGCGGGACCCGTGACGAGCTCGCCCTCGAAGATCGGGGCCCCGGCGAGATCCGGGTTGTCGAAGATGTCGACGTTGTGCTGGATACCCGCGTCCTGGTTGTCCAGCGTGATCGTGAACGGCTGTCCGGCCGGAACCTCGATCTCGGTGGGCTGGAACGCGATGTTGACTGCCACGATCGTGACGTTGGTGGCCGGGCCCTGCCCCTCCCCGCCCTCGCCCTCCGTGCCGACGGTGGCCAGCGCGATCCCGCCCGCGATCATCGCGACGCCGGTGACGGCTCCGACCAACCCGGCGAAGCTCGATGGCCGCACGATCCGGCGTGCCGCCACGACCGCTGACACGACCACGATCGCGAGCGCCACCACGAGGGCGGTCGCAGTCGCCGCGTTGTGCGAGATCGACAGGAGGATCCGGGAGAACCCGTAGAGGGCGGCGACGATCACGACGAGGATCCCGACCGGGAGCAGGATCGGAAGCACGAGCCGGTCGCGCGTCTGCTTCTTCATGGCTTCATCAGCCCCGCCCGAACGTCGCGCTCGACGCCGGTGAGCCGTACCGTGTCGAAGCCCTCACGCTCATCCCTCGCGTACCAGCGGAACCAGATGGCCACGATGAACCCCCACAGGATGGCGCCGCCCGCGAGCTTCATCAGCAGGCCGGCGATCAGCTGGTCGTCGAGCGCCGAGATGCCCCAGATCCGAGGGAACCCCGCGTAGACCGGGTACAGGGGGCTGTGCCCGAAGGTGAGGAACGAGGCCGGGATCGTGGGCGCGATCGACTGGAGGAACAGGTAGACCATCTGCCCGGGCGCCGAGAGCGCGGGCAGCTCGGGGAGCGGCGACATCACCGGCCAACACATCACCAGGGCTGAGCCGACGATCAGGACGTGCAGGGCGAAGTGCAGCGGCTCGGATGCGACCGACGCCTCGACGACCGCCGGCCAGTGGGTGAACAGGAGCACGCCGTTGAACAGGACGAGCGCGACCAGCGGCCGCACGAGGAAGCGGAACACCGTTCCGATCGGTCGCACACGAACGACGCCGCGCCACATCCACGCGGGGATCCCTGCGATGAGCAACGGTGGGGCAACGAGCGTGTAGAGCATGTGCTGGAACATGTGCATGGCGTAGAGGCGCTCCTCGGCGAGGTCGTGCACCGGCCACGTCGAGCCCAGCAGCAACGCGCCCATCCCGAGGGAGAACAGGAGCTGCCTGCGTCGGTGACCGTCCTCGACCGAGGGATCGCCCTCGCGACGCCGACGGACCGCGACCAGGTAGGCGGCCCACAGCCCCCCGAGGAGCAGCATGACGTCCGGGTGGATGTGGAACGCGGGCATCGGCTAGGTCGCGAAGGTCCTGAACATCAGCAGGACGGCGATGTAGAGGGTGATGGCCCCAGCCAGGCCGAGCACGAAGAACCGCGCGTAGGTCCGGCTGTCGAACCGCAGGTGCATGAACCAGAGCACGACCAAGGCGAACTTGATGAAGGCGAACAGGAACAGGAGTGGGATCAGGAGGTCCCTCGCGGCCTCGATGTAGTAGATCGCCACCTCGGCGGCCGTCACCATCGCGAGGATCACCGCGATGCGGACGTACTCCTTCGGGCTGGGGTGCCGGACCCAGCGCCCGCCGGCGGGCGGGGGCGACGTCGTGACCTCGGCCTGGGTCGTATCGACCTCCTCCACCAGAACCTCCCTAGGGCCCCGTCGGGATCAGGTAGACGACCGTGAAGATCACGATCCACACGATGTCGACGAAGTGCCAGTAGAGGCCCACGATCTCCACCGTCATGGAGTTCCGCTGGGTGATCCTGCCGCCGAACGACAGGGAGAACAGGGACAGCAGCATCAAGATCCCGATCGCCACGTGGGTGCCGTGGAACCCGGTGAGCACGTAGAACGTGGTCCCGAAGACGTTGGTGGTCAGGGTCAGCCCTTCCTCGTAGAAGGTCGTGAACTCGTAGACCTGTCCTCCGACGAATGCCAAGCCGAGCAGGGCGGTTGCGAGGAGCCACAACCGCATCCGCGGGAGGTCGCCCCGCTGCACCGACGCGAGAGCGAGGACCATGGTGAGCGAGCTCGCAAGCAGGACGAACGAGGACACCGAGGTGAACGGGATGTCGAACACGTCGTTCGGGTAGGGACCGACGACGCTCCTCCCTCGATAGACGACGTAGCTCGTGATCAGGGCGCCGAACAGCAGGACGTCCGAGGCGAGGAACAGCCACATCGCGAGCTTCACGTTGGGCAGGCCCGTGCTGGTGGCCTCGTGCTCGCTCTCGAAGACGTGGATCGCCGCCTGCTCCTGCACGTCGCCCCCTACTCCACCGAGGGCTCGAGTGCCCACGCGTACAGGCCGGCCAACATCACCACGGCGCCCACGCCCGCGAGCCACCAGCTGAAGACGACCCCATAGCCCAGCAGGAGCACCCCCAGCGAGGCCACCACCGGGTAGTACGAGGGCGCCGGGAGGTGCACGCCGTGGCCAGCCGAGGCGGCCTCATCGGCACCGGAACCGCCCGCCGGGACGGGGACGACGCGGCCCGGAGCCGTCTCCACGTACTTGCGGTGCCACGCCTCGTCCAGCGCGTGGACCGTCGGGATCTCGTCGAAGTTGTGCTCGGGCGGCGGCGACGTGGTCAGCCACTCCAGGGTCCGCGCATCCCAGGGGTCCGCATCCATGGCTTTCGGCTTCCGCTGCGTCATCGCGACGTTGATCAGGAACAGGAGGACCGCGAGCGCGATCATGAACGCTCCAACCGTCGACACCAGGTTCCAGAAGGTGAGCCCCAGCTCCTCCGGATAGGTCTGGATCCGACGCGGCATCCCTTGGAGGCCGAGGACGTGCATCGGCCCGAAGGTCAGGTTGAACCCGATCAGCATGAGCCAGAAGTGGACCTTGCCCAGTCCCTCGTTCAGCTTGCGGCCGAACACCTTCGGCCACCAGTAGTACATCCCCCCGAACAGTCCGAAGATCGCACCGCCGAACAGGACGTAGTGGAAGTGGGCGACGATGTAGTAGGTGTCTGTCTGCTGGTAGTCGGCGGGTACGACGGAGTGGGTGACGCCGGACAGCCCTCCGATCACGAACATCGCGACGAACCCGATCGCGAACAGCATGGGGGTCGGGAACGTGAGGTCTCCCTTCCACATCGTGCCGAGCCAGTTGAAGATCTTCACCCCCGTCGGCACTGCGATGATGATCGTCGAGATCCCGAACGCCGTGTTCGCGATCGGGCCCAGGCCCACTGCGTACATGTGGTGCACCCACACCCCGAACCCGATGAACCCGATCGCGATGCCGCTGAAGACGACGAACTGGTACCCGAAGAGCGGCTTACGGGCGAAGGTCGGCAAGATCTCGGACACGATGCCCATCGCCGGCAGGATCAGGATGTAGACCTCCGGGTGGCCGAACAACCAGAACAGGTGCTGCCACAGCACCGGGTCCGCGCCCGCCACCGAGTCGAAGAAATGGGTCCCGAACCGCTTGTCGAACAGCAGCTGGAACAGCGCGACCGTGATGATGGGGAGCGAGAACGCCAGCAGGAACTGCACGACGAGGCTCATCCACGCGAACACCGGCATACGGAACAGCGTCATGCCCGGCGCCCGCATGTTGAGGATGGTCACCGCGATGTTGATCGCCGACACGGTTGATGCGACGCCGGCCATGAGCAGCCCGATCGCGTAGAACGTCATGCCGCGGGTGGGGTCGAGCACCGCGTTCGGGGCGTACCCGAACCATCCACCGTTCGGCGCGCCACCCAGGAACCAGCTCGAGTAGATGAAGATGCCCGCGAACAGGAACAGCCAGTAGCTGAGTGCGTTCAGCCGCGGGAACGCGACATCGCGCGCCCCGATCATCAGCGGGATCAGGTAGTTGATGAACGCGGCGGACAGCGGCATCACCACGAGGAACACCATCGTGATGCCGTGCATGGTGAAGATCTCGTTGTAGACCGACGGCGACAGGAGGGCTTGATCGGGCTGAGCGAGCTGGAGCCGGATCAGGAGGGCCTCGGTCCCGCCGACGATGAAGAAGGCGAACGCCGTGACCCCGTAGAGGATGCCGATCTTCTTGTGGTCGACGGTCGTGACCCAGCTCCAGAAGCCGGTGGTGGCGGTCGGGCGTCGGAGCAGCCCGCCGGCCCTGCCCCCCGTCGTCGGAACGCTCACGCTCGCCATCGGTCCCCCGTCACGTCAGGCCCTTGAGGTAGGCAACGACCGCGTCGATCTCATCGGGCGTGAGGCCGTAGTCGGGCATCCATGAGCCCTGCTTCACCGCAGCCGGGTTGTCGAGCCACGCCGCGAGCTCCTCGGGATCGTCGTTCTGCAGCCAGCACCCCGCGAAACACTCGCGGCTCGCGAAGTGCGTCAGGTTTGGGCCCCCGTTCGCCACCACCGGGTTGCCGTTCGCGTCCTCGAGCCCCTGCACCGCGTGACAGGCGATGCACTGACCCAGGAACACATCCATCCCCGTCGCGGCGAGGGAGCCCGACTCGGGCATCACGGCATCGGCCTGCTGTCCGCGGAGCCAGGCATCGTAGTCCTCGGGCGTGTGCGCCACGACAGCGAACTTCATGTAGGCGTGCGAGAGGCCGCAGAACTCCTTGCACTGACCTGAGTACCTTCCCGGCGCGTCTGCCTGCAGGGTCAGGGTGTTGGCCTGCCCGGGGACGACGTCTTGCGTCCCTGCCAGCTCGGGCACCCAGAAGGAGTGGATGACCCCGTCGCCGATCGCGGCCGGGATCGCGCCGTCGGGCGGCCCGGGCTGGCACACCGAGGGGGTCGGCTGGTCCTCGTATCCGAGGCCGACCGCGCACAGCGTGAGGTACACGGGGCGCCCCGTCGGGATGTGCAGCTCGTTCGCCGTGTTGACGCCCTCCTGCGGGTAGTCGAACTCCCACCACCACTGGTGGGCGAGCACGTTGACCTCCAGGACGTCGCCCTGGGGCTCGCGGGCGAGGTCGAAGATCGTGGTCACGGTCGGCACGGCGACGCCGGCGAGGATCAGCGCGGGAAGGATGGTCCATCCGATCTCGAGCCGGTTGTTCCCGTGGATCTGCGGCGGGATCTCGGCTGCGCGTCCCTTCCTGCGCCGGTAGCGAAGGGCGATGAAGAGGAGCAACCCCTCGACCACCACGAACACGCCGACCGCGATCCAGAAGACGGGGACGAACAGGTCGTAGATCTTGTCCGCGTACGGTCCCTGAGGGTTCAGGGAGTCCTGCTGGGCGTTGGGCGCGCACGCGGCGGCGGATGCGGCGAGGGCCGCGAGGCCCAGGATCAACCGCGTTCGGGTGCGCACGTTCCTTCTACTCCTCAGGGCTCGCCCCCGTCGGGCACGGAAGCCCGCAGATGCTAGCACCCTTCGTCGGTGATGGGGCAAGCCCGCCGGATCTCACTTCGCGTACGAGTGCAGGCCCACGATCCACAGGTTCACGGCGTAGTACGTGATCAGGAGGGAAACGAAGCCGACCAGCGCGATGACGGCTGCCCGTCGACCACGCCACCCGGACGTGGCTCGAGCATGGAGGTAGCCGGCGAAGACAACCCACGTGATGAAGGACCAGGTCTCCTTGGGATCCCATCCCCAGTACCGACTCCAGGCGCTCTCCGCCCAGATCGCGCCCGTGATGATGCCGAAGGTCCAGATGGGGAACGCGAACGCGATCGTCCGATACGCGAGGCGATCCAGGGTCGAAGCCGCCGGGAGCAGTCCTCGACGGGTGGGAGCGGATGGCGCGACGGGCTCGTCGGCGCCGGCCTCGAAGTGGGGCGGGGCATCCTCGAGGTCCACGGACCCGCCCATGATGGGCGGGACGGTCGCAGTGACGCGCTCTCGGCGCTCCTTGAACAGGTACAGGATCGTGATCACCGACCCGAGCGCGAGGAGCGAGGAGCTCACGATCATCGAGCCGACGTGGATCTGCCGCCAGTACGAGTTGAGTGCGGGGATGAGGGGCTCTGGCCCGACGTACAGGAACAGCACCGCCACGGCCATCGTGACGACGGCGAACGCGAGCACGAACCCACCGACGGTCCGGACCTTCGCGATGCCCTCGACCAACACCAGGTACGCGACCACGACCAGGAACGCCAACAGGAGCGAGTACTCGTACATGTTGCCGAGCGGGATCCTGTCGGCAGCGACCCCGCGGCCGACGATCGACAGCAGGTGCGCCGCGACCCCGACGGACGTCGTCGCAACCGCGAACACCCAGACGGGCTTCCGTCGGAACGCCAGGTGATGGAACGAGGCGAGCATCCCGATGAGGTAGGCGAAGAACGCGACGGTGAACGCATCGGTGGACAGCCGGGCCCAGGTCTCGCCGCTCACGCTCCCACCCGCTCCTCGGACGTTCCCCGCAGCTCGTCCACGACCTTCCCGAACTCCTCCTCGAACTGGCTCCGGCGCTGGAGGGCGAACCCCCCGACCCTCAGGACCGCGCCGTC
>Ga0105106_10003149_pt1 | contig 11849 bp, 14 predicted proteins | sample PPLLaktember2015_5_FD_79109 | JGI IMG/M metagenome (GOLD analysis project Ga0105106, IMG submission 79109) | Freshwater sediment microbial communities from Prairie Pothole Lake near Jamestown, North Dakota, USA - PPLs Lake P8 Core (1) Depth... | ecosystem: Environmental > Aquatic > Freshwater >...
CCCTCGAGCTCGCTCTTGAGGTTCCCCGTCCCGTTCCCTTTCATCGATCGCCCCCCCCCGGCAGGTCGTGCGCACCGGACCCGCAGCTGTGCAGCCCACTCTTCGGCCGGCGCGGGGGAAGGCCGGAGGGGAAAAGAGTCCCGCCGGAGGTCCGGCCCGGGGGACGGGCGCTCCGCGATCCGCGCCCTCCCCTCCGCTACCGTCCCCGCCCATGTCGAGCAGTCGCCCCCTCGAGCTCGCGGGACGCGCGGGCCTGCGGCTGCGCGCCGAAGGGTTCGGCACGGAAGGCGCGCCGCCCGTCCTCCTCCTCCACGGCGGCGGCCAGACCCGCCACGCCTGGGGCGGAACCGCGCAGGTCCTGGCCGAGGACGGCTGGGGGCCCGTGGCCGTCGACCTGCGCGGCCACGGGGAGAGCGAGTGGGCGCCGGACGGCGACTACGCCTTCGAGAGCTTCGCGGCCGACGTCGCGACCCTCGCCCGGGCCTGCGCCTCGCCCCCGGTGCTCGTGGGCGCCTCCCTCGGCGGCATCGCCTCGCTCCTCGCGATCGGCGACCACGGCGCGCCCGCGCGGGCCCTCGTCCTCGTCGACGTCGCGCCGCGCATCGAGCGCGCCGGCGCCGAGCGGATCATCGGGTTCATGACCGCGCGGCCCGAGGGCTTCGCGAGCCTCGAGGAGGTCGCGGACGCCGTGGCCGGCTACCTGCCCCATCGCGAGCGCCCGCGCGACCTCGGCGGCCTCGCCAAGAACCTCCGCCGCGGCGACGACGGAAGGCTGCGCTGGCACTGGGACCCCCGCTTCGTCGCGGCCGGGGTGCCCCGAGCCGCCGACTCCGCCCAGCGCATGGATGCGGCGGCGCGGAGCCTCCGCATTCCGACGCTGCTGGTGCGCGGCCGCCTCTCGGACCTCCTCAGCGAGGAAGGCGCCCGCCACTTCCTCGAGCTCGCGCCCCACGCCCGCTACGCCGACGTCTCGGGAGCGGGCCACATGGTGGCCGGCGACCGCAACGACCGCTTCACCCGCGCCGTGCGGGACTTCCTGCGCGAGGAGCTCGGCGCGCCCGCGCGCGCGGCGGGCGAAGGAGCGGCCTGACGAGCCCGCGACCCCGGCGGCTCGTTTCTCGATCGCGGGCGGAGGGATCGCGATGCTCCGCGTGACCAGCCTCGACGCGGGGATCCTCTACGCGGAGACCCGGGAGATGCCCTTGCACACCCTGGGTGTCGTCATCCTCGAGCCGTCGCCGAACGAGCCCCTGTTCCAGACGCTGCGACGGCGGTTCGAGGAGCGCATGCACCTGCTCCCGCACCTTCGGCGCCGCCTCGCCCAGGGCCCCCTCGAGCTCGGCGACCCGCATTGGATCGAGGACCCCGCCTTCGACCTCGACAACCATCTGCGCCGCGCCGCGATCCCCTCCCCCGGAAGCATCCGGGAGCTCGCGGACTTCGTAGGCGACCTTGCGGGTCGTCTCCTGGAGCGGTCGAAGCCGCTCTGGGAGGTGGTGGTCGTCGAAGGGGTCGAGGGCGGAAGGCTCGCCGTCGTGGCCAAGGTCCACCACGCCGCCATGGACGGCGGCCAGGTCGTTGCGCTCCTCCTCGGCTGCCTCTTCGATCCCACTCCCGAAGGCCGGGCGGTGCCTCCGCCTGGTGAGGCGTGGACGCCGGACCGGGAGCCGTCCCTGGCGTGGTTCGCGTCGGACACCGCGCGCTCGTTCGCCACGAGGCCCCTCCACGCGATCCGGGCGATCGGCAACGTCGCCACCCGCATCGGCCGGACGGTCCTCGGCCGCCGCGGGGGTCGCGGCAGCCCCGCTGGCTTCTTCGAGGCCCCGGCCACGCCCTTCAACGGCGCCCTGACGCCGCACCGATCGGTCGCGTTCGCGGACGTCGCCTTCGACGACCTCAAGACCATCAAGCGTGCCTTCGGTACGACGATCAACGACGTGGTGCTGGCGGCGAGCTGCGATGCCCTGCGCTCCTGGCTGCTCGCGCACGGGGGTCTTCCCGAGCGCCCGCTCCTGGTCAACATGCCCGTCGCGGTGCGGGCCCAGGGCGACGAGGACGCCGGCAACCGGGTCTCCATGGTCCTCGTCCATCTGCCCGTCCAGATCGACGACCCCCTCGAGCGACTCACGGCGATCCGCGCCGAGACTCAGCGCGCGAAGGCGGAGCACCGTCAGTCCGGCGGCGACGTGTTCCAGCAGTTCACGGATGTCGTCACGAACATCACGGTGCCGTGGCTCCTCACCCATGCCATGGAGCTCTACTCGTCCTCCCACCTGGCCGACCGGCTTCCGTTCCCGTGGAACCTCGTGATCTCGAACCTGCCCGGGCCGGCCGTTCCCCTCTACTGCGGTGCCGCCAGGCTGCTTCGGGTCTACCCGCTCGGCCCCGTGCAGCAGGGATCGGGCCTCAGTCTCACGGTGCTGAGCACCATGGACCGGATGTGCTTCGGGGCGATGGCGTGCAAGGAGATGGTGCCCGACGTCGAGGACCTCGCGACCGGGTTCGTCGACGCGACCGAGGCCTTGAGGAGGCTCGCAGCGCAGAGGCGCTGACACCGCCCCGCGCCGCTCGAGGACCCTCGTACGCCGGGGCGAACTCGTCATGAACCTGGATCCGTGTGCAAACGGGCCCATGCCTGCGCGGCCTCGTCTCGCGCGGCGAGGAACTGCGCGCGTTGGTGAGCGTGAATCGCCGCGGGGTCGCGAGCCTCCTCCTGGGCGACGAGCCCCAGCGCGCGGCCGATGCTCTCGACGGCGTCGAGCGTGTTGCTGCCGAGCGCCAGGACGCCGCCGCCAAGGCCCCGGGCCGCCGACCCCCCGGCGCCGAGTAGATCGCCGCGAACGAGTCCCTCGATGACGCCGATGGCGCCGCCTACGACCTCGCTTCCCGTCTCCCAGACAACGTCGCCGACGCGGCTGAGCCGCGCGAAGGGGAGCTCCCAGAGCGCAACGAGCTTGCTCGAGCGGTCGAGGATGGGGGCAGCGAACGGCCCTCCGAAGAGCAGCGTGAGCGGCCGCTTGCGCTCGGGCGAGGTCGCGACCGCGGCGCCCCGGCGAATGATCCCCTCGCGCACGTCCATCGAGACGACCAGGTCCAGGTGGTCCACGCCGAGGCTGACCCGCTGCCTTGCGTCGACGTAGGCGGGGAAGGAGTCGAGGTCGATCCCGGTCAGGGCGGCGTGGGCGACGAAAGTCGGCTCCGTGCCACCCGAGGGCGTCGTCCAATGGACGATCGCAAGCGGCGCGGGACTGCCCCTCGGCTGCTCGAGCTTCCCATCGATGCGGATCTGCCCGAAACGGTCCTGGCGTTCTCCGCTGCCCGTCACCACGTCGAGGAAGGCGGCCTCGATGTCGACGATGCGGAGCGTCACCGAGCGCTCCCGGTCGTCAAACTCGACGGTGCCCCCGCGGACCAGGACCTCTTCCCAGAGGGTCGCGGGCCGCAGCGCGGCTTCCGGATCGACCCTCGGCCGCTCGAGGATCCTTCCGACGTTCGTGCGCCCGTCGGCCTCGAGGCGCGCGTGGACCACCGGAGCGTCGAAGACGAGACGTTCGACGATGGTGCGCCCCTCGTAGAGCCCGCGCAGCGAGATCCGCGCTTCCATGCGCCTCGCGCTCAGGACCTCTTCGTCCCCGTCGAGGATCCGCACGCCGACAAGGTCTGCGGCGCCCTCGGCGATGGACAGATCCTGCCCCTCGGCCGTCATCGTCAGCCCGTACTGCGCCCACAGGTCCGGCAGGACCTTCGTGCGGACGTACCACGGCGTTGCGAACCAGCCGGCAGCGGCGAGCGCGGCGAGGGCCGCGCACGCGCCGAGCACCCAGCGGACCCACCGGAACCGCCTCCGGGACTTCGGAGGGGACGCCCCGCTCATGACTTCGCTGGGGAGCTAGATGCGCCCCATGAGAAACAGGATGAGGATGATCAGCACGACCAGGCCGAGGCCGCCGCTCGGGCCATAGCCCCAGCTTCGGCTGTGCGGCCAGGTCGGCAAGACGCCGATCAGCATCAAGATCAGGACGATGAGCAAAATCGTGCCCAGGCTCATGAGTGGCTCCCCTCGTCTATCGCTTGGCCCCGGTGACCTCCCGGAGGGCCCATTCTAGGCCGACAAGGGTGCTGCTGGTCAATGGCCGGGCACTCGCGCGGCTCGCGTACCAGAGGCGACGGCGTCAGCGCCGCCGCTGTCGGGCCGGCTCCGTGGAGGCGATGAAGTCGATCAGCACCTCGACGAACCGCTCGGGGGCTTCGCAATGGGGGTAGTGTCCCACCCCGTCGAAGATCTCGAGGCGGCTCCCGGGGATCGCCTCGTGCGCCGCGAGCGCGTGGTGCACCGGGATGAACGGGTCCCGCGCCCCCCACACGATGAGAGTCGGCAGCTTCGCGGCCCGGTGCAGCCGCCCGAGGGCACTCACCGCCTGTCCCCGAAAGTCGATCACGTCCCTCAGGCTTCGAAAGAATGCGCGCCGGCTCTCGGCGTCCGCCAGCGACGCGTAGCTCCGCCAGACCTCCTGGCGGGCGGGCGTCGACCGCACCCCCGCGCGACCGAGCCACGTGCCGACCCGGCTCCCGGCGTCGCGCAGCCACGGCGTGCAGAAGAGCGGGAAGACCCACTCGAAGCCGGGCAGGGTCAGCATCCGGAGGTAGAACGTGACCTCCGGTCCCAGTCCACCGCTGTCCACCAGGACCAGGCGCTCGCAGCGCTCCGGAAACTGATAGGCGAACTGCATGGCCACGCCGCCTCCGAGCGACTGGCCGACGACGGTGGCCCGCTCGTACCCGAGCGAGTCCAGCAGGTCGCGCAGCGTGTTGGCGTGGGCGCCGAGCGAGTACTCGCCGCGGGGCTTGTCGGACTCCCCCTGCCCGAGCAGATCGGGGGCCAGGACCGTGAACCGCTCGGCCAGAGCGGGCATGACGTGTCGCCACGTGACCGAGCTACCGGCCATGCCGTGGACGAGCAGCAGGAGCGGCCCCTTGCCCGCGAGCCGGTACCTGACCCGATCGCCGTCGACGCGGATCGCACGCGGCTCCATCCGCGCCCAACGCGATTCGTCCGAGCTCTCGATCTCGTCCTCTCCGGCTGGCGAGCGACCCGCTCGATCCGCTGGCGCGCCGCGGGGACCGCGAGGCCGACCGGATCGACGCGCGGAGCGGCTCACAGTCGGCCGAGCAGGAACAGCACGATCAAGATCAGGAGCACGACGCCGAGCAGCCCGCTCGGCGCATAGCCCCACTCTCGGCTGTGCGGCCAGGTCGGCAGGACTCCGAGGAGTGCCAGGATCAACACGATGATCAGAATCGTACCCAAGCTCATGAATCGCTCCTTCGATGGTGCTCGTCGCGACGATCCGGTTCGGCTCGCCTGGCCTCCACCGAGCCCGCTGCGAACGCAAAGAGCATGCCACTGCGGTGTGGCCCCTTCCTTCCAGGGCGCGACGCCCATTGAGGCGAGCTGGAGCAAGGATGAGGCAGAAGGCAGCAGTCGCGCTGCGGCGGATCGACGCACGACCGCCGCGTGGTGCCGGCAGATGTCGAAGGCCTCCGCGGCCGACCCTGCTCTGAACGAGGGCGATCACCCCCGGAGAGGCGGCATCGGCCGGCGGCTCGAGAATTGCATCACACGGGAAAAGAGGAGGACCGACCATGGCGAGCGGCAAGTCCGATCAAGTGAAGGGACGCATGAAGGAAGCTGCGGGGGCTCTGACCGGCGACAAGAAGCTGAAGCGGGAGGGGAAGGCCGACCAGGCTACCGGAAAGATCAAGCGCAAGCTGGGCAAGGCGATCGACAAAGTGAAGGATGCCCTCGGCTGAGTCGATCCTCGGGTTGGGATGAGCGAGGGGTGCTTCCGCTGGCAATGATGTAGATGCCGAGCGCGAGCACGCATGGACCGCACCCACCGCATCTACCTGGTCCCGGGCTTCCTCGGCTTCGCAAACCTCGGGCGGCTGACCTACTTCGGACACGTTGCGCGGGTGCTGTCGGAGCGGCTCACCGCCCTGGGGTTCGAGCCACACGTCCACATCGTGAGGACTCCGCCTACCGCCTCGCTCCCGACACGCGCCGCACGAGTGGCCGAGGTGATCGGTGCGACAGCCCGGCGCGGCGGAGCTCCGCTCCATCTGATCGGCCACTCGAGCGGCGGCCTCGACGTGCGCCTGCTCACCGCACCGGGGGTGGGGCTCCCGACCGAGCTCGACCTCGAGCGGCTGGCGGCGCGCGTGCGGACGGTCGTCACCGTCGCGACGCCTCACCACGGGACACCGCTCGCCTCGTTCTTCACGACCCTGCGAGGTCAGCACCTGCTGCAGCTCCTCTCGCTCAACACCATCTACGTGCTCAACTTCGGGCACCTGCCCCTCGCCGCGCTGCTCTGGATGGGAAGCCTCCTCGTGCGCTTCGGCGGCCTGGTCTCGAACAGCGACCTCCTCGACGAGCTCTTCGGACGACTCCTCGAGGACTTCACGCCCGGACGGCGCCGGGCGGTGCGGGCGCTCTTGCGCGACGTGGTCCGCGACCAGGCGCTGATGCTCCAGCTGACTCCCGAGGCCATGGAAGTCTTCAATGCCTCCGTCCTCCAGCGACCCGGCATCCGCTACGGCGCGGTCGTCGCCCAGGCCGCTCGCCCGAGCCTTCTCTCGACGCTCGGCGTGGGACTCGATCCGGCAGCGCAGGTCACCCACGCCCTCTACAGCGCCCTCCACGAGCTCATCGCGGGAGCGCCGGGACGCGTCTCGGCGCGGCTCGCGCCGGGCCAGGCACGCGCACTGCGACGCGCCTACAAAGAGATGCCGGACCCGGACGCGAACGACGGTCTGGTGCCGACGCTCTCCCAGGCCTGGGGCTCCGTCGTTCACGCCGCCGTGGCCGACCACCTCGACGTGCTCGGCCACTTCCGGGACGCGGCCCACGATCCTCCCCACGTCGACTGGCTCGTGTCAGGGAGCGGCTTCGACCGCCGGCGATTCGACGCTCTCTGGGCCGACGTGGCGAGCTTCCTCGTGGGTGAGGCCCCCCGGCCGGAGCGCCGCCGAGCCGCAGCCCGTTCCCGGACGGGCGGGACGCGGGCCCGGACGAAGAGCCGGCGGCGGGGGGGTCGCCGCGGCGCCGCGCCCGTGGTACCCACGTAGCAGATTCGCCCCCAGCGAGGAGTCCCCATGAGTCGCCGTCTGCCTCGGAAGCTCGCGATCGGCGGGCTGTTCGCGATCGTCGGGTTCACCACCGCCTGCCCGCCGCCCTTCTGGCGGCACGAGCGCCGCGACGACCGTCGTGAGCGGCACGACGACCACGGCGAGCGGCACGACGACCACGGCGAGCGCCGCGACGACCACCAGGATCGTCGAGAGCACAAGGAGCGCGGTCACTGAGGGCTTGCGCCCGGGCACTCTCTCCGGGCGCGTACTTGCTACTCGCCCTTCTCGCGGGGGGCTGTGCGCCCTTCGCACGCCCCGCCCTGCCACCGGCCCCTCCCCCTGCACCCACCGTTCGGGAGCTCGAGGTCACTGCGACGGCCTACAACTCGCACCCCAGCCAGACGGCGGGCGATCCGAAGCAAACCGCGTCGGGCGAGCGCCTGGGGCCCGGCGTGCGCGCGCTGGCCGTTTCCGACGACCTCTTCGAGAGCGGCCTCGGCTTCGGCGCACGCGTCGAGATCGAAGGGCTACCCGGCGAGTGGATCGTGATGGACCGGATGCACTCCCGTTGGCGCCGCAAGATCGACGTCTACCTGGGGAGCGACCTCGAGGCCGCCAAGCACTTCGGCAAGAAGCGCGTGCGCATCCGCTGGCAGCCACCCGAGTGAGTCGGGCGCCCGGGCGCGGCGGTTTCTGGCATACTCGCGCAGATCGGGGAACGGAGCAGGAGGTGCAGCGGTGGAACGGCATACAGCCTTGCTGCTGATCGCGCTCGGGCTGGTCGCGTACGGCGTCTACCACGCGCTTTACGCCATCGCGATGCTGCCCGGCCCGGTGTCGCTTCTGCTGTTCCTGGGGTTCGCGCTCCAGGCGGTGCTCGCGATCCTCGCTGCCTTCGGTGTCTGGCGCCGGCAGCGTTGGGCCGCGGCGGCGCTGCTCGTGCTCGCGGCGAGCATCGCGGCGACGGCCCTCGTCGAGGCCTTCGTGCTCGGCATCCTCGGCTGGCTGTATGCGCTGCTGATCGCGATCACGGCAATCGTGGTCGCGCTCCTCCTCGGCGCCTACCTCGACCGCTCGGCGCCGCTGGAGAGCCGCTGAGGCGGATCGCCACAGACGTGATCCGCCCGGAGATGCGGACCAGGCGAGATCCTCCGCGCCCGCCCGCCTGCTATCCTCGCGCACGAAGAGGAGACCCGATGACTCGAAAGCTCTCGTTCCGTCTGGCTTCGTTCCTGTTGGTTGCGCTGATCGGCCTCGCGTTTCCGCTCGCCGCCTGCGAGAGGGAGGAGAAGTCGGGGGTCGAGAAGCTGGGCGACAAGGCGAAGGATGCCCTCGACGTACGCGAGCACGAGGGGCTCAAGGACGCCGGCGAGGACGTCAAGGATGCGGTGAAGGATGCCGGCGACGCGGTAAAGGACGAGGCTGAGGCGCTGAAGAAGAAGGCGGAGTAGCGGAAGCCTCGCCGCCCGGCCCCGCGGCCTGCCGCTCAGCGCGGCAGCGTTCACCGTGCCGACGAGTCGCACTCCCGCGCACTTCGTTGCGCAAGTCTGGACTGCGCATCCCAGCGCGGCGTCGCGGAGCGGCAGGCGCTCGGCGCTCGCAGCATCTCGAGGGCATCTTCCGCGTAGGTGCGTGTGGATGGGTCGTCGACAGCCCCCCGGAAGGACCTCTCGGCCTCCGCCTTCTGCCTGAGGGCGCAGCGTGCCTTCCCGCGCTCCATGTCCGCGTGCCGTGAGGCGATCTCACCCAGGGCTTCGAGCGCCTCTCGCGGGCGCCCCGCCTCTCGCAGCGCGCGCGCGTAGGCAATCGTGGCGTGCACCGACTCGGGGAGCAGCTCGCGGGCCCTCCGGGCGGCACCGATCGCCTCCCGGAACCGCTCCTGATCCATCAGTGCCTGACCGAGGAGCGACCACGCGTCGGAGGAGTCGGGGGCGCGCTCGATCGCAGCGCGGACGATCTGCTCCGCCTCCGCCGGACGCCCCAGGTCGAGGAGCACGGACGCCAGGTTCACGTAGGAGTCGAGGAAGGCCGGGTCCACCTGGATCGCCAGGCGCAGGGACCTCTCGGCTTCCGAGCGGCGCCCGAGCCGGTGCAGGACGGTCCCGAGCCCGGCGAGCGCCCTCGAGTCACGGGGCTGCAGGTCGAGCGACTCCCGGTAGTGCTTGATCGCGTGGCGCAGGTCGGCGCAGCGATCCGCCGGGGTCGCCCGGGAGTCCGCCTGGTCTCGCAGGCAGTTTCCCCAGTTGAGGTCGACGATCGCCCGGTCCCGCGGCGCGGTGGTCGCGGCGAGCGCCGCCTCGTAGTGTCGCACCGCGTCCGCGTACTCGAGCCTTCCGTAGCGCATGACGCCGCGATTCATCTGCACCAGAAAGCGGTACCGGCCGTCGCGATCGAGCCTCTCGGCCTCGGCGTAGCGCTCGAGCGCGGCTTCCAGCTCCTTGCGAGCCCCGTGGGCGTCGCCCCAGTAGATCTGGAGCAGCACCGATCGCTCGCCGCCACGCGCCTCGTAGTCGCTCGCCCAGCGATACTTCTCCAGAGCGTCCGCGTAGTCCCCGCGCCGATGCCGCACCCTTCCCCACACGGTGTACGCGTGCCGGCGGTCCGAATCGGATTTCGCGCCCTGCAGGCACCTCACGATCGCCTGCTCCGCTCGCACCTCGTCCGGGGCATAGAAGCTCGCACGGCAAGGGTCGAGCTCCTCCAACAGGACCAACGCCGCCTCGCGCGCGACGGCCCGCACGTCGTTCGGCCGCCGCTCGGTCGCGAGGACCTGACCGCCGCTGAGCCAGATCCGCAGCGACCAGTCGTCCAGGAGGGACCCGCCTACGACCAGGGGCTTCCGATACAGGCCTGCGAGCTCGCGCCCGAACGTCCGCGCAGAGATCTCGCTTCCCGGCAGGTCGATGTCCGTCTCCGACGCCTGGGCGATCTGCTCGGCGAGATCTCCGAGAGGGCTCTGCTCGGCATACTCGAGCGGCTCCCGCTGGAGCACCTGGAACTGCTGGACGATCAGCTTGGTGACGAGGTCGGGCGTGTAGCCGACCTCCTGGAGCCCCGGCGCGACCGCAACCTGCTCGATGGTGGCGGTGGGCCCGAGGACCTCGCTGACCGCCGAGAACAGCACCAGAGCGACGAAGACGACGGTCACGGCGAGGAGGACGCTCGAGTAGATCGTCTTCAGCCAGTCGAACATACCGGCCTTCCTGCTCCAAAAGCGTAGATCGCAGCGCGGGCCCCCGCCGTCCGCGACACCGCGCACGGAAGCCGGGACGGGCCGCCGCCTTCGACGCCGGCTTCCGCGGTTCGGCCGCTCCGAGCGGCGCAGAGCCCCGCCCTTTCACGACAATTCGCCGTCCGGACACGGCGTCCAGGGACCGCGGCGCTAGCCGGGGACGAGGCCCCTCACGAGGCCGAGACTCGCCCGCGTATGGAGATCCAGCGCCTTGCGCCTCCCGATCTCGCCCGCGCGCTCCCGGAGCGTGAGCTTCACGAAGCTCGCGATCATGAGGTCGAGAGCCGTGCGGGCCTCGGCCTCGCGCATCCCCGCGCCGCGCAGCGGCTCGAGGAAGCGGCGCTCGTAGCGGTCGCAGCACACGTCCACCAGCTCGCGGAGGGCGGGGGAGAGGAGCGGCGTCGAGCGGAGGATGGCGCCGCCGAGGCCGGCGGCGCTCTGGACGTCCCAGAAGCGCGCCACGAGCCGGCGCGCGGCGCCGGGGTCGGGGGCTCGCGCCAGGCTCGCCTCGACGAAGGCCTTCACCGCCGCGCGCTGCTCCGCCTCGGAGACGCGGGCGTCGAGGCGCTCGAAGTAGTCTTCGAGCACCGCGCGGAGCAGCTCCTCGCGCGAGGCGAAGTAGCGGTAGGCGAGCGTGCGCGCGCAGCCGGCGCGCTCCGTGACACGCGGCAGCGTCACCGAGTCCACGCCTTCCGCCTCGATCAGCGCGCCGGCGATCGCGACGAGCTGGCGCCGCCGCTCGCGGGCCTGCTGTTCGCGCCCCGCCGGCGCGGCCCTCCTTCGGGCGGCCTTCCGCGCCACCGTCCTGCCTCCGCTTCGCGTTGACACTATGTCAGCGAGTAACGTACCGTCAATCGGCGCGGCGCACGGAAGGAAGGGAGGGCCCGCATGCGGAGCATGGCCGAGCGCTACCAGCGCCCCGACTGGGTGCGCCGCCTGAACGCGATGGCCGACTCGGTGGGCGGCGACCCGCGCCACCTCGTGCCCCTCGATCCGGGCGTCCTCCTCGAGGCGGCGCTCCGCGGGAGCCCCGGCCTCCCGAAGGGCGACTTCGGCGACCCCGCCTGGCAGGGCCGCTTCGAGGCGCTGGTGCGCGCCGTCGACCGCTCGCCCATGCACCTGGTCGGCCGCCTGATGACGCGCCAGGAGCTGCTCCGGGCGCTCCGCACCCGCCTCGCGCTGACGCGCGCCGTCGACGCCGATCCCGGGATCCTGGAGCAGCCCGTCCGCGCCCCCGTCGTCGTGACGGGACCCGCGCGCTCGGGCACCACGATCCTCTTCGAGCTGCTGGCCCTCGACCCGGCGTTCCACGCGCCAGCAGCCTGGGAGGCCCTGCACCCCCTGGAGGGTCCCCCGGGCGAGCCCGGCGCGCGCCTCGCCTGGAGCGAGTGCGAGCAGGAGCTCTGGGCCGACGTGCAGCCCGAGTTTGCCGCCATGCACGAGCTGCGCTCCCACCTCCCGGTCGAGTGCGTGACCCTCACGCTCC
>Ga0105106_10003153_pt1 | contig 11844 bp, 10 predicted proteins | sample PPLLaktember2015_5_FD_79109 | JGI IMG/M metagenome (GOLD analysis project Ga0105106, IMG submission 79109) | Freshwater sediment microbial communities from Prairie Pothole Lake near Jamestown, North Dakota, USA - PPLs Lake P8 Core (1) Depth... | ecosystem: Environmental > Aquatic > Freshwater >...
ATCATGACCTTTTTCGTAGCTGGAGATACAAAGAATGGTTAAAGGATTTTTATCCATAATGTTATTCTTTCATTTAAGGTTAGGCAATTTTAGTTTTTTATTTTATGAGAGGCAAGGAGCGAGTAAATTATTGGTTAAATATTTCCTTCATTAAATTTTCTTATTTCGATGAACTTAAACAAATATTTTTTAATCATAGTTCAATCCATGCCCCGGACTTTGAACTTTCAATAATCCCATCTATTACTTTCATATTTGCTACAGCATCTTCAAATGGAGTAGGAACCTCTATATTATTTAATATTGCCTCAGAAAATAAATCTCCCTGGATTGTATATTGATCGCACGGCTCAAAAGAAATTTCCTCTTTACTCGATTCCTTATACAGAATAATTTTCGCAGAATCAATAGGCTGAGGTGTAAATGGATTTTCAATTTCTATTCTTCCCTGTGTTCCAAATATTTTAGCATACTGATGGTTTGTAAGTTGAGTTGAACACGTAAAAACAGCATTACCTTTTCTAAACTCTAATACTGACGAGACCAGGCGGTCTGTTTTTAATTTTGGATCATATTCAATTGCTGCACAAACCCGTTTTGGTTCGCTATTAAAAATAAATCTTGATATCGAAATACAATAACAGCCAATGTCTAAAAGTCCACCACCGCCAATATCTGGTTTATTGCGGATATCTTCGGGATTATCATTAAAATAAGAGAACATTGTGTGAACAGTTCTCAGCTCACCAATTGTGTTATCTTCGACAAGTGCTTTTGCCTTTTGTATCTGTGGATGATGCCGGTACATAAAAGCTTCCATCACTTTTAGCTCTGGAAATTTTTTGATTTCATTTTGTAAATAAACAGCTTCCTCATAGTTCATTGAAATTGGCTTTTCACATAAAACATGTTTGCCTGCTTTTAAGGATTTGATAGTCCATTCAACATGAAGGTGATTTGGAAGAGGATTATAGATTGCATCGATCTCTTTATCATCCAGCAATTCTTCATAAGAACCATAAGCTTTTGGAATTCCTAAACTTTGAGCAGCCAGTTTTGCATTATCTAAATTTCTGGATGAGATTGCATTAATATTAGAATACTTCCCTTTTTGCATTCCGGGAATAACTTTTTGAGTACCAATCTTTGCTGTACTTAAAATACCCCAGCGGATTTTTGTCATTTATAAACCTCTGATTTTTATCTCTAAACAGTTCAAGTACCAATTATAAACCTGCCCCACCGGCAGGAAGGTAACAAACACTTTTCAAATTCTAATTTCACATTTAAATAGAGTATTAAGATTTTAATCCTCTCTAGTCACCAAACAAGCGAGATCTTTTACAAATGAAGGAATTGTTAGTCTAAGTATTCCATCTCCTTTTACTTCAGCTTCAATTTCATTTTCTGAAAATAAACCTGACTGAGGGTCATACCAGTTGATTGTATAATTCCCAGGTACAAGTTCAGGAATATTCTGTATTAAAGAGCCGGTTTCAGTTGGGAGTAATCCTTCGCTTATTAAAGACCACTGATAAAAATCATTCTTAAACCATAGTGCAGCATCATCTCCAAAATAAATGCAGCGAATCATACTTTGCACCTGCTTTGTGGAATCCGATTCCAGGCTTCCTGGAATTATTGTTTTAAACTCAAGATGATTGACATTTAAATCCATTTTTTCTGCAAAGCGGGAAAGATTTACGAATTCATACCAATAATTATATGGGTCAATATAATTATCCCACCACCAGCTCATAGGGATTATAGGTGTTTCACTAAACCAGCCGGCCCATATAGCATTGTGCAGACCTATGGCCTGGGAATCAGCTTTATAAGTTCTTTCAGCACTTCGGTAATCAATGCCAAACTCTCCAAGCGCAACGGGTTTTCTATAATAATCAAGTGTGTTTTCATGAAGATCAACAATGTAAGGTGCGAAATTAAGATTGTTATAAATATGGAACATTACAAAATCCATCACAGGAGATTTGAATGCATCAACAAGTTTTTCAACGTGTGAGCGAGTTGAACTTGTTGAGACAAGACGGTCATTTACATCAATTGACTGAACATACTCTGCCATTTCTATATGCCACCTGTTTACTTGAGTAGATTTGCCTGCCATAAGATCTGCTTCATTTATGAACTCCCAGCTTGCAATGTAAGGACTATGACCGTAACGCGAAACCAAATATTTATATTTCTTCTTAAAAAAGATTTTTGCCTTGTTGCTTGTAAAAATATCTTCGGCATTAGCACAAGGACCGCCATTAATTTTATTATAAGGATTTTCTAACCATTTATTTTCTCTGAAATATCCCTGTCCCTTCTGAGCTATTCCATGATAATCAATACAAAGAAGAATGTATATACCATATTTTTCAGCAAGCTGAAGAATATTATCAAGCCGGTTTGCAGAATTCAGGTCATACTTTCCTAATCCTGTTTGCTGCCATTCAAAAGAAAGATGCCAGGGACAAATCCAGATCCGAGTCATATTCATTCCTGACGCTTGCATTTTCTTAAAGTAATGTTCATAATCCCCTGTCCAGCAAACATTTATTCCTATTCCGCGGAATGGCTCACCGCTTTCATATTTGAAAACACCAAATTTATCAGAGAGTATTAATCCTCCACGTTGTTCTTCATCATTTGATTCAACAGGTAATTCAAATTGTTCCTGGATAATTCCATTAATTATAAAACTGAAGAAATAAGTGCCGGCTTGTTTTGGTGAAAAACGGGCTTCCCATCTTTCAATATTATTTTCGTTCAATCCATCATAGAAAAAGGAGAGAACCAATCTTGAAAAATCCGGCTGCTGAATATGAAGTTCAACTTTGTTTGTTTCAAGATCAAAAGGATTTTGAAAATTTAGACTCTCTGCAAAACCCAAAGTGAGAGTTTCATACTGTCGTCCATCTGTTGGACGATCAATTAATTGAGTAGCACCCAGGTTAATGGAAAATATTACAAACAAAAAAATAAGCGGAAAAGATAATTTCATTTTGAACCTTTATAAATTAAAATTATATCTTTAGTAAAGATAAAAATCATTCCCAAATTATTAATTTTACACCGTAAGGCAATGTCTCTTTGAATTTTTTAAGCTGTGAAGTCACTTCTTTTTTTATTTCATTATCAAGAATGTAGAATGCAACAATACTCTCGGCTGGCGCCATTTTTGTTTTGCCAAGATGCATCTCTGCAATTTTATTCCAGTTTGCGGACAACGCATCGAACCATTTATCATAAATCATAGCAAATTTTACATTATGTAAGCTGGTTGCTTTATTCATCCAATCATGTGAGTTGGTTTCTCTCTTTAGGTTTTGAACATCCAAAGATGCTAACCCAACAAGATCAAGAACATAATTATCATTTTGGTAGGCAACATATCCGAGATCATTTACAGCAACAGGTTGTTTATAATATTCAGTCACAAAGCGATGCATCTGGTATTGCTGTTCATAAATATTGTTTGATGCAACCGGAATCATTATTGTACCATAGATATAACTATAAGAAACAATTAAAATAATTATTGTAGCAGAAGTAGTTGTTTTTATAACGCTATTATCAATTATTATTTTTATTAATCTATCCCTATATAGAAAAAGGAATATTAATAGTGTTGCTGTCCATATATAAACTACATACCTGCCATCTTTGCTAAAAAGCAAATGCATCAGGATTGCAAAGGATAAACATCCTGCAAGCAAACTCTCTTTTTTATTACTTTTTAATGATAGGGAAAATCGAAACAGGAATAACATGCCAATAAATAACAGAGCACATCTTGGGCTAAGAAGGTTATTTTTTAAATTTTCAAATATTGAGAGAATATTTCCATCTGAAGAAGCAGGAGATAGTTTTGTTAAAACAGATAGTGGTAACGGTTTAAGTCCCATGCTCAAAAGAAAAATTGAAAATCCGCCCATCAATAATATAATAGTTGCTAATGAAATAATGGATTTCCTTCTATATCCACGGATGTAAAGGAAAAACAATACAATAAAAGATAATGCAAGGTTTTCATACCGGATTAATGGAGCAATAATTATAGCAGCAATAAGCCATTTTGAAATTTGTTTGTTTAGAATTTCATTTATCAGTCCCCATATTATAATAACCGTGAAGAATACCTGTAATGGATGTTCCATTCCGCCAAATATTAAACCAACTAAGTTTGTTGCAATGATTAATAGTATTAAGAAAAGAAGAGCAGCGCTGTTCAACCTCATTTTATCAACAAAGAAGATGTTTTTTATTATCAGCCAGAATATATACAAGGTCCCAACGGCAGATAAAATATTGATAATAAAAGGGATATAGTAACCAAAACTAAACCCTGAGAATGGTGCAAGAATAAATGGCCAGATTATGCTGGATGATGGAGAAGAATATTCATTGAGGTTTATACCATAATGACCCTTAAAGATATTTTCAGCTAATGCTAAATGAATGTATGAATCATCAACAGTGTAAACGAAAAGACCGGAATTAAAGATTAGTATTAATACTGTCTGGATAATTATTATTGTTAAAGCAAGTAGAAGGGATATTAAAAATATTCTCTTTTCTTTTGCAGAGATTAGGGAAAGTAATTTCATTAGTTTCTTATCTCTTGAACAAATCCCCTGATATGTTCGGGAGTTGTACCACAGCAGCCGCCAATAATATTTGCACCGGCTTTTATTAAATCTTTTACTTTAGATCTCATCATTTCAGGCGTTTCGGGGAAAATTGTTTTACCATTCTGAACCACTGGAAGACCAGCATTTGCATGAACCAGCACCGGCGTAGTTTTATCAGCTTCACGTATCTCTTTTAAAACTTCTAACATTTGATCAAAGCCAACTCCACAATTTGCCCCGATAATATCGGCACCTGCTTCTTTAACAGCACTTGCCATTTCGGCTGGGGAAACACCCATCATTGTGCGGTAATAACCGTGAACCGTTTTCTGGTATGTAAAAGTGCAAACAACTTCAAGATTGGTAAATTCTTTTGCTGCACGAATCGCCAGACAAGCTTCGGCAATCTCGGACATTGTCTCTATACAAACAGCATCTGCGCCTCCTTTACTTAAAGCCTCAACCTGTATTCGGAATCCATCAAATATTTCTTCTTCGGGAATTTCCTGCATCATCAGAATTGCACTTGAAGGCCCGATTGAACCAAGTACAAAATGATCATCACCTGCTGCTTCTCTTGATATTGCTGCTGCAGCTTCATTCAGTTCAAAAGCCCGATCCTGAAGACCGTAATGTTTAAGTCTTATCGGATGAGCACCAAAACTGTTTGTGAGAACCATATCAGCACCGGCTTCAATATAACTTTTTGCTATGTGAAGAACTTTATCTCTGTGTGTTACATTCCATATTTCAGGGCACTCACCTATTTCCAAACCAAGCGAATGAAGGAATGTACCCCACCCGCCATCGGATATTAATACTTTATTTTTTTCAAGAGCTTTAAGAACAGATTTCATTTTTATTCCTAATCAAATTTATTAAAACAAATTAATTTTTTTTTATAAACAATCTGGATTAATTTCATTTAAAAATCTCCCCTTCAATGAGATTTAAAGTGTGTTAAATTTTTCTTCTAATTCTTTTTTAACAGCTTTAGCTACTTCTTCTGCATTTCCCTGGCGTTCCATTTCTTCACTCCACCTCCATTGATTCAGATAATCATCTTCACTTGTTAAGCCTTGTTCTTTTGCTGATTGATCAATTATTGCTATAAACTTAGATGATAGTTCAACTTTTGTTTCATCAAAATCATCCCAGGCTTTAACCTGTGATGGGACTTCCTGCCAGTAAAGTATTTGATAAATTGCCATAATACGTTCTTTGATTATTTAAAAATCATGTTATGATTGTTATTTCTACGAAATCAAGAATCCATAATTTTACTTTTTCCCAACCAATTGTAAAAACAAATCAACTGCACTGCTGGCATCAGCTCCATAACCATCAGCTCCAATCTCATCTGCAAATATCTGACTGACCGGTGCGCCGCCAATAGCCATTTTAATATGACCTAACTTTTTTTCCTTGAATCCATCAACAACTGTTTTCATGTAAGTCATAGTTGTGGTTAACAGTGCACTCATACCTACAATATCAGGTTTATATTTATCAGCAGCAGCCAGAAATTTTTCTAAGCTTTGATCCACACCAATATCATGAACTTCAAAGCCTGCACCTTCTGCCATCATACAAACAAGATTCTTTCCAATGTCATGCAAATCACCGCGAACAGTCCCTATTAACAAAACACCTTTTGGTTCTACATTTGAATCTTTAGCAGATAACAATGGTTTTAATACTGCCATTCCTGCTTTCATTGCACGTGCTGCAATTAAAACTTCAGGCACATAGAGAATATTATATTTAAAATCTTCTCCAACTACACTCATACCAGCAATTAATCCATCATTCAAAACTTCCTGGACACTTCTTCCTTCAGCCAGAGCATCTTTAGTCATTTGTTCAACTTCTTTTGCTTTTCCTTCGTAAAGACATTGATTCATTAATGCATAATCAGGCATGAAAGTTTCCTTTATTAATTAAGAATAATTTTTGTCATTGTAATTTCAAAAAGTTAAAAGTCAAAGATCAAAAAATGGACTAACGTTTCGAGTTAAATTCATTTAAAGCTTTCTGCATTGCCAGAATATTTTCGCGGGGCATTCCCGGGCTTGTGCCCCCGCCGACTGAAAGAATAATTCCTTCGCCTCCGCTCTTTTCCAGAACTTCTATGGTTGCATCAAAAACTTCATCAGGAGTTCCTCGAACACCGATTTCTAAAGGATTAACGTTACCCATCAAACACATGCGATTACCAACTCTTCTTTTTACATCTTCAATATCAGTTTGCTTACCCCAATTAAGAACCTGGAATCCGCAATCAGGCAAATGCTCAAGGCAAGCATTTATATCAGCATCGTTATGATAAATTTTCACCCAGTCTTTTGGAAATGCATCACAGATTTTCTTTAAATATGGATGAGCAAATTCCAAATAATGTTCTTCATTAATAAACCCCACTATATCATCAAGAATAAAAATACCTTCAACAGTATTTCCTATAATTTCAGCCTGTGCTTTAAGCCAATCAATAATCAGATTTGTACAGAGGTTGATCAGTTTATGGGCCCATTCCGGTTTTTCAACAAGATCTATCATAAAATCGGTTGTGCTTCGGACAAAACCTGCAGTACAAAGCGGGCCACGCGATGTAACTAGAGGAAGAATATATCCGTTATCAAAGATACGCTGCTTAATCATTTTAATTCTGTGAAGAGTCATCGCCATAAAGGCATCATTTAAAACTTCATATTCCGGAAATGAATCTATATCTTCTATATGATAAAGTGTATGGTATTCACTTGGAGTATTATCCTGCCAGAATTTAATTTTTGTTCCCAAAGCAGAAGGTTCTGCCGCCATTCCATATTCCATCCACCAGGAAGGAACAAAAATAATATCAGGATATTCCTTGTGAATTTCCAAATTAGATTGAAACCATAATTCAGGGTCGAGATAATAATCCATGTGTTTTATACCAAGATATCCCGGTATCCAAGGGCTATCAATAATTAATGCCATTGGAATTTTATCCAGCTTTTCGAGTCGGGCGGCTTTTTTAAAAATTTCCCATTGTTCAGGTCTCATTTAAATTTCCTTTTATTAAAAAATAATATTTGAAATTATGGTGCTATTAATATTTCAGTATTGCTTATCTTCAATTCAACACCGGCAGCTTTTGCCGCTTCCTGAAGAGCTGCATTTAACATAACTTCCGGATCATTACTTACATCAATTCTTCTCATCAAACCTTCTCCCTTTTTTGTCCCGATCACAAGTGAAATCTTCAAACCCTTTCTCTTACATGCTACTCTTGTTCCATCTTCCAGAGTTTTATTCATTGGTTTGATGAATGCATCGGTATAATGAACTCCGATACCGGACTTATCATTAAAAGCCGGGGGTATTTTTTCTTTTGCAGCAGGATTTATATCACAAATTTTAATCATAAATTATTACCAAAATTTTTTTTAAATATTCTGTTCATTTTGTTGAGTTAAACTATAGTGAATTGCTTCAAACACTAGTCCCCATTTATGCTCGCGGCTCTCAGCATTACAGTGACATCCTTCGGGACTAAACTGATATTTCCAATTCAGAACATCATCAAGTGGTTTACCTAAAAGAGGTTTTTCATTTTCTATTTTATTCAACAGAGAATCTGAGTCACGTATATACTCGCACATCTGCAAATAGCCATCATCATTTGCTGATGGACTACAACTCATAGAATTAATTTTATACCTATCACCAGAGGAACTTAATTTTACTTTATAATCAAACTTAAGACTTCTCCCCATATTTGAACATGTTGAACCTTCATATTTAAACATTGCTTCAACGGAGAAATCATCTAAGAATTTTAAATGCAATCTTTCTTTAGACCATTTTTGCAAAGCTTTTAAACTTACCTGATACTTTGCATTTTGTGTAAGAACTGATTGGTAGGAAAGATGCTTATCATTGATGATAACAGGCTGAAGATTTGTTACGTCCTCAATTTGATTTCGAGAATGTTGATATGAAACTCTTCTATACTGGCAGGACTGCAATGAACACATTTGACACGGAATCAGTTCTCTGAGATTTCTTACTTTATCTAAATATTTTGTTACACCAAAGAGAGCAAGCATAGATTTTTTGGGATTTAGCATTCCTGTTTCTAAGACATTAATTTTTCCAGTGAGATCTTTGGTTTTATTCTTTTGAATTAATTTAAAGAGTCGGTTTTGATCTTCAATATTCCAACCGTGATATCCCGGGCTGTAATGCGGCAGAACTGCCATTTGATTTTGATCTGCCCATTCACAAAAACGAAAACCTGTAGTAGTTATCAAATGCTCAACTACAGCAGAACCATAAATTTCAAGAAAAAAATACTCATCGGGCTTTCCTTCTTCCCAAAGCTGAAGAGCCATTTCTTCACATTCTTTTCCTGCACTAACAATTACGAGCATAACACTTTGAGCTTCGGCTTTAGCAAGCTGATGATGAAGTTTTTTTGAAGTGAATTCAACTCCATTAATGGAAAGTCTTTCTTTACTCAAATCAAGATCATTAATATTTATTCCATAAACCCATGGATTACCATTCTCTTTATACCATTGTCTTGCCCAATCAGCAAGCTCATTGGCTCTTCCATCAGGTTCATAATGATGGGGAAATCCTAGCAAGCGTTTGTATTCACTTTCTTTTACATCGGTATCAGGTTTTATATCTGTGAATTCATTCATACAATTCATTAGTCCTGCATAATATTTAGAGATTCAACAGGATTGAACTGACATCCTTCAACAAAATAGTCAAAGAAAGCTGGATCAGTTTCAAGACGGCAATGGATTACTTTTTGTACAAGGTTTTCTAATTCCATTCTTTTTTTAGTTGATAGAAGCGCAATTGAAGCTCCTTCGATTGAAGCATTGCCGATTTGCTGAATTTTTGAATCATCAATATTAGGAATAAGCCCTATCCTTTTTGCAGATTCAATATTAATAAAGCTGCCAAATCCTCCTGCCAGATAAAAGACATCAACATCTTTAAACCTGATTCCATATTTATTAAAAACAGTATGAAGTCCGGCAACATTAGCTCCTTTAGCCTGAGCTAATTCGTTCACATCTTTTTCTTTGATCTGGATAGAAAAGGTTTCATCAGAATAAATTGTGATTTGATCTTCGCCGTTTTCAAAACGTCCTAAACTACTCATTCTCTCGTTTCTTATCAGCTCACTCAAAATATCAATAAGACCCGAACCACAAATTCCTTCAGGGATACTATCTTCAATGACCCGAATATTAATTTTACCATCTGAATTAATTTTAACTTTTTCTATTGCCCCCGGCAAACCCGGCATTCCACAAGAAATATTTCCTCCTTCAAATGCAGGTCCTGCAGGACACGAAGCCGCAAGTATTTTATTCTTGTTGCCAAGAATTAATTCAGTATTAGTGCCAATATCCATTATAGCAACCAGACGTTCTTCATTTAACATATTTACGGCCAGCATACATGCTGCAGCATCGGCACCAACATGCCCACTGATTATAGGTAAACCATAAACACGGGCTTTGGAATTTATTGGCAGTAATAATCTTTTTGCAGTTGCAGAAATACTTGTAGTTGTTCTTTTACCGGAATTTTTTTCTATCTCTGTTATGGAACGATATGGATTCTGCCCGATTGAATAAACATTCAATCTGAAGAAAAGATCTCGCATGGTTGAGTTACCCGCAACAACAACTTCATAAATGCTTTTAGGATCTACAGGAAATTCTTCAATAGCATGAGTTAAATATCCGGCAAGAGTACGTTGTAGAAGCTTACCTTTGTTTATAGTATCATAATGAATTCTTGACATCACTTCCGAACCACCAAACCTTTGAGGATTTTCAAAAGAAGAGTCGGCTATAATTTCCCCGGTTTCAAGATTTAAAAGCCGAAGAACTATTGTTGTAGTTCCAAGGTCAATTGCAATTCCATATATTGCGCCTTCATTCCGATCTATTTCTTCACCATCTAATAAAATCTCATCACCATTTCTCGTAACTGCAGGTTCAATTTTCAGGTTATGATTATACGCGGGAATATTCAGAGACTTGTTTTCAATTCTCATCTTTCCACGGTGCATAGTATTACATTTTATAACGCCATAACTTGCAACAACCCGGCAACGACAGGATAAACGGAAGTTACCTTTTAAATGACTTTCCTGTGAGACAAGTTCTGAAAGATATTCCATTCCTTCTGTAACTTCAACAAGACATTCTTTGCATTTTCCCTGCCTGTTACAGGAAGTGGGAACATAAATTCCAAATAATTCTGCATACTCATGCAAAAGAGAACCTGCTTCAACAGTATGTTGCTTATTATTAAAATGTAGTTCTATACTCATCTAATATCTTCTGAGAGTGAAAATATTTTAATTCTGCTCGAATATATTGAATCGGTTTAATTTTATTATTTGATATTTCAATTATACATTTACAATGGGTTTTATTCAACTATACTTTTGTGCTTTATTATTATTTTGGGTTGAATTTATTTAAAGCACTAATTTGGAAAGAATACCTATAGTTAGAAAAAAGGCAATTTCTTAAGTTTTCCCAGCAATTAGATCGGAATGATAATTTTAATTCAGTTAAGAAATGTTTTATTTGTGTCTTGCCTCCAGGTTATTAACAACATCTGATAATTTAATCTCTTTCTCTTCAAGCAGAACAAGAAAGTGATAAATAAGATCAGAAGCTTCATTAATTATTTCTTCTCTGTCATTATTTTTTGCTGCAATCATAACCTCTACCGATTCTTCACCAAACTTCTGGATTATTCTGTTTTCTCCTTCTTTAAAAAGTTTTGTTGTGTAGGAATGTTCGGGAAGATTTTCTTTTCTTTCTTTTATAATTCCTGATAATTCCTGTAAAAATTTTATTGAGTCTGGTTTATCAATATCGAAGCAGCTATATTTTCCTGTGTGGCATGTATTTCCATTTGGTTTAACATAAATAAGGAGGGAGTCATTATCGCAGTCAGGTTTTATTTTAATCAATCTTAAGTAATTGCCCGATGTTTCTCCTTTTGTCCATAAAGAATTTCTTGTCCTGCTGAAAAATGTTACGAGCTTTGTCTCAATAGTTTTTTCAAGAGATTCTTTATTCATAAAACCAAGCATAAGCACAAGGTCTGTTTTATTATCTATAATAACCGACGGGATAAGGCCGTTTAGTTTTACAAAATTCAGTTTGGA
>Ga0105106_10003154_pt1 | contig 11839 bp, 9 predicted proteins | sample PPLLaktember2015_5_FD_79109 | JGI IMG/M metagenome (GOLD analysis project Ga0105106, IMG submission 79109) | Freshwater sediment microbial communities from Prairie Pothole Lake near Jamestown, North Dakota, USA - PPLs Lake P8 Core (1) Depth... | ecosystem: Environmental > Aquatic > Freshwater >...
TATTTATCTCCTTTTACTTTGGTTGGACTTGTCACAGCTTAACGTAAAAATGTGTCTGGCATTTTTCAAAGAAAGTGATTTACTCTCGATCTATGCAGTTAGTCCCGGAACAATTATTGCTTAACACCTTTTCTTTTTTGTTACTTTTTTCTTTTGTTAATAAATTCATTTTCTGTTAATATTTATGCTGCCTTTTTGTAGAGCTCTGCCGGAATTCTCCTTCCGATACCCTGGTGATGCAATTCGTAATTGTAATAGCTGATATACTCCTTTAATCCCTGGTATAGTTCCAGACCATCATTAGCCGGATGCAAGTAAACATAATCATATTTCAAAGATCTCCAGAACCTTTCTATGAAGATATTATCAATGGCTCTGCCTTTGCCATCCATACTTACAGTGATGCCTTCTCTTGTCATTTGCTCAATCCAGAGTTCACAGGTAAACTGACTGCCCTGGTCAGAGTTTATGATCTCTGGTTTGCCATGTTCTTTAATAGCCTGTTTCATGACCGATAATGAAGCTTCTGCATCAAGTGTATTGGATATTCCCCAACCAACGATATAGCGGCTGTATAGATCTATTATGGCCGTTAAATAAAGAAAACCGTTCTTCATGGGAATATAGGTTATGTCTGTGGCCCAAACCTGGTTTGAATGTTCTATCTTCATTCCCTTCAACAAGTAAGGGCGAATATATTTTATAAGTCCCAATTTGCTCAGATTCCTCTTGGGATATATCGCCATCAAGCCCATAAGGCGAAGCAGTCGTCGAACTCGTTTATGATTAACTACAATACCCAGACCCAACAGCAGATCCTGTATGCGAATAACTCCTTCAGTCGGATGCTTCAAATATTGCTCGTCCATGATTCGCATGATCTCAAGATTATCCTTTTTCTCTCCCTGGGGTTTATAATACAAACCACTTCTGTGAACCGATAAAATTTCACATTGTTTCCTGACACTCAGAACATGTTCAATATCAATAATATCTAATCGTTCTGTCATAGTCCAATTTTCTTTAGATTTTTTTTTAGAAAATCATTCTCTATTTCCAATTGGCCGATCTTAACATAGAGCTTATCTACATCAATCTCTTTTTCCTGTTCTTTGGATTGATGGTCAAATACATTGGCAGAATTCTCCAAAAACTCCTTTTTCCATTTACTAATTATGTTAGGATGTACTTCAAAATGTTTTGATAACTCAGCAAGTGACTCACGCTCCTTGAGCGCCTCAATTGCAACTTTAGCCTTAAAGGCTCCGGTAAATTTCCTTCTTGTTTTTTTCATAATGCACTGGTAAATTTAATTGTTAATTTTCAACTTAACCAGTGGTCCGAATTTTGGGTAGTATTATACCGAGACCCCATAAACAAGTAGTAATTTACTCTCAAAAACCCTTCTGTAGAGATCGGTTATTTCCTGATCGCGTCCGAAAAAAATGGCCCGGTCTTCACTTGTATAACTGTCGAGAAATTTAAACGGATATGTTGACATGCTTAGTTCATTTTTGAAACTCCTCTTTTAATCTTTTTGGATCAGTATAAGTGAATCCTTCCTTGTATTATACCTGATATTCTTAAATTTAATTAAAAGTTTATCCTACAAATTTCCAACAGGGTTTATTTTTCAATGATAATATTATATAGTTTCATGAATGGCACTTTATCATCTGATTCTAAAACACCCTTCGATTCTATGATACCATACTTAACTTTTTGTGCAACTGAAAGCTCCTGATAAGCATTCTCTGATTGAAATTCTTTATGAGTTTTCTTGATTTTCCAGAGTCGGGCAGTCCTATCATAAGAACCTGTCAGAATGTCTTTCCCATCGGGTGAAAAGGCTACTGAATGAATACTGCCTTCATGCCCTTTAAACGACTGCAGGATATTTCCCCGCAAGTCCCATAGTCGGGCTATTTTATCCTGAGAACCGGGCATAACATCTTCAGTAGATGAGCAACCTATCAGAATGCTTTTCCCATCGGGGGAAAAGACTGCTGAAGAAATATAACCTTCACCTCCTTTAAACACTTTAAGTATATTTCCCTGTAAGTCCCAGAGTCGGACTGTCCTATCCCATGAACCGGTCAGAATGCTTTTCCCATCGGGTGAAAAGGCTACCGAATTTATGCGCCATTCATGCCCTTTAAATACTTGTAATACATTTCCCTGCAGGTCCCAGAGGCGGGCAGTTTTATCACCAGAACCTGTCAGAATGCTTTTACCATCGGGGGCGAAAGCTGCCGAATAAATAATATTATCGTGCCCATTAAACATCTGAATAACATTGCCCTGCAGGTCCCAAAGACGGGCTGTTTTATCAGCCGAACCTGTCAGAATGGTTCTGCCATCGGGTGAAAAGGCGACTGAAAAAATCACTCCCTCATGCCCTTTAAATAACTGCAATACATTGCCCTGTAAGTCCCAGAGACGGGCTGTTTTATCCCCGGAACCTGTCAGGATGTTTTTCCCATCGGGTGAAAAGGCTACTGAAAAAATCCGATCTTTATGCCCTTTGAACAATTGCATTACATCTCCCTCCAGGTTCCAAAGTCTGGCTGTTTTATCATAAGAGCCTGTCAGAATGTTTTTCCCATCAGGTGAAAAACCTACTGAAAAAATCATGGATTCATGCCCTTTATACACCTGTAAAACAGTCCCCTGCAGGTCCCAGAGACGGGTAGTGCCATCCCCGGAACCGGTCAGAATTCTTTTGCCATCGGTTGAAAAAACGACTGACCAAATCCATTCTTCGTGCCCTCTAAACACCTGAAGTACATTTCCATGAAGGTCCCAGTGCCGGACTGTTTTATCCTCTGAAGAGGTCAGAAGGCTTTTACCATCTGGAGCAAAAGCAACTGAATAAAGCCACCCTTCATGTCCTGTAAACACTTGAAGTAAATTACCCTGAAGGTCCCACAGTCTGGCTGTTTTATCCCATGAACCCGTCAGAATGCGTTCTCCATCTGGAGAAAAGGCTACTGAATTAATACAACCTTCATTCCCTGTAAGCCACTGATCCGGAGAAAAAGGTATTGAATTAATATGTTTTTCATGCCCTTTAAAAACCTGCAGTAAATTTCCCTGCATGTCCCATAGTCTGGCTGTTTTATCCCATGAACCTGTAAGAATACTTTTGCCATCTGGTGAAAAGGCCACCGAATACACCACATCTTCATGCCCTTTAAACTCTTGCACTATTTTACCCTGAAGGTCCCACAATCTGGCTGTTTTGTCCCATGAACCGGTAAGTATGCTTTTACCATCAGGTGAATAGGCTGCTGATCTAACCCCACCTTCATGTCCTTTGTACATCTGCAGAACATTTCCCTGAAGGTCCCAGAGACGGGCTGTTTTATCCAGGGAACCTGTAAGTATACTTTCCCCATCGGGTGAAAAGGCTACTGAATTAATTTCATCTTCATGCCCTTTAAACACCTGTAATACATTGCCATGAAGGTCCCAAAGACAGGCTGTCTTATCCCATGAACCGGTAAGAATTCTATTCCCATCCGGAGAAAAAGCTACTGAAAATATATTTGTAGACTTTGAAATAATTTTGTAAAAATTGTTATCAGAATAGATTCTGTTGAGATTAATTTTAATGGCCGGATTTAAAGAATCTATACTCATTGCATATTCTGCAAGTCGCAGGGCAACGGTAGGATCTGTTTCAGCAGTTTCCTTGGACAGATAATTAAAATTATTTGCTTTTGCCTTCAGGTAATTCTGATTTGACTTTTGTTTTTCTTTTAAGGCCCAGAGCGTAAACCCAAATAAGACTATAAAAAGTGCCAGAGCGGCAGCACTTACAAAATTTCTAATCCTCCTCTTAGTTCTGGCAATTTCATTCTTACTCTTATTAATAAATATTTCTGATTCGTTACTCAGGTAGAGTTTATCTTCATACGGAGCTATATATTTAAGGTCATCGGCAGTCAGCAGTTTACCTCTTTTTTCGTATTCAGAGAATGCGTTATCAATGAACTGCCTCACTTCAATAATGTCTTTTTCAATGGCAGTGAACTTCTCATATATTTTGGAAGCAAGACTATCATGTCTTAATTCGAAATAACCGGTTTCATCTCTTTCCTTGAGTATTCGGAGATCAACGAATTTTGTAAGGTGTTTTAACAGATCTCCTTCGGTTAAAACTGTGCCAAATGTTCCGATTGAATCCAGTATATCTGATTCATTCATTTGTCTTTTTGTTCCATGAGCGGAGACAAAAGATTTTAGTATAGCCATACCCGTATCAGGATCATCCAGCTCCCTTATCTGCTCCTCAAGGAATTGTCCAAGCAGATCGGAAACGCTTCCTGAACTGTTGAGTATCTCTTTTGAAAACCTTAATTTCCCTGTTCCCTGTTTCTCAGCTACCGCAATTCTGAAAATTCGGTCAAGGTAGATCTGCAGGAAAGTAAGTTCTATCTCATTACCGGACGGGCAAAGCTTGTCGATTAGTTCTTCGGAGAAACCAGTTTCCGTTTCGATATCATGTACTCTGCAGGGACCTTCAACTGCCTGGATTGCATTTGCCCTTTTCATCTTTTCAACCCTGAAACGATTGGAAAAGATTTCCGGAAGATAAGATTCAAACTCTGTTATCCCTGCCAGAAACTCTTCTCTGATAATAAATATTATACGGCATTGAGTTTCTGATTCAACGATTTCCTTTATAAGCTTTATGAAGCCGGTTTTTTCTTCCGCAGATCCAAAAATAAACAGTTCTTCAAACTGGTCGAGGATGAAATAGACCGGTTTAAAATGGTCGAGGTAAATCGATTGAAGTTTTTCAGAAACGGACAGATTTTTTTTAAAAGGCCTTATGGACTGTTTATTAAAGGCTTCATTCAGACTTTCAATTATGTCACTCCCTCTTCGCACATTCACAGGCAACCAGTCACTATCTTCAATTCTGGCAGCAAGTCCGCAATTAATCAGGGAAGATTTCCCGGTTCCCGAGACCCCATAAACAAGTAGTAATTTACTCTCAAAAACCCTTCTGTAGAGATCGGTTATTTCCTGATCGCGTCCGAAAAAAATGGCCCGGTCTTCACTTGTATAACTGTCGAGAAATTTGAAAGGGGATTTTATCATTGATAATTACCTTTTTCATTTTTTATCAATTACTTAAACCGCATACCTCATACCTGATACCTCACACTTCAACTCCACATATTGTTAACATAAGCTCCCTGTACTCCTCAAGCAATATATTATAATTACTCAGCGATCGCAGATCGCACTTTTCAGTTACTTCAGTCCCAAGGTACATAAGGTGACCACTTTTGTATTTTGTGTACATAAATATGTCTTTCCTTAAATCAAATTTCTCCTTTGCATCAATGGTCTCCGAATTTGTGTCAATTATGAGTGGTGAGAGGTTAAGGTAGTCCCCGAATGATTTGATTGATTTCATAAGCAATACGGACTGGCTGTCGGAGAATGTTGTCTCATCAATTTCCTGTCCCTTGAAATCAGAATCTGAGCTGTTCAGAAGGTCAATTATGTGATGAAACGTAGCCTCATGTATCCTGGGTTTAATTACTTTTATATCCCTTACCGACACCAGCCTGTATTTTGCAAAAAATGAAATACGCTGAAGGATCATTGTAAGTTTTTCCACATATTCAACGCATCTCATTTCAATTTCTCTGTCATCCAGGTTTATCTGGTAGTGGCCTATTTCATTCCTCTCAGGTACCCAGAAATCTAGCGCGGCAAAAAACTTTTTATCGAATTGTTCATTCATCTCGGGCAGAAACCATTCCACCTTTTGCTCAGTATAAATTGTTGCCAGAGTTCTTATCAGCCAACAAAAGTTGCCCATTGTCAAAACCTGGAACCTGTTGGCAAATTCAGCTTTTACGGGATCCGCAATAGAGACTTTTTTACTTTTAATATCGAACCACACCTGACATATCATGACAAAACTTACAAACTGCATTGACCTTTCAATGGTTTTGAAAACCTGGTCAAGTCTCAGTTTGCATGGCTGGCGCATTGAACCGGAAAAAAGTCTTCTGAGTTCCACCCCAACCGGCCACGGAAAATTTTTAATTACCAGATCACCGATGATCCGATAATCAATCTCTTCATCTTCATCTTTTTGAGGCATGAACTTTGAAAGGGAAGGTCTGTTTTTGACCATTTCGTCAAAGACCTTCAGAATAAGGTCTTCATTTATTGCTGGCATGTTCAGAAGTTCTTAAATCGAAATTAGTTCTTGTGGCTTATTAAAAGTATAGGGTAAATAGTATTAAGTTGTTAAACAAACCAGGATTATTTAAAAACTATAAATAATATTTTGGATACTAATTACAGAATAAAAGAGTTGTTTAATTCACATATTCTGTGCAATTAAAATCATATATTTGTAAATGTATACTATTACTTTTGATTCAATAGCACGTTTTGTAATAATAAATTTCTGAAAATCATGCTGTTAAATTATTAACAGCAAAACCCTAAGGGTAATTTTTTTCTTTGTATTTTGAATGAGCAGATTAGATTACTACTGCTGAATGCTTTAAACAGGAAAATCAATACCGGGATTCTTAGTTCTTAGGCATCAGAATATTTTATATAAGTGAAAATAAGTTCGATTATTAATCATGGAAAATAACTCAGTCGCAAGCACTACTCCGGTCTATACCCTAAGTGTTACAGCATATCTTTCAGGAATCCCTGTTCATTCAATAAGGCAATACATTGATAAGGGGCTGATGATTCCTTTCAAGAAAGAGTCAAGCCGGAACTTATTTTCTCAGGTGGATATTCTGAGACTAAAATATATTCATAAATTACTGGAACAGGATGGTCTGAACATTGCGGGCATAAGAACTTTACTGGCTCTTATTCCATGCTGGGCAATCAGACAATGCTCCGGTGAGGATCGTTTACAATGTCAGGCTTACATTAGTGAAACTTATCCCTGCTGGGAAGCTTCTGAGAGGGGGACACTCTGTAGAAATACTAATTGCAGGGAATGTAAAGTTTATTGTAGTGTTGAAAATTACCCTGATCTGAAATCGTTCCTTAAAACAATTGTACCGTAAATCCATCTGATAATTTCAGAGAGGGAAAAAACCTCAGAAGTTGAGTTCCCAAGCTGGCAGTCTGCATTCGCCGGTCGCCCTGACCACACTCCACCTCCAAAAAATTATAATCCGCAATCCAAAATCCAAAATGATCATAATAGCGACATAATAGGTTTAACTTTAGAGTTGTACTGATTAATCTGTTGTAAAAGTCAACTGATTCCCGTATGCCGTTCCCACATAGCTGGATGCATATGCCCTGACGTAATAAACAGTATTGGGAAGCAACCCATTTATTGTGCTTATGAAAGCACCTGTTGTTGAACCATCAAAAGTCCTGCTGTCAGAAATTGTAGGATTACCCGTAGTATTCCAGCAAACACCTCTTGAATAGAGAGAAGAGGCACCTCCGTCAGAAATAACAACTCCTCCGCTTATTGCTGTATTACCTGTTACTGATGCACAGCTGCTGTACTAACCATTGGTATATTGAGTGTCGTAAAAGTCATATCTTCTCCATACGTTGTCCCGGCTGAGTTGCCCGCTTTCACCCGGAAGTGATATGTTGTACCTGGAATTAAATCATGAATGCCGGCATTAACATGAATATCTGTATACCCGTCAATCGGGCTGATACTGGTTGTAACAGTCAGCCCATAGCCTGAGGTAGTACCATATTCAAATGAAACCTCTGTTGTGGAATTATTGGCGTTTACCCTGCTTTGAAGCGTGGCTGAGTTGCCCATTATGATGGCGGCTGCCAGAGTCACTGCTGCCGGGGGCTGAGCCAAAGTGGTGAAATTCTTTGTAAACTCCAGCATGATAGAGTTGGATCGTGGTTCAAGATTCAGCAGAAGTGGAACTGATTTTTTGTCAAAAATCAGTACCTTTGCAGATTGAAAATCAAAAGGCATTGAAGAAGCTCGATATATTTGTTTTAAAATCCTTTATCGGTCCCCTTATACTCACATTCTTCATCGTGCTTATAATCCTTATTCTTCAATTCCTGTGGATGTATGTCGATGAACTCGCCGGTAAGGGACTGGAGCTGGGAATAGTGGCCGAGCTGCTGTTCCAGTTCTCGCTTACTTTTGTGCCAATGGCCCTCCCCCTGGCCATATTGCTGGCATCCCTGATGACCTTCGGTAACATGGGGGAATACAGCGAACTTACGGCACTCAAATCTTCCGGAATTCCGCTTGGAAGGATTATGAGGCCACTGGTCATACTTATTTCGATTATTTGCATTGTCTCCTTTTTCTTTTCAAACAATGTGCTTCCCTATTCAAACAGGCAGGCAAGAACACTTCTTCAGGATATACGCAGGAAACGCCCCGACATAAACCTCCAGTCAGGTACCTTTAACAACGATATTGACGGCTTCAGTATAAAAATCACCTCAAAGGACCCTGTCACAAACCGCCTCGACAAGGTATATATCTATGACCATCGCAGAAACAAGGGAAACAGCGATGTCATTTATGCCGACTCCGGGTTTATGAAGGTAACTCCGGATGAAACTGCAATGTCGATGGTGCTCTATAATGGTTATTCATACAGTGAAATGCCGGAAAGGGAACCGGGTGGAGAGGAAAAGAAATTTCCTTTCAGAAAAGATGTCTTCAGGGAGCAGACACTTGTAGTTTCGCTTTCAGGATTCGATCTCGAGCGGACTGAAATAGATCTTTTCAAGAATAATTCCGCTATGAAGAACATTTCACAGCTGACACACGATATTGATTCGCTTAATAAAAGATATACAAAAAGGGTTGATGAAAATTTCAAGGAATTCGCCACATCATTATTGTTTAATGAAAGGAACTTCAATGCGGGAAACAGCGGTAGTCGGGATGAAACACCAGCTCGTGACATTCCTGTTTTTAACACGAAAGTCCTTTATGATTCCCTGATTGTGGTTGAAAAGAAGACGGCGATATCAAGGGCCATATCAAACATAAAGAGTGCCAGCAATTTCCTTACAACACAAAGTGAGACCCTTCATAATGATGTTAAATTCATCAAGCGTTACGAGGTTAACTGGAACAAGAAATTCACGTTGTCTGTGGCTTGCCTGGTCTTCTTCCTGATCGGAGCCCCGCTTGGGGCAATTATAAGGAAAGGGGGATTGGGAACACCTGCTGTAATTTCAATACTATTTTTTGTGATATGGTATGTTATTTCTCTTTCGGGTGAGAAGCTTGTTGAGGAAAATCTGGTGAGCACAACAGCCGGAATGTGGGCTTCGACCTACATACTGCTGCCTATTGGCTTGTTCCTCACTTACAAGGCTTCTACCGATTCCGTAATTATGAATATTGACACTTATCTGGCATTCTTTAAAAAGATAAAGGATCACCTCTACAGGATATTTATTATCGGGACAAGGCGTAATCCTGCTTTTAAAGAACAATAATACTGAAATTTATGGAAATCATCAGGCTTAACACTATTGAAGAGGCAATAGAAGATATCAGGAAAGGGAAACTTCTTATCGTTGTGGATGATGAGGACAGGGAGAATGAAGGTGATTTCATCTGTTCAGCTGAACTGATAACGCCGGAAATAGTAAATTTTATGGCCCGGCATGGCCGTGGACTTATATGTGCTGCCCTCCCCGAAGACAGATGCGAAGAACTTGAGCTGGATATGATGGTTGGAGTTAATACATCGCTCCATGAAACTCAGTTCACTGTGTCGGTTGATCTTCTCGGATCTGAGACAACTACCGGTGTATCGGCCAAAGACAGGGCTCTTACTATAAAAGCTCTGGTTGATCCTGCCACCAGACCTTCCGACCTGGGCAGGCCCGGTCATATATTTCCGCTTAAGGCAAAAATGAAAGGAGTTCTCCGAAGAGCAGGTCACACCGAAGCAGTTGTTGATCTGACACGTCTGGCCGGATTGAATCCAGGCGGAGCCCTTGTTGAAATAATGAATGATGACGGATCGATGGCCCGTCTGCCGGATCTCGAGAAATTGAGAGAGAAATTTGATATCAAAATAATTGCAATCAGGGATCTGATAACCTTTACCCTTGAAAGAGATACCATAATTGAAAAGGGAGAGACTGTGAAACTTCCCACTGAACATGGTGAATTCGAATTTATCCCTTTCCGCCAGCTAAGCAACGGACTGGAACACGCTGCACTTGTAAAGGGAAAATGGACAAGGGACGAGCCTGTTCTTGTAAGACTGCATTCATCATGCTTTACCGGAGATATTTTCGGATCCCTGAGATGCGACTGCGGAACCCAGCTTCACAAAGCCATGGAGATGGTCGAAGCGGAAGAGAAGGGAGTTGTGATTTATCTCAGTCAGGAAGGAAGGGGTATCGGGCTTTTCAATAAAATAAAGGCATACAAGCTTCAGGATGAAGGAATGGATACCGTTCAGGCCAACCTTAAGCTCGGTTTCGGAGAGGATGAAAGGGATTATGGCGTTGGGGCCAGTATCATGAGGGAACTGGGGCTTGGTAAGGTGAGGCTCATTTCAAACAATCCGGTCAAAAGGGCCGGACTTGAGGGTTATGGTATCAGGATCGTCGAAACCGTCCCGCTTGAGATCCCTTCAAATCCCTATAATGAATTCTATCTCAAGACCAAGGCTGATAAAATGGGCCATAATCTCACATGCCACAAGCACATTGTGAAGGATTGATTTTTTTCGTAGATTTGTGTGATAAAAGGGCTGATTCAATCTATGAAAAGTCTCAGGGTAGTGTTTATGGGCACACCCGAATTTGCCGTGGCGCCTCTTGGCTCACTGCTGATGAACGGGTATAACGTTGTCACTGTTGTCACATCTCCCGATAAGCCTGCCGGAAGAGGAAGAACTGTAACAAAATCGGCCGTAAAGCGTTTCGCTGAATCAAACTATCTTCCTCTCCTCCAGCCTGAAAACTTAAAAAATCCCGTATTTCTCGAACGTCTCAGACGGCTTAATCCGGATATATTTGTAGTGGTGGCTTTCAGAATGCTTCCGGAGGATGTATGGAAAATCCCTCCAAAAGGCACAATTAACCTTCATGCGTCTCTCCTGCCGCAGTACCGGGGTGCAGCACCAGTCAATCATGTGATTATAAACGGCGAAACCATGACAGGTGTAACGACATTCTTTATTGATGATAAAATTGACACCGGAAATATACTCCTGAGACAGGAGGTGCCGGTTTTCCCATTTGAGAATGCCGGCGATCTCCATGACAAGCTGATGAAACACGGTGCAAGGCTGGTAATAAAGACCCTCGAAGGCATAGCCGGCAATTTTATTATACCAAAAAACCAATCGGAATTTATGATGCCGGGGGAAATCCTTAAGGCGGCACCAAAGATTTTTCCTGATTCCTGCATCATAAACTGGAAAAATTATCCCCGGATCATCCATAATCTTATACGGGGACTTTCACCTTCACCCTGTGCACGATCATCATTAAGTAACGGGAGCAGGACGATCACATATAAAATTTTTGAAAGCCAGCCTGAAACGGAAAATCATCTGCTTCAGCCAGGACAGGTGGTCTCGGATGGGAAGAGTGTCTTAAAAATTGCCTGCACCGGAGGATTTATAAGAGTACTTAATCTTCAGACCGAAGGAAAGAAAAGGCTCGGCACTGAAGATTTCCTGAGAGGATTTAAGATTGACGAGTACTCGGTTCCTATTAATTGACTTAAGGTACCGGGTACCGGGTACCGGGTACCGGGTACTGGGTCGAAGCAACCTGTCGGTGCCTGAAATACGTTGACCGAAAAAAAGGTTAACGATATGACAAAAGTAAGTTATTTTGATCA
>Ga0105106_10003155_pt1 | contig 11839 bp, 13 predicted proteins | sample PPLLaktember2015_5_FD_79109 | JGI IMG/M metagenome (GOLD analysis project Ga0105106, IMG submission 79109) | Freshwater sediment microbial communities from Prairie Pothole Lake near Jamestown, North Dakota, USA - PPLs Lake P8 Core (1) Depth... | ecosystem: Environmental > Aquatic > Freshwater >...
ATGTAGGTTCCCGACCTGCCGCTCTCGGTGGCGTCGATCCCGGTCTGGATCATTCTCAGGCGGTCTTTCTCGGGAAGCTTCTTCAGATCCTGCACATAATCATGCCGGACCGGTTCCGCCGTAAAGGTCGCCAGATCCACATCGGGGCCGATGGCTGCCTTCTTATCTTTGGCCTCCTGGGCTCTTTCGCTCAGATTGCGCATTTCACACACTCCTCGTATCCCATGACCTTGATGCAATTGAAGATATCGGTTGGGTTGTTGGAACAGGACAAGACGCCGTTGAAAAGGACCTGCCCCTTGTCGGCGGTGACGTAATCCAGGATGAAACCCGTGTGGGTGATGATGAGACCCATTTTCGTACGCTCCCTCTTCCTCTGGACCTGGGTCTTGCCGGGCTCCGTCTGAAAATCCCTCTGCAGCAACTTGCTGATCGTGGTCCCGATGAGCGAGATATTCTCGAGGTCGACACCGGACTCGGGCTCGTCGAACAGCAGCAGATCGGGCTTCTGCGCCATGAGCTGCAGCAGCTCCGAGCGCTTGATCTCACCCCCCGAGAAACCCGCGTTGATGTCCCTCTCCAAAAAGTCCGTGAAGTTCATTCTTGTCGCCATGCCCTCGATGTCCACGTCCCTGCCGGCGCCACAGATTTGAACCATCTGTTTCGTCTTCAGCCCGTGGACCGTCGGAGGGCGTTGATAGGACATCCCGATTCCGAGCTTGGCCCGCTCGTTGATCGGAGCGTTCGTGATATCCACACCCTTGAACGTGATTTTCCCTGCCGTTACCCGGTACTGCGGGTAGCCCATGATCGTCATGAGAAGCGACGTCTTCCCGGAGCCGTTTGGTCCGAACAGAATGTGCGTCTCGCCGGGATTTATCTGCAGGTCGATGTGCCGAAGCACTTCCCGTTCGCCCAGCTTTACTTGGAGATCCTCTATGAGAAGCATCGCTGCCTCCTTTGTAAAATCTTTACTCGCTCAACCGCCTTGAGCCTTCATTCACTCATGGCGTTAAGGTTCATTTAATATCGGCAGATTGATGCACCCTGTCAAGGGGTTTCCTCTATAAAGCCTGCAGCCGAAAGCCTATAGTCGACAAGAAGGATCTGTTGGCTGTTGATGTCTCTTCACAGTTCGAAATTTCTGCGGCTAATGCCCCTCCGAAAAAATGATAAAAAAAGTTGACTTTTCCCGGGTAAATCATCCATAAACAGCGTCGCGTCCCATTTTTTCGATCTTTTCCAGCGGCTGCCTCCGAGTCAGCCTCTCGGTGTTGGAAAAAGGAGGGGAAATGAAAGCCAAAGTCATCGAGGATCTCTGCATCGGCTGTGAGAGCTGCACCGATATCTGCCCGGATGTCTTCGAGATGCAGGATGAACTGGCGGTCTGCCGTTTCGACGAAGATATTCCCGAGGAATTCGAGGATGCCTGCCGCGAAGCCGCCGAGTCCTGCCCCGTCGAGGCGATCGAAATCGAGGACTGAGCCGGAAAACCTCAAGCCGCGGCCTGACATTCTCCGATGTAAACAGTAGCTCTAGGATACCATCCCTATACCCTATACCCTATACCCTATACCCTATACCCTTCTAGCATTTGAATACCCCGTCATCATAAACGACAACCCTTTTTCCCGTTGTAAGCTGTGCCATGACGGTCTTGGGCTCCGTGTTGACCAGGTCCCAGTGAAGCGCCGAGTCGTTGAAGCCCAGCTCTTTTTTCATCGCAGGCGTCAGATCGACCGGGTTCTTCGAGTAGGTGTCGGCATAGGACGAGCCGAAGGCAATGTGGCAGTTGCCGTATTTCCCGCCGAAATTCTCGTCGTAGAGGGTGTTGGCCATGAACCGGTCAATCCGGGAAAACCGCCGATCCGTCAGCGAGAACTCCCCGATCCGGCTTGCCCCCTCATCCATGGCAATCTGCCTCCGGGTGAATTCCTCGCCCTCGTCGGCCCGCACCACGGACCCGATTCCCTTATGGAAATCGAGCACTACTCCGGCCACGTAATTGCCGCTCCGGAAGGACGGCATGTTGGCAACATAGCGGCCCTCCGTGCCCCTCCAGTCCGGTGACAAAAAAATCTCGAAGCTCGGGATGTTGTGCCCCGATATGCCCACCCACTTGCGTTTTTTTCCGGGAGTGATTTTCAGATCCACATTTTTCCCCTCGATGTGATAGAAGGCAACCTTCATCCCGTTGAGCCATTTCTTAATTCCACTCACGGCCCGGTAGATTCCCACCCATTCCCCTACTGGGTCATCGCAATCGAGGTAGCAGGCCTTGACGACCTGTTTTGCGTATTGCGCCGTCGTCAGCTTCGCCTGTCTGGCAAGCTCATCGGTCGGCATCATGCACAGGGTCCACCCGAAGCTCCCCTCACTGTCCCGCCGGTCCAAAATATCTTTCAGGACTTTCCGGGCGACGGTGGCCGTGGCGATCCGCTTGGGATCCACATCCCGCAGGTGAGTGAGCGAAGCCGGGGCGTAAAGATAGATGCTGCCGTTGACGTGTTCGCATAGCTCCCGGTCACCGGGGGCGAGAAATGTCAGCTGTTTTTTGTCCGAAAGGCCGTAGAAATTTTTCTCCATATCCGGCGTCAGCCCGGACCGGAGGATGGGGTGGATCCCGCTCTCGATCAGTTTTCTCTGGAGGATCTCCGCCAGCCGGATAGCCGGAAAGTCGAAATTGACCCTTACGATTTCTCCCTTCCTGTACTTTTTTTTTCTGGCCGTATTCAGTCCCCAGATGAGCACCTCGGCATAACGCTCCAACAACCTTTCAGACAGCATCCGCTGGCTCCTTTCTCTTCTTCATTCACCCTTTACCCTGAACCCTTGACCCTGGTTCTAGAACTCCCTCGTTTTGCAGATGACTTCCCGGACTTTCAGATCGAAAAAATGATAACTGTTGGCCGGACGGATGACAAGGGCCGTGTCCACGCCCTGACCGGTGCCGCCCATCGAGATGACATCCTCATCGGTTCTCACGAGACCGGCATCGGCCGCCATCAGCGCAATTTCAACGGCCACCTTGGTCCCCTGACCGAAGGTCCTAAGCGTCCAGGCCATGATTTCGTCGACCTGGTAAGTCCCCAGCTTGTTCCTCACCGCCCGCCCCACGCCCCCGAAGGCGTGCTGGCCCGTGAACACGCTCACACCGGCCGACTCCAGGCGCTTCCTCATGGCGGGGCTCAATTCCTGGACGTTGGGTCCGTCAAAACCGGTCACGTGGGTCACGGCGATGATCCGCACGCCCCTGCCAAGAGTCTCTGCCGTGGCGAGCGCTGTCTTGCCGCTTACGCTCGGGACGAGAACGGTTCGAATGCCCAGCTCCCCGGCCCGCCTGGCAACCATTTCAAGGACATCCCGGGTATTGCTTTTCCCGGCCTTCCTGAAGTAACGGCACATCACCTCTTCAAATCGTTTCACAGCCATCCTGTCGTCATCTCCTCCCGGTCTATCTTCAGGGTGTCTTGGCAGAGCACTCTTCGCAGAGCCCGAACATGTCGAGGTGGGCCCGGGTGACCCTGAAATTCTCCCTCCGCGCCAGCGCCTCCATATCCCGGATGAACGTCCCTGTGACCTCCCGCACACGCCCGCAGCGCGTGCAGATGAAGTGGGCATGGGTTCCCGTCTCGGCGTCGCGGACCTCGAAACGGGAATGGCCCTCGCCGAAGCTGCGTCCCTGGATCAGGTCCCTCTCCCGGAAGTAGGCCAGGGTCCGGTAGACCGTTGCCAGGCTGATCCGCGGGTCCTTCTGCCGGGCCCGCTGCAGGAGTTCATAGGCATCCAGGTGTCCCTGCTCCCGAAGAATCTCCAGAATGATCCCCCGGCGCTTTGTCATCCTCAACGTCTTCTGAGCGCTCTGCATGTCCTCACCTTTTTTTATCACCCTCGACCGTTTCGCCACCGGAAACGCCGCCCCCCGCCTTTCGGCGTCTGTCTCTTTCGATGGGCGGGTCTCACGAAGATTTCCCGGGCGATCGCATCGTCGAAGGCAACGGTGGTCTCGTCGATCTTCACGATATAGGACGGATGTCTCTGGACAAGCTGGACGGGCCGGCCCGTCATGACTCCCAGCGAAGTCAGGTAGGAGAGCCGGGCATTGTCGCGCGTCCCCACATAGGCCACCGTCGCAGTCTCGCCGGGATCAAGTTCGGTCAAGGGTACGACCAGCGGCCTCAGCATCGTCTCGCAGCACTCGCAGCACTCCCCGGGAGGAATGGGCTTGCCGTGCGGGCAGGTCCGGGGGTGGCCCAAGAGGATACAGATGGAATCGGCGGCCTCGGTGCCGAGCATGTGCTCGTAGCGGCAGGCCGATCGCTCCATCTCCTCGCTGTTGAGATTCAACACGTCATGCAGAAGTCGCTCCGCAAGCCGGTGGCTGCGTATGATGTTCCGGGCCTTTTGAAACCCTTCCTCGGTCAGGATGACTTCCTTGTCCTCCCGTCGGACGAGTCCCTCCTCGACGAGCTTCTCGAGCCGTTCGCCCTCGGGGACGGTGGCCGGCGGCACGCGAGCGCCGGTCGCGGGCATTTCGTTCTGCAACTCCATGCTCGTCCAGATCTCCTCTAGGATTTCGTCCAGATCTTCACTCGTGCAGGGCTTGCAGGTCTCTTCCATGTTTCTCTCCTTAGAACGTCACGTGCAGGAGTCTCAGAACGGCATTGAGGACTCCGCCCGCGATAATGGCATAGACGAACACGAAGCAGATGATGCCCATTCCGACGAGCAGACCCCGCTCCTTGATGATTACGAAGGTATTGGCGACACAGGGAACGAACAGCGTCATCACCATGGTCGCGACAAAGGCCTGGAGATTGTCCATGAGGCCCCTGCCGTAGATGTCAAAGAAGTAGGCTGCCACGTACTCACGCCTCAAAAACCCCAGGATGAACCCCTCCGTCGTGTCCGCCGGCAGGCTGAGGAATCCGACGACGACGGGATCGAGCAGCTTTTTCAGTCCAGGCAAAGCGCCCGTGAGATCGGCGACAAAGAGCATTGCCGTTCCCAGGAGAAACCAGGGAATGACCTCCCGGACGAACCAGTAGGATCGATACGCCGTTTTGACGGCGACATTGTACAGTTCAGGCAGCCTGTAAGGGGGCAGTTCCGTGACGAAGGCCGTCGTCTGTCCCGGCAGCAACTTCGAGGCAAGCCAGCCGGCAGCCATCAGCTGGGCCGAAAGGAGCACAAAAAAAAGGACCAGCGGAATGAATCCGATCCGGGCGAACATCCCGAGAATCAGCCCCATTTGCGGTGCGCAGGGAATCCCGAGGGCGAGGATCAGCGTGGCGATGATCCGCTCCCGCCGGGTTTCCAGGATCCGCGTCACGATGGCGGCCATGGTACCGCACCCTAAACCCAGGACGATCGGGATGACCGCCTTCCCGTTGAGCCCGATGAGGGAAAACAGGCGGTTGATCATGACCTCCAGGCGGGGCAGATAGCCCGTGTCCTCGAGGAAGGAGAACACGATGTAGAACGCGGTCACGGTCGGAAAGACGATGGCGATCGCATAGGTGATGCCCATGGTGATCTGGCCGTAGGGCCCGACCAGGAAATCCCGCACCAGGGCATAGGGGACATGGGAAAGCGCACCGACGATCGGCGGCAGCAGAATTTCACCAAAGACCACGTTCTGGATGAAATCCACGACGGTCCCCGCCGCGAAGACCCCGACAAATTCGTAGATCACGAACAGGATACCGAGCAGCAGCAGCGTGCCGCCGAGGGGATGAGTCGAAAAACGATCAAGCTTTTCAGCGAATTGCGAGCGAAACCCCCTGCCCTTTTGGAGAGTGACGCATTCACGGATCAGCCTCTCCACGAGGGCCATACGGGCATTGAGGATGATCCTGGACAAGGGTTCGAGGACACGGGCCTGCGTCCGGCCGATGATTTCCTTGATCGCACGGCTTTCTTTTCGCCCTTCACCGAGCAGGCTGTCAATGAGGGGAAGATTTCCCGACAGCAGCGTCAGGGCTATGGCCCGCTTGGAAACCGGATAGTCAGTCAGATGTGCCGCGATTTCCAATGCGGCGTTTTCAACGCGGGCATCGTAGGCGATACGGAGCGATGACTTCGACGGGCGGCGGGCTGCTTCCAGCAGCTCCGGGCGGCCCTTTCCCTGTGTCGCAACGGTCATCACGACAGGGATTCTCAGGCCCTTGGAAAGCCGGGCCGTATCGATGACGTACCCCTTCTTTTCCGCCTCGTCGGCGATATTGAGATCCAGGACCACAGGCAGATCCGTCTCGAGCAGGGCAAGCGTAAGGAGCAGCGTCCGCCTGAGGTTCTGGGCATCGCCGACCTGCAGGACGGCTCCCACATTGCCCGACAGGAGCGTACTGAGCGTCACACGTTCTTCTTCGCTGCGGGGAACGACACTGGTGATCCCGGGCGTGTCCACCACGTAATAATCCAGATCCGTGGCCTTGCCGGATTTGACCTCGACGGTCGTGCCTGGATAGTTGGAGACGATAACGTACTGGCCGGTCAGCATCGAAAAGATCTTGCTCTTTCCCACATTGGGATTGCCGACCAGCACGAGCTTCCGCTCCCCGGGCTTCCCTGCATGCTCCAACGGTATCGCCTGAACTGTTTTTGTTGCCTGTTCCATATGCGAATGATTCTCATTCGCAATTTAGCAGCGACTTCTCGTAAAAGCAAGGGAATTTAGAAAAAAAAGGTGGGGTTGCAGGGAGATTCGTTGATGGTTTGACCGGTTAAAAAGTTGATAGGTGAATCAGGAAGCCGGAAATCTGCTCCCCTTCCCTGTCGATCCTCGAATCTCGCTCCTCGGGCCTTAAATCCTCAGAGGCCCTTGAGCATGGCGTCGAGATTCCTGCACTGATAGCACACGATCTTTCCCTGCCTGTCCAGGAGGACGAACGTGGGAACGCCCCGGACCTGGTATCGCTCGGCCACCTGGCCGTCCCTGTCGAGAAGGACGGGGTAAGGAAGCTCGTATTTTGCCGCGAAAGCGGCGACCTTGGCCTCCGTTTCATTGATGTAGATATTGAGGACCTCCAGCTTCTTCTCCCTTCCCTGCCGGTAGATTTCCTTGATCCGGGGAATCTCCTCCCGGCAGTAAGGACACCACGTGGTGCCGAATACGAGCAGGACGGGACGATCCCGCACGCTGCTGAGACTTACGTCCTGGCCCTTGAGGTCCTTGAGCCTGAAATCCGGGGCCGCGGAATCGACGGCGATCTTAGCCGGCGGGCCTTTTCGGGGTTCTTCGCCGAGGGAGCAGGCGAACGCAAATGTGCAGCAGAAGATCAGAAGGAACGGGAGTCTCATGTTCATCGTTTCAGAACCTCTCGTTCAGGCGATGAAAGCACTGTACAGAAAATAAGCGCCGGCGGCAAGCATCACGATTCCGGACAGCTTTTTCACAGCGACCATCCAGGCACCCGATTTCGGAAGGCTGGCAAGAACCCCCGTGAAAGTGCCCACGAGTACGAGCAGCGTTCCAAGCCCCAGCGAGAAGACAAACAGGAGGGACCCGCCAAAGAGAACGCTCTGCCTCGAGGCAACAACGCCTAGGATGACGGCGAGAACCGGTGCCGTGCAGGGGCCCAGGATCAGGCCCGATGTCATCCCGATGATGAAACTCCCGAAGATGCCCCTTCGATTTCCGGCAATCAGTCCCCGGGGGACGTACCGATCCAGGGATACGTGAAAGACTTCCAGCATGGCGAGCCCCATGAGGATGAAAAGCCCCCCCAAGAGCCCAAGGGTCAGGGGACTGGACTGTATTGTCCCGAAGAGCTTGCCTGTCAAAGCCGCAAACATGCCGAGAACCGTATAGGTCAGCGCCAGGCCCAGGACAAAGAACAGCGAGATGACAAACCCTCTGGCTCCGGAAGTTTCCCCCTGTCCCCCGATCACGGCAACCGTCAGCGGAATAACGGGATAGACGCATGGCGTGAAGCTGACAACGACACCCGCCAGGTAGGCGGCGGCATAGGCAAACAGTACGGATTGTTCGAGATAGATCTCGAAGTGCCCGATCAGTTGTTCAAATATTTCCATCGATCATCCTCATCCTCAACACCCATAACGCAATTCAACAGGCCCTGCAAGTGCAGGGGTAGGGTCATTGCGGAAAAGGTTTTGCAATTTGGTTGCATTTATCGTATATGAAACATACTTTCTTATGGAACACTGTGACATCCGTACCACACTCGAGAACGCAGGTTTGTCGAAGACGGTCCAGCGCGAAGCTGTGCTTTCGACTCTCATCCGGGCCGATTTGCCTCTGTGTGCAAGGGACATCCTGGTCCGGATCGGCCGGGATTGCCGGATCAACAAGGTCACGGTTTACCGGGTCCTGGATTCGTTTCGAACGGCCGGTATCGTGCGGGAGATTCCGACGGAACACGGCGAGACGTTTTACGAGATGGCCTGCCGGCACAACCCGACCCACCCCCATTTCTACTGCCGTATCTGCCATAGCCTGGCCTGTCTCCCGTCAGCCGGGATCGAGCAGAAGTGGCTCCAGTGCGTACGCCCGGGTGATGCGGCCATCGAAAGCGTAGTCATTAACTTCACGGGATTGTGCAAAAGCTGTCAGAAAAGAAATCGAACGGGCTCCGGCTGATCGGCGGAAAGGTCCCCTTGGAGGTCAATGGCGTTGTCGATGAAAAAGGCTCTGATCCTTCTTTGGGTCCTGGTTTCCGTCACGGTTTGTTGGCTTCCGGCGTGGGGACACGCCGGAAAATCAAGAATCTCCGTGTTTGTCAGCATCCTTCCCCAGTCCTATTTTCTCGAGCGGATCGGCGGGGATCATGTGAGTGTGGAGGTTCTCGTCGGAGAGGGACAATCGCCTCACACCTATGAGCCGACGCCAAGACAAATGGCGAAGCTGGCTGAGGCAAAGTCCTGGTTTCTCATCGGGGTTCCCTTCGAAAGGGGGCTCGTGAAAAAGATCAGGCAGTTCCATCGGAGCCTGGTCATCGTCGAGACCCAGAAGGGGGTTCCCTACCGTTATCTGGCCGGCCACGACCATCGGAATGACGGGCATGGCTACGGAACGGAGCAGGGAGTCAAGAGCGCCGGAACGCCTGATCCGCATATCTGGATGTCTCCGAAGCTCGTAAAAATTCAGGCGCAGAACATTCATGACGCGCTGTGCCGCCTGGACCCGTCTCACAAACAGCAATACGCCGTCAATCTGAAATCCTTCCAGGAGGATCTGGACGGCCTCGACGCCAGGATCGCCCGTTCGCTCGCTCCGCTGAAGGGGAGGAAGATGTATGTATTTCACCCCGCCTTCGGATATTTTGCGGATTCGTACGGGATGATCCAGGTGCCCATCGAAATCGAGGGGAAGGAACCCGGGGCCCGGCAGATGTCGGAACTGATCGAAAGGGCAAAAAAGGACGGGGTCAAGGTGATCTTCGTGCAACAGCAGTTCTCGAAGAAGAGCGCCGATGTGGTGGCAAAGTCGATCGGCGCCATCGTGGTTCCGATCAATCCCCTCTCGAAAGAATATCTCACGAATCTCGAAAAAATGGCCGATGCCGTCGAGCAGGGCCTCCGTTGACGAGCCATGAATGAAAAAAACGTTGTCGCGGTCAGCCATGTATCGTTTTTCTATGACGGTGTTCCGGTTCTGGAGGATGTCAGCTTCACGATCCAGGAACGGTCATTCATCTCCATCGTCGGCCCCAATGCCGGCGGGAAGACGACTCTGCTGAAGCTCATGCTGGGGCTTCTCCAGCCCTCGCGGGGGACCATCGAAGTCCTCGGGATGCCCCCCGCGAAAGCGCGGACCCGCATCGGGTACATGCCCCAGCAGGTCCAGCTCGATTTGCAGTTTCCCGTGAGCGTTCTGGATATCGTTCTCATGGGCCGCATGGGGAGCGGAATGCGCTTCGGCCCCTATAGCGGGATGGACAAGGCCATCGCCCTCGATTCGTTGCGAAAGCTGGAGATGCAGGACATGAAGGATCGACCTTTCATGGCCCTGTCCGGTGGACAACGCCAGCGTGTGCTCATTGCCCGAGCCCTTGCTTGCGAACCGGAGATGCTGTTTTTGGACGAGCCGACGGCCAATGTCGATATGGTGGTGGAAACGGAGCTTTTCGAATTGCTCCACGAGATGAGCAAGACCATCACCGTGGTCGTGGTCAGCCACGATCTGGGATTCGTCTCCCATTACGTTCAAAGTGTGGTGTGCGTCAATCGCCGGGTGATGGTTCACCCCACCACTGCCGTTACGGGAGAAGTAATCCGTGACCTCTACCTGTCCGACGTCTGCATGGTCAGGCATCATCACCGGGATTGACGGGGAGAGAAAAGCCAAATGGGAGAATTTCTGTCGGACCTGACTCGATACCCGTTTCTTCAGCATGCTCTGCTCGCCGGGGTGCTCGCGAGCGTTGCCTGCGGTATCATCGGCAGCTACGTCGTCACAAAGAAAATCAGCTACATCGCGGGCAGTATCGCCCACACCGTCCTGGGCGGTTTGGGCGCGGCTCGCTACTTCCAGGTTGTGCACCACTGGGATTGGTTTGAGCCCCTCTACGGTGCTGTCCTTGCCTCCCTGCTTGCGGCCCTGGCCATCGGGCTGGTCAGTATGAGGGCGCGCCAGCGGGAAGATACCGTCATCGGCGCCCTCTGGGCCATCGGCATGGCTGCGGGAATCCTTTTCATATCTCAGACACCCGGCTACAACGAAGACCTGATGAGCTATCTCTTCAGAAGCATCCTGATGATCTCCGCCCAGGATCTCTGGCTGATCGCCAGTCTCGATCTCCTGGTCGTAATCGTCGGCGCGCTCTTCTATAACCAGTTTCTCGCCATTTGCTTCGATGAGGAGTTTGCCCGGCTCAGGGGTGTCCGGGTCGAATTATTCTACCTCCTTCTGCTCTGCCTCACGGCTCTGACGGTCGTGCTGCTCGTCACCGTCGTGGGGATCATCATGGTCATCGCCATCATCACGCTTCCAGCCGCGGTCGCCGGTGAGTTCACGAAAAGGTTGTGGCACATGATGGTCCTTTCAGCGCTGCTGACAGTTTTTTTTACAACGACCGGTCTTGCGCTGAGTTACGGACCCAATCTGCCCGCCGGGGCCACCATCATCGTGATTGCGGGTGCAGCTTACCTTTTTTCTGTCGTGGGGTTGCGGTTTTTCAAGCATTAACGGGGGTTAGAAGGTCCCGGATCTTGCCCTGATGCGTGATCTCTTGACGAGCTTTTTGCCGTTACTCCTTGCACCGGCGCTGCGGACCGCCCGGCGCCTCAGCCATATTCCCCATCTCGATAACCCCTGAGAAAGGTTTCGGACGATGACCATCGACGACCCCCACCACATGGGACACCGCGACCGGCTGAAAGCCCGGTTCGAACGGGCGGGAATCGCCGGCCTTCAGGATTACGAGATCCTGGAGCTCATCCTCTTCTATGCCCTTCCCCGTAAGGATGTGAAGCCCCTGGCGAAGGAACTCCTGAAGCGCTTCGGCTCGCTGAAGGGGGTGCTCGACGCCGGTCGCGAGGCCCTGCAGGACATCCCGGGCATCGGCCGCCACACGGCCGTGCTTTTCAGCATCGTCCGGGATCTCGGTTCCCTGTACCTGCGGCAGAGAGCCGAGGAGCACGAGCAGATCTCTTCCACGAAGGAACTGATCGATTACTGCCTTTCCTCGATGGGCGGATTGAAAGATGAGCATTTCGCCGTCATCTACCTCAATGCCCGCAACCGGATCATCAAGGTGGAGACGATCCAGGAGGGGATCGTGAATCAGGCCGTCGTCTACCCCCGCAAGGTCCTCGAGAAAGCCCTCAAACACAAGGCATCGGCCATCATCCTCGTCCACAATCACCCCTCGGG
>Ga0105106_10003156_pt1 | contig 11837 bp, 11 predicted proteins | sample PPLLaktember2015_5_FD_79109 | JGI IMG/M metagenome (GOLD analysis project Ga0105106, IMG submission 79109) | Freshwater sediment microbial communities from Prairie Pothole Lake near Jamestown, North Dakota, USA - PPLs Lake P8 Core (1) Depth... | ecosystem: Environmental > Aquatic > Freshwater >...
AGATCTGGGCGAGCGCGCCGATCACGGTGAACGTCGCGAAGCCGTCGCCGACCGGCTCGCGGCCGGACGACGCCGCGACCGTACCCACACCGAGCTCGAGGATCTCGCGCCACGCGAAGTCGAGCCCGATCTTCGCGCCGCCGCCGACACCAGGCGGATGACCGAACGTGAACACGCCCGTGAGATCGGTGCGCATCCGCCAGCGTCGCGGCTTCGCCGGCGCGGGGCTCGGACGCGGACGCGCAGGCGGCGTGGTGTCGATCGTCGGCGGCTTCGGCTGCGGCTCGCTGGGCCGCGGCTCGACGCCGACGGACTCGAGCACGGTCGCATCGATCGCGAGCGCGATCGCGAGGCCGACGACGGCGTGCAGATCGGTGCAGCGCTCGGGCGCGGGATCGAAGCTGCGGACGGCGATGATCTCGTCCCCGCGACGCAGGGTGAACGACAGCTTCAGCGCATGCTCGTCGTCGCCGACGACCTCGATGCGCAGGCGCGCATCGATCTCGGCTTGATCGAGCCACGTGCGCACCTGCGTCGCGAGCCGTTCGCGATCGATGCAGGTCGCGCCCGGTCGCACCTCGAGCGCCTCGCCGAGATCGATGGTGTCGTGCGCGGGCTCGGGTGCATCGGCCGGGGCCTCGGCGGGCGCCGTCGCGGGCTTCGATCGCTCCTGCGGGCCCACGCGCGGAGGCGTGGGCTCGGTCGGGGGCGCGGCGAGCCACGCCGCGCACAGGATGCCGAAGGGGAGCGACACCATGCCCGTCGCGGCAGCGGTGGCCTCGCGGCCGCGTGCTTCACGGTACCGCAGGGGGGTCTGGCCCACCAGTGCGTTGCGTCGGTCGTCGTCGCGTCGGTCGTCGTCGCGCCGTCGTCGGTCGTGCCGTCGGTCGCGGTGGACACGACCATCGCGTTCGGTCTGCGGGTGCGAGGGTGGTCGATCAGAGGCAGTTCGCCCCGCAGGCCCGGTCGGCGAGGTCGACGCAAAACCCTTCCCACGCGCCCTTGCAGCATGCGGCGTCCATCTCGCAGACGCACATCTCGATCTCGACGTCCGCGTCGCAGCCGATGGCGTCCCCCGCGACGCAGCACGGCGATGCCGGGTTCGTGCCGGTGGACTCCGTCGCTCCGCCCTCCGTCGTCGTCTCGCTCGCGCCCGTGCTCTCGGCCCCCGTCTCGACGCCGGTCTCCGCGACCTCGCACGACGCTCCGCACGCGTGCGCAGCGTCGACGCACGTCAGCGACCACTTGTCCTCGCAGCACAACGGCTTCGCGTCACACACGCAGCCCTCGATCACGTCGTCGCGACAGCCGGGCTCGGGGCTCTCCTCGCAACACGAGTGCACAGCGCCGGTCGTGCCCTCTTCGCCCACGCTCTCCTCGCCCTCGTCGAGCGTCGACTGGCCGTCGCTCGCCTCGCCCTGGGTCTCCTCGACCGAGACGCCTTCGGCCGACGCATCGACGGAGCCCTGCTCGGCACCCTCGGCCGAGACGCCGGTCCCCTCGCCGGTGCCTCCGCCGTCGCCGAACGCGGCGTTGTCCCGCGTGCACCCGAACCCCACCATCGCGATCAGAGCAAGCCAGCGCATGACATCGAATCTAGCAGGCTGCGCGCCGTCGCGGTCGTCCTTCGACCGGATGGCATCGCTGCCAACCGGATTGGCAAGCGTGGATCTGCGCACGTCGGCGGATCCGGTCGCCGCGATCCGGCGGGCCCATGGGCGAGTCGCTATAGTCGGCCTCGCATGCGATCGACCGCGACACGAGCCGCCGGCGTTGCTCCGGCGCACCGGTGCAGCCTCGCTCGAAAGGGCGCACCGGCGGCCGGGCTCGCGGCTGGGTTCACGGCTGGGCTCGCGGCGTGGGTCGGTGGGTGTGGTTATCCCTTTCCGGAGCCGTACGAGACCGATCGCGCCGTGTACGCGGAGTTCCTCCGTTACGACGAGGTCGAGCTCGAGCTGCCGGCGCTCGCCGAGCACGAGGCGGAGCTGGTGCTCGCGATCGGTCCGGACGACGTGGGCACCGGTGCCCTCGAGAGCGTGCTGCTCGCGGCTCGCCGCCGCGGCGTGCCCGTGCGCGCGTGGCTGCTGCTCGACGAAGACGACGGCTACTGGCCGGGCGAGACGAATCTCGGGGCGTTCCGCGATCACGTCGATGCGTTCTGGTCGTGGAACCGCCGCGGCAAGCTCGGAGTGGAGCGCATCGTCGTCGACATGGAGCCGCCGCTCGCCGTGAGCAACGAGCTCGCGGCGGCGATCGAGGAGGATCGCCTCGCGGATGCCATCCCGATCCTGCTCGAGCACCGCGACCCCGAGGCGTTCGCGGCCGCGCACGCGCAGTGGTCGGCCGCCGTGGACGACTGGCACGCCGACGGGATGCTCGTGGACGTCGTCGCGCTGCCGCACCTGCTCGACGACTTCGCCGACGAGGACGCCGATCTGCAGGACATGTTCGAGAGCCCCGTCGACGGCATCGCCTGGGACGAGGTCGGGTTCATGGTGTACCAGAACCTCTACGGCCGGCCGGACGCGCGGCTCGGTCCGGATCTCGTGCGCAGCTACGGGGCGACGGCGGTGGAGCGATACGGCGAGCGCGCTGCGGTCGCGCTCGGGACCATCGGCGACATCGGCAAGAACACGAGCTCGATCGGATACCCCGATGTCGAGGCGCTGCGGGTCGACGTCCAGGCGGTGGCGACCGCGGGCGTCGGCACCTTCCGGCTGTTCTCGCTCGACGGCATGCGCGAGATGGGCGGCACGGCGGCGTGGCTGGCCGATCTCGAGCTCGTGCCGGCGGAGATCGTGCCGAATCCGGCGGTCCAACAGGCGCGCGACACCGTCGCGGCGCTCGATGCCCTGTGAGACGAACGGAGGAGCGATGAACCGTGGTTCGAGATCGTGGGTGCTCGCGTTCGCGGTGGCGATCGGCTGCGGGGGCGGTGACGGCGGGGACGACGGCGCGGACGAATCGAGCGGTGCGGCGCCGACGACCGAGGGCACGACGAGCGTTGCGGAGACGAGCGGCAGTGCGACGACGAGCGGCACGACCGGACTCGACACCACGGGCCCGCAGGACGGCAGCACGAGTGACACCGGCGGGGGCCTCGAAGGCCTCGGATCGCTCGTCGTGCTCGGCGACTCGATCAGCGACGGCGGTGGGCGGCAGCCGTTCTACTACGACCTGTTGCGCGAGGACCTCATCGCGCACTACGGCGCGATCGAGTACCGCAATCGGGCGCAGAGCGGATCGGAGACCGATGCGCTCGCGAACCAGATCGCCGGGCTGCCCAACGAGCTGCCGGGACCAGTCGCCGTGGTGATCACGAGCGGCGGCAACGACATGAAGGCCTCGATCGCGCAGATCGTCGCCGGCACCGATGGACCGGCGCGCGACGAGATGCAGACCAACATCGAGGGGGCGCTCGCGGCCTTGCTGGCCCCCGACCGCTTCGGCGCCGGCGTCGAGGTGCGGGTGTTCGAGGGCAACGTGTACGACGCGAGCGACGGCGTGGGCGACTACGGCGACAACGGCTGCGCGTTCGGGCAGGGCCTGCCGGCGATCCCGACCGACGCGTTCTTCACCAGCTGGAACGGGGCGATCCGCGACGCGGTCGAGGGCGCGGGGCAGACCCCCGTGGACATGCACGCGCACTTCTTCGGCCACGGATATGCGGGCGATCCGAACTGGTACGCGGCCGACTGCACGCACCCGAACGCGCTGGGCCACGACGAGCTGCGGGGGTTGTTCTACGAACAGATCACGGGCGAGGCGCTGCCGTGAGCGCGTTCACCCGCCGCACTCCCGGTCCTCGACCAGGTGTTCCTGCGGCAGCGGGTGCGAGATGAACAGCACCGGGCTCGAGGTCATGCCGTAGGCGCCGCTCGGCTCGATCGCGACGACGTCGCCCGGTGTGAGCGGCCCGATCTTCACGTCCTTGCCGAAGCTGTCGAGCGTCGTGCAGAGCGAGCCCGCCAGCAGCACCGGCTCGCCGTCGCCGACGGAACCCAGCTTGCGGATGCGGTAGGGTCGCTTCATCACCATCCCCAGCAGCCCCGCGGCCGCCAGGTGATGGTGCATGCCACCGTCGCAGATCGCGACGTCGCACCCGCGCGAGCGCTTCGTCGTGACCACCGACGTCAGGTACACGCCGGCCTCGCCGACGAGGTACCGCCCCATCTCGAGCACGAGGTCGGCTCGGCCGCAGCGTGGGTCCGCCCCCAGCTCGACGAGCGCCTCGTCCACACCGGCCGCGACCTCGGCGAGATCGATCGGCGTCTGGTTGTCGTGGTACGGAATGCCGAGACCGGCGCCGAACACCAGCCGCTGCGGCGCCAGCCCGTGCCGCGCGGCTGTGCGCCGGAAGATCGCCGCGAAGTTCCGCCAGTTCTCGGCGACCGCCGCCGCCTTGAGCGACTGCGTGCCCGCATAGCAGTGCAGCCCGACGCAGCGCAGCCGCGGCAGCGCGAGGATCTCCGCCATCGCGGCATCGAGATCGTCCTCGTCGATCCCGAACGCCGTCGGCCGGCCGGCCATGTGATCGCCGAACCCGGCGGGCACGTGCGCCGGCGCCACGCGGACCATCACGTCGACCGGGCGACCGGCACGCTCGGCGATCGCCGACAGTCGCCGGGCCTCGGGCACCGACTCGAGCACGACCTCGCCGATGCCGTGCTCGAGCGCGAGCCGCAGCTCGTCGTCGCGCTTCGCCGGCCCGGTGAATCCCAGCCGTCGAGGTGCATACCCGCACTCGATGGCGCGCGCGAGCTCGCCGCCCGACGACACGTCGAGTCGATCGACGATCGGATCGAGCACCCGCAACAGCGCCGGATTCGGATTCGCCTTCATCGCATAGCTCAGCTGGAATCGATCGGCGAATGCGTCGCGCACCGCCTGCGCCCGCGCCCGCACGTCGGCGAGGAACAACACGAAGCACGGCGTGCCGCGCTCGCGCACGAGATCGAGCAGGAATCGATCGCGTGCGGGGTCCATCACTCGGCCGCACGCTCGGTCAGGAAGGCGAGGATCCGCGAGACATTGTCGAAGTTGTCCATCGTGACGTCGCCGTCGCGGATCTCGCAGCCACCCTCGTGCTCGAGGAAGGCGATCAGATCGACCATGCCGACCGAATCGACCGTGCCGTCGGAGAACAACGCGGTGTTCCGATCGAGATCCTCGATCCCCGTCCGCTGCCGGAGGTACTGGAGCAGCCTCGATTCGGTGAGCGGCATTCTCAACCCTCGCACGCGTCCGCGATGACCCGCGGCCGATCGATCTTGCCGCTGGCGGTGCGCGGCATCGCAGCCCGCTCGTGAATCGCCCGCGGAACCATGTAATGCGGCATCTGGGCCCGAACGTAACGTTCGAGCGCCTCGATGTCGACCGTCCCGTGCGATTGCAGCGGCGTGACCGAGACGTGCACGGCTTGACCGAGCGCGTCGTCGTCGACGCCGAACGCCACCACTTCGCCCACGATTCCGCTCCGGTGGACGATTTCCTCGACCTCGGTCGGGCTCAGCCGGAATCCGCTCGACTTGATCATCCCGTCGTGGCGTCCGACGAACCACAGGTCGCCGTCCTCGTCGATTTCGACGATATCGCCGCTCCACACGACCGGCTCGTCGCCGATGAGGTGCGCGAGCTGCGGGCACGGCCGAATCTTCTCGCGGGTCGCTTCGGGTTTCCCCCAGTAGCCCAGGCTGACGAGCGCACCACGGTGCACGAGCTCACCCTGCTGCCCTGGTCCGCACACGCCGAGATCCGGATCGACGACCCAGACCTCGGCATTCGGGATCGCCTGGCCCATCGCGCCCATCTTCTTCGCGAACTTCTCGGGCGGCAGCCATGTCGACCGGAACGCCTCGGTGAGCCCGTACATCAGCACGATGTCGACACCGGGCAGCACCTCGGGCATCTGCTCGAGAATCGGCCGCGGGATCTTGCCGCCGGAGTTCGTCACGTAGCGCAGGCTCGGCAGCCGCGTGCCCGTGTCGGCGAGCCACCGCACGAGCTGCACCCACGTCGGCGGCACGGCGGCGAAACCGGTGACCTCGTGCGCCGCGATCGTCTTGGCGATCTCGGACGGCATCGGCACCGCTTGCAGCACGATCGTGGCGCCGACGAGACAGGTCGTCAGCAGCTGGTTCAACCCGTAGTCGAAGCACAGCGGCAAGAGGCTGAGCAGTCGGTCCTCCGGTCCGATCGCGAGGTACCGGGCGACGCTGCGCGCTCCGAGCACCAGGTTCTGGTGCGAGAGCATCACGCCCTTGGGGAGGCCGGTCGATCCCGACGTGTACATGATCGCCGCGAGGTCGCGATCGATCACGCGCGTCGCCGCCGCTCGCGGCGCGGACGGGACGTCGGCGAAGGTGTCCATCCGATCGTCCGCGGGTGCATCACCGGCCACGAGCACGGCCTGCACGTCCGGCGGCAGCTCCGTCTTCGCGAGCTCGCGCGCACGCTTCGCGTCGGTGACGAGCGCTCGTACCCCGCAGTCGCGCAGCACGTAGTCGAGCTGTCCGAGCGTCCACTGCCCACTGACGTCCACGGCGACGGCGCCGGCGTGCCAGATGCCGAACAACGCGACGACCTCTTCCACGCTCTTGCGCAGGTGGACCGCGACGCGATCGCCTCGTCGGATGCCGCGGCCCTGCAGCCACTCCGAGACCCCCGCAGCCCGTCGAGCGAGCTCGCGATACGTGCACCGGCGCGCCCCGTCGATGACCGCGACCTCGTCGAGCCGCTGCGTCGGCAGCTCGGACAGCAGCTCCCAGGCGGTGTTCGCGAGGTTCACGGCAAGTCGAATTCCGGGCCCCACCGGGCCGCGAAGTCGTCGACGACTCCCGCGAGATGTTGTGCAAGCTCTTCGCGCCGGATCAAGTTGGCGCGCAGGAACCCCCACTCGAACACCTTGAACGCACTGTTCCCCGAGCTCGCCTTGTCGTGCGCGATTCGGCGCTCCACGTGGGACTTGGTCGCCCGATAAGCGGCGAGCTGGAACAGCCACAGCGGCCGACTGGCGAGCACGGCGCAGAACTTCAGGAAGACCGCGAGCTGCTCGAGCGGCACCTGGCGGATCGCACACGCGCGGTCGAGCCCCTCGGCGCGCTCGAGCAGCTCGTACACGCCGAATTCCTCGATGCCGACGAGCCGTCCGTCGGTCTCGAACACCGGCAACAGCGGGTACAGACGGCACACGATCGGCCGCGTGGCGTGATCGCATGCGCAGCCGGGCCGTCGGCTGACGATCGATTCGCCGCGCACGACGCGACCGTCGGGCAACGGCAGCTCGACCTGCTTGCGATCGTGGTCACCGAACTGGCCGAGCCAGCCGCGCGACCGCAGGAACTCGTACTCGCCGGCGAGGAGCGGCAGCTCCTGGAAGTGCTTGCGACCGAGGATGGTGAACCGCTTCTTGTGGCGCGCGAAGCTGCAGCAGTGCGCATCGCCGCACAACGTGAAGCAGTCCTTCACGTAGACGAGATCGGTCGCGTAGAGCTCTTCGAGCGCGGGCCGCAGCGAACGAAGCGTGTCGTCGGCTGCGGTCATCCGGATCAGACGGTCTTCGTGGCGCGCCGGCCGAGGCCGGGATACACGCGCGCCGGTACACCGACTGCGACGTGGTTCGGCGGTACGTCGGAGATCACGAGGCTGTTCGCGGCGACCTGGGCGCCGGCGCCGACGTGGACGTTGCCGATGATGACCGCGCCGACGCCGATGAAGACGTCGTCGCCGATGGTGGGGACGCCGCCATCGGGCGTCTCGCCGATGGTGACGTTGTGCATGATGCCGACACGCTTGCCGATCTTCGCGCGCGGATGGATCGAGATCGGCCCCTCGCAGTGGATCAGGTGCACGTCACGGCCCATCTCGGTGAGACGATCGAGTGTCACTCCGGTGAGGAAGCGCGACAACGGGCTGAGCGCGCCGTAGATCTTCGAGGTGAACCAGCGCGCGGCCGGCGTGCGTCGCTGCATCGACCAGCGACCGTACCGGTACACCGCCATCGCCCAGAGCGATCGGTTCGCGAGCGTGCGGCCGTGGTTGCGGTAGTCGGCCTTGAGCAGCTCGAATGGGGATTCTTCCCGCTCTTCGACGGCGCGCGGCGACGACTCCGCCGCGGCTTCGCCACCGGTTTCCGGACGCGCGGCCTCGCTGCGTCCGTCCATTGCGAACAGTCGGCCTGACATTCGCTCGTTCGAAAAAGTAGCGTGAGCACCGGCCATGCGTCCAGTCAGCTCCTGTCGTGCGCCGCCGATTCCGTGATCCGGGGCGCGTGCGAAAGACAGGCTGACGCGCGGCCAAGGTCGCGCAAGCGCGCACTCGCCTACCGGTGCCGACTCTTCAGCACCTGCGCGTGCTTCCGTCGCGTTCGCGCACCGGCGCGGGGTCGACTCGAGGCCCGCGTGCGCGGGAGCCCAGCTGCCAGCCCCACCACACCCACACGAGCGCGAGTGGACCGAAGGCCAAGAGCAGTCCGGATGCACCGCCCACGAGCTCGCCGACGACGCGCACGAGCCAGGCCGCGACGGCGTCACAAGCCCGATAAACGACGGTGTCAACGGCGTTCTGACCCTTGTACTTCGCCTCGCGATCGAGGCCCGCGTACAACAGCTCGCGGCCCGGCTTGGCGACCGCGTGCTCGCACGCGCGTCGGATCGTCTGGGCGATCGCGAGCACGGCCAGCGTCGGCCACGCGCCGAGCACGACGAGCACCACGACGGTCACGACCGGAAGCACCACGAGTACCGCCCCGAGCGCCATGCGACGCAGCACGGCCCCGGTGATCGCGAGCTGTACGACGAACGCCAGGATGTTGACGGCCAGGTCGATGCGCGCGAACCAGGCGGTCCGTGCGTCGGGATCCGCGATGGCCTGCTCGACGATCCCGGCCTGCACGATGTAGAGGACCGTGGAGGTCGCGGTGTACAGCGCGATGTAGACGGCGATGCCGCGCAGCGGTCCGGACCGGGCCACCGCACGCAGACCCCCGAGGATCGATCCGCCGACCGGACGCACACCCGAGACGACCCCGGGTCGGCCCTCGACCCGGCGATCGAGCCGGAGCCCGCAGACGATCGCGGCGGCGAAGGCCAGTGCGCTGACGCCGAAGATCGGCTCGAAGCCGACCGACTCGGCGAGGCCGAGGGCGATCGCCGGTCCGACGAGTGCCCCGAAGGTGCCGCCCGCGGCGACGAGCCCGAAGAGGCGATGGCCCTGCTCGACCGAGAACACGTCGACGATCGACGACCAGAACGCCGCGACGGCGATCATGTTGATCACCGACAGCCACACGAACGCGACGCGGCTGATCCAGCGCACGTGCTCGGCGGGCACCGTCGTGAACGCGAGCCACAGCGCGAGCATGCTGATCGCCAGCGTGCCGTACACCGCCACGTGCAACGCGCGTCGACCGAGACGCATCGAGGCCCAGCCGTAGGCGGGCACGAGCGCGAGCGTCGCGAGGAACGTCGCCGAGAACAGCCAGGGCAGCTGCTTCACCCCGCCCGCGACGCCCATCTCGTCCCGCACCGCACGCAGGACGAAGGTCGCCGTCAACACGCAGGCGAACTGCGCGAATGCCCACGCCACCGTCGCGACCTCGCCGCGGTCCACCGGCACGAGCCGGCGGATGCGCGCGCGCCAGCCTTCCTCGGGTGCGGGCTCGGGCATGCTCGCTTGGACCGTGCCCGAGGGGCGATGGTTGCGAAACCGGCGAATGCGCGCGCGGGTCGAAGCAGACCATGCCCAAGCAGTCCGGTTCTCGGCCCGGCTCGCGCCGACGATTCCTGGTCCACGCGGCGGCGACGGGCCTCGTCGGGCTCGGGCCCGCCTGCTCGCGACGCGGCGCGGCGCCCCCGACGTCCGCGCCCGAGCCGACCGCCCCGATGCCGAGCGTCGAGCTCGAGCCCGAGGGTCCTCGCACCCTGCTCGTGCTCGGCGGCACCGGCTTCATCGGTCCGCACATCGTCGAGGGCGCGCTCGCACGGGGCTGGAAGGTCACGCTGTTCAACCGCGGCAAGACGCGACCCGAGCTGTTCCCCGACGTGGAGAAGCTGCGGGGCGATCGCGACGGCGATCTGAAAGCGCTCGAGGGCCGCAAGTGGAACGCGGTGATCGACACCTCGGGCTACGTGCCGCGCATCGTGAAGGCATCGGCCGAGCTGCTCGCGCCCAACGTCGAGCACTACATGTTCGTGTCCTCGGTCTCGGCCTACGCCGACTTCGGCAAGCCCGACATCGACGAGACGCATCCGGTCGCGACGATGCCGGATCCGACGAACGAGGAGGTGATGCAGAACTACGGCGCGCTCAAGGCCCTGTGCGAGCAGGCGGCCGAGGCGGCGCTGCCGGGGCGTACGACCAACGTGCGACCGGGGTACATCGTGGGGCCGCTCGATCCCACCGACCGCTTCACCTACTGGCCCGTGCGCGTCGCGAAGGGCGGTCCGATGATCGCGCCGGGTCGGCCCGACGACGTGATCCAGTTCATCGACGCCCGCGATCTCGCGGCGTGGATGCTCGGCGCGATCGAGCAGCGCCATGTGGGCATCTACAACCTCGTCGGCCCGGCGAAGCCGATGCCGATGGGCGACTTCCTGACCACGTGCCTCGAGGTCGCGAACAGCGGCGCCGAGCTCGTGTGGGTCGACACGAAGTTCCTCGTCGAGCACGGCTCGGGTCCGGGGCCGGATCTGCCGATCTGGGTGCCCGGCGACGATCCGGAGGCCGTCGGCTTCGCGCGCATCTCGAACGCGAAGGCGATCGCGACCGGGCTGACGTATCGACCGCCGAAGGACACGGTCGCGGACACGCTCGCGTACTGGAACGGGCTGCCCGACGACCGCAAGGCGAAGATGCGCGCCGGCTGGCCGCCGGACAAGGAAGCCGAGATGCTCGCGTCCTGGCAGACGCGCGACGCTCCGCCGAAGGGCAAGGGCAAGAAGAAGCCGAACGCGAAGGCGAACGCGAAGACCGGCTGATCTATAGAGGATCGGCTACGGCGGCCCGGGCTTCGCCGCCAGCAGATCGCGGATCTCCGTGAGCAGCTGCTGATCCTTCGTGGGCGGCGGCGGAGCGGCGTCCTTGGGCTTCTGCAGCCGGTTGATCAGCTTCACCAGCATGAAGATCGCCCAGGCGACGATGATGAAGTCGAAGATCGCCTGGATGAACTGGCCGTAGCGCAGCACGACCGCCGGCGCGGCACCGCTCGCCGCCTTCAGCGTGACGCTGAGGTTGCGGAAGTCGACGCCCCCGACGAGCAGCCCGATGGGCGGCGTGATGAGATCCTCGACCGCCGACGATACGATCTTGCTGAACGCGGCGCCGATGACGACGCCGACCGCCATGTCAACGACGTTGCCGCGCATGGCGAACGTCTTGAATTCCTGGATCAGTCGCATCTGCAGAGGTCTCCGGTGGTTCGCGCGTGGTTCAGGGGCGGGCGAGCACGAGCGCGGATCGGGCGGGTACCGAGACGGTGGGGCCCTCGACCGGTGTGCCGCCGAGCTCGTCGACCAGGGACTCGGCCGGGAGCCCGTCGACGTCGTGGGCGACGTCGTCGCGATTGATCGCGACCCACAGCGCGTCGCCGCCGTACTCGACCGTGTACACCATCGTGTGCGTATCGGATCCGATCGTCGAACGAGTGCCGCGGCGCGTGGCCTGGTGCGCCTTGCGGATCGCGATGAGCTGCTGGATACGGTCGTAGAGCGCCTGCTGGCCCGCGCTGTAGCCGTCCCACTGCATGAAGCGGCGGTTGTCGGGATCGCCGGCGCCCGGCATGCCGACCTCGTCTCCGTAGTAGACGAGCGGCGCGCCCGGGGTGGTCATGAGGATCGCGA
>Ga0105106_10003158_pt1 | contig 11829 bp, 10 predicted proteins | sample PPLLaktember2015_5_FD_79109 | JGI IMG/M metagenome (GOLD analysis project Ga0105106, IMG submission 79109) | Freshwater sediment microbial communities from Prairie Pothole Lake near Jamestown, North Dakota, USA - PPLs Lake P8 Core (1) Depth... | ecosystem: Environmental > Aquatic > Freshwater >...
AAAAAGAATGGCACGAGGGGGATGAGAGAGCCAATAAGCGCGGCTAACCCAACTACCAAGCCTGAGTTCAGAGCATGGGACTTTTCCGGCGGTGACATCTGGAATTCTTCTGACATCATGACTTCCACCCATACGTCCGGGTTGGCCGTAATCACTTCCACGATTTTTTCCAACTCTTCGTCCTCAAAACCCTTCTTGCGGTAGATTTCGCGGATTTCATGGACTTCCACAGCAGGCGCTACACGGATATGACGATATTCACGTTCCCTTTCGCTGTGATACAGGTCATTTTCGGCCAGCGTAGAAGTATACGCCACCGCCCCCATAGAGACCGACTCGGCAAAGGTGGCTGCCAGTCCAGCCGCGATCACAATCCGGGCGTCCCGCGTAGCAGCGGCCACGCCTAGAATCACGCCCAAAACATTGACGAGACCGTCCTGCCCGCCCAGGATCACTTCTGAAAGCCGCGAACCCACGCGATGTGGGTCAGAGTGGTCATGCAGGCGCACCTGTTCGATCAGATTGCCATTGGCGTGGGGAAACCTCGAATTAGACATTTTCTTGAAATGATTGTACTTGATAATGCGGGTGAATTGTTCTTTGGCGGCGCCCCCTTCGCCGCCCACTGCTCACTGATTACTGAAAACTGGTTACTGAATCACTCCAAGCTTCTTCCCCACCTTCGCAAACGCTTTCAGGCCTTTGTCCAGGTCATCCTTCGAATGCGCGGCGGAGATCATCACACGGATGCGCGCCTTCCCTTGCGGCACGGTCGGGTAGCCGATAGCCATGCCGAACACGCCTTTTTTATACAACTCGCGGCTGAACTCTTGCGCCAGCGGCGCTTCGCCGAGCATGATCGGGGTAATCGGCGTCTCGCTCGCGCCTGTATCGAAACCGAGTTTCTGCATTTCGGCTTTGAAATATTTAGCGTTATCCCACAGTTTGTCCACCAGTTCGGTCGATTCTTCCAGCAGGTCCACCGCAGCCAGGCAGGCAGCCGCATCCGGCACAGTCATGGCCGAGGAGAACAGGAACGGGCGTCCGCGCTGGCGCAGCCATTCCACGATGACCTTGTCCCCGGCCACCACACCGCCCATCACGCCGAAAGCCTTCGACATGGTGCCGACCTCGATGTCCACTTTGCCGTGCAGGCCGAAGTGGTCCACGATGCCGCGTCCGCCTTTGCCGAGCACGCCTTCGCCGTGGGCGTCATCCACCATCAGCAGGATGTCGTACTTCTTTGCCACCTCGTAGAGGGCGGGCAGGGGCGCAATGTCGCCGTCCATGCTGAAGACGCCGTCGCTCACGATCAGGGCGCGGCGGTACTGCGACAGGTTTTCCTTGATCTGTTCTTCCAGCGACTCGGGGCTGTTGTGTTCATAAGCGATGATCTTGGCTCCCGAAAGCCGGCAACCGTCGATGATGGAGGCGTGATTCAGGCGGTCGGAGAAGATGACATCTTCCTTGCCTACCAGCGCCGGGATGGTCGCCAGGTTGGCGTTGAAACCGCTTTGGAACGTAATGGCTGCCTCCACACCTTTGAAAGCAGCCAGCCGTTTTTCCAGTTCGATATGCAAATCCATCGTCCCCGCAATCGAGCGTACCGCGCCCGGTCCCACGCCATAGATCTTGGTCGCTTTGCGGGCCGCCTTCACGATCTTCGGGTGGTTTGCCAGCCCAAGATAGTTGTTCGAGCAGAAATTGAGCACCTTCTTCCCGTCCACCACCAGCCAGGCCCCCTGCGGCGACGAAAGCGTGCGGATGGTATTGTACAGTCCCGCCTGTTTCAGACCGTCGATCTCTTGCTGTAGCCATTCGATTTTGGACATTTATTTCTCCGCTTCGGGTGTCATTGCGAGGAGCACTTCGGCAGGCTCAGTGTAAACTCTGTGACGAAGCAATCTCCTTATTTGCAGGGAGATTGCCGCGCGCCTTTGGCGCTCGCAATGACATGTAGTGATTAGATTGATTACACAATTATTATAGCAACTTTCCAATTCCGACAAAAAGGCGGCTGTCACCAATTTTGGATGACAGTCGCCCTATTTTTCCATCTTCTTTATTGCTCCCTGCGCCGAGGACGGCGCAGGATTATTTCCGCCTGGGACGGCGGCGTGAGCTGGGGTCTCATCTTCCGCCAACAAGCCCAGCTCTGCCAGCGCCGCCAGCACCTTGGATTGGGCTCCTTCCTTGATGACCACGGTTGTGGGACCCAGCATCTCGCCCAGGAAGCGCGCTGCCTTCGATTTGCGCAACTCTTCCAGGACTTCCGGCCTGCTGACCCTTAAAACGACCTGGGTCTGCACCCGGGCTTCGGTCCCGTTGGCTTCCCACCATTTGAGCGCCTTCACCAGTACCGGCGGGATGCCGCCTGTAGAATATTTTGCCAGCAGGCTTAATAGATGCTCAACCTTCAACCCTTGCTCGCCGGCTTTTTTCAAGGAAGATGGCGTAATGGAATAACGATATTCGTCTTCTTTGGCCTCATTCCATTCGCAAAAACGCGCCACCTGATACCGAACTGCACGCGGCGCAAAGCGGGACATGGCAATCTGTCCGTTCGAGCGGGCCACCAATTTCCCATCTTCACTTTTCCCTTTCGACTTTTTACTGATCACCCTGAATGCCATCGGCTTCGCGTCCTCTTCCGGGCAGGCCAGTTCCACCTGTCCCAGCCAGAAGAGCACCCCCGTGATGAAATACTTTATTAGCGCGCCGTCCACCTGGTCCCAGTGGGCGAAGCCGCGCAGATATTCACCCTCAGATTCACGTTTGATGAACCACGAATCGTAATCTCCTGCAGGTCGCTGGAAATCAGGATATTTTGCTTTGATGTCACGGATGAAGGCGGGCAGGCTCCACCACTTGTCTTCGGGGATGGCGTCCAGCAGGTTGAGCAGAAATTTGCGTGTGACAAGCGGCTGGTTTTGCCACTCGCCTTCAAAGACCAGGCCGGGAAGCTGGCGCAGTTCGTTGAAGGTTTCGCTTTCCAGCCAGGCATCGGCCAACATTTGCAGGGCTGCATGGCGGGGCGCTTCGAGGAAAGTTTTCACCTTTTCTGGTTTTGGCCCCGACTTCAAGATGATCTTTGCCGTTTTCAAGAGCTGCTCGAGCACATGTGTGGGGATTTGCGTGTCCGGTACCTCCATCCTAAGCCGCAAAGCTGCCAGCAGGGTGGTGGCGTCATCCAGGATGGAGTCATTGGCAGGGATAGGGTGCGCTTTTTCGCCGGGGGAGGCCGGTCGGCCCATAGGTTCGGTAGTCGCCACGGAGTTCATAGAGGGCACAGAGTTTTTTTGGGTCTTTCCTTCGTGCTCTTCGTTTCCTTCGTGGTTAATGATCTTAAATAAATCATCGGGGATGTAGGCGAATTCCTGCGGGCCGTTGGCTGTGTTGAAGAAAGCGCGCGCCAGCAGCGCCCGGTAGAACAGGACTTCGGCTGTGGAAGCTGGATTCTGGTGCGGCTTCTCGCGGTCACGTTTGCCGGCGCCCATCTCGCGGACATCACCGAAACGTCGGGTGAACTCTGCCCAGGGGATGCGTCCGTTTTTGGCGGCCAGGGCTTCGAGTGCGGTCCGGGCTTCGGGTGGGAGTGAGTCTGTAATTTCGGCCAGCAGGTCTGGGTCCAGGAGCGAGGCGCAGAGCTCCTTTAGCGCGGCGTCGGTTTCGTTCGAGCCCAGTTCCACTCCCCACAATCCGGCCACGATGCGGATGTGTCCCAAGTCATGTTTTTGTAAGGAAGTGTACAGGTCGGGCATGAGGTTACGTTTTACGCATTACGAATTATAAGCGTAATGCGTAAAACGTAATGGTTTTCAACCTTTGACCACCTCAAGCGCACCCGGCAAAATCTCGAAATTCACCTTGTGCAGGTTGCTGCCGAAGCTGGTATAGATTTCGCCATCGGCATGGATGTAGACGGGGCGATCGGAGTCGAGTGAGAATTTCTGGCAGGTGCCCATTTTGACCAGGTCGAAGCGGCCATGCGTGCCGTTCATGACCTCGGGGATGAGACGGAACATCATCGGGCGGCTGCATTTGGCAATCATCATGTAGTGCAGGATGCCATCGTCGTTCCTGGCATCGGGCGCGACCAAGAAGCCGCCGCCCTCGCGCGGGCCGTTGCAGACAGCCACCATCAGATTGGTCTGTTCCCAATTTTCGCCGTCTGCTTCCAGTTTCATTCTAGCGGGCTCGTGATTGAGGATAATAGTCTGGATCACAGCGGTGAGGTACATCAGAAAACCGCGTACGATTGGAAGTTTGTGCGAGCGGATGGTAACGACGGCGTCAAAGCCTACGCCGACAGTGTTATCGAAGTATTCCTTGCGGCCGTTTTCGTCGGTCATCAGGCCGATGTCCACAGTGGATGCTTCACCGTTGAGAGCATGTGCCAGGGCGTGATCAGATTGCAGCGGAACGCCAATGGAATGTGCAAAGTCGTTGCCTGAACCAACGGGAACAACACCCAGGACAGGACGTTTTTTCGCAGGGATTTGCATAAGCCCGTTGACTACTTCGTGGACGGTCCCGTCGCCGCCCATAGCAATGACCATGTCATAACCCTGCTCGCCTGCCTGTTTTGCCAGTTCAGTGGCGTGTGTCGGGTAGACTGTACCGCTCCAGTCAGCGTTGCCATATTCTGCGATAATGGGTCGCAGATCATTGGCTACTGTCCAGGCGTTACCCATATCAGCCATGTGGTTCAGGATGATTTTAACTTTGCGGGACATTTTGTCTCCTCCTCGGTAGATTATGAAGACTATAACCCCCGGGAATCAAAACGGAGGCTAACCGCCTCCGTTGTTTTTTCGGCTGAGTGTAAGCGGGTCAAGTGGACCTGTAGCTGCTTTAGCGATTATAAACGTTCCACGATAGTGCTTTTTGGCATCGTACAGAGCCGCATCCGCAGCGCGTAGTAGCTCAGGCCCGGAACGTCCATGAGTTGGGTAAATGGCGATCCCGCCCGAAATGCCCAATTTGATGGCTTTTCCATTGGGAGCTTTGTAGGAGAACTTGGCGATATTTTCCAGTATTTTTTCCGTGACCAGCTTGGCTGCTTGCATGTTGCTTTTAGCCAAAATGAGTGTGAGTTCATCACCGCCATAACGGGCAATAAAATCAGATGATCGTATACCGACAGCTACTACATTGAACACTGCCCGTAACACCTGGTCACCGACTTCATGTCCATAAGAGTCGTTCACGCTCTTAAATCCATCCAGATCCATCATGACCACAGCAAAGGGAGAGTTTGTCCGACGCGCATTAATGATCTCGGCTTCCAGATGTTCGTCAAGGGCGCGGCGGTTGGCCAGCCCGGTAATTGTGTCAGTATAGGCTTTTCTGCTGATGCTCTGGTGCAGGCTGGCGTTGGAGATGGCAACGGCTGCCTGGTTTGCCAGCATGTTGAGCAAACGCAACTCTGCTGTCGAGAAGCCACCAGTCTTTTCACGCGACAGGTTCATGACGCCAACGACTTTTTCACTTATCTTGAGCGGTATCCCGATGATTGAGCCACTCCAATCTGAGGGGGTATTTTTGTAGAGGAAATGGGTATTCATATTATCTACGATGATGGTTTGCCCTTTGTGGGCTACTGTTTCGGTCAATCCATCTTTGCGCGGTTGAGAAAAAATTCGATTTTTCTGGCCCGCCGAATCGCGAGATGCTCCAAAATCTAATTTGTTATTGGTATACAGAAAAATATGAACAATACGGGCATTGTCTACCAAGCGCATGGCTTCTTTGACAACCGCATCCAAAACGGTTGGCAAATCCAGGCTGGCGGTTAAATTCAGGCTAAGAATCTTGAGGGCATCCAACTCGTCTGCCTGTTGCGCAGCCAGGGTCAGCAGGGCTTGGGATGAAACCAGCTTATCTGCCAATATGTGCGATTCCCCGGCCAGATTCTCCGGAGGGACATACTTTTCAAGAGATAAAATCAGAATTTCAAGAAGCTTTAGCAGCTCGTCTTTCTCTCTATCTGTCAAGTCCCCTTGCTTTAGGGATTCGCGAGCCTGATGCAGGATTGCAAGACGTAAATTCTTTTCCACCATAGTCATAGAAGTCGAATCACTTTATCATATGTAAAACCAGTCGAACAATGACCCATTTGTCACAGATGTCACAAACAAATAGAGAAATCATGATGTGTCATTCTACATTGATGAGACTGTGTTAAAATCGATGGTAATACCTTAAATATTAATATGGGAGGCAGATTTGCCTGAAACTCAAACAATGATACCACGCGCCACTCCTCTGACACCTAGAAAAAAAGCGATCCTGGTTGGGGCCTCTGGCGGGATTGGCACCACGTTGGTATATCGTCTGGCGCGGGAGGGATACGTGCTTGCCTTGGTAGATCGTAGCGAAGATAAGCTCAAGGCGTTATGTGACGAGATAAATCAAACATATCGGGAAACGCGTGCTGTCCCTTATGAACACGATGTGACGGTTTACGATAGGATTCCTGATCTCTTCCGCAAAGTAGTAGCGGATTTGGGCGGGCTGGATCTGTTCGTCTACGTGGCAGGAGTGATCTATTTCCCGGCAATGGATGAATTCAACTTTGCCGAAGATTACAAGATGGTCGAGGTTAACCTGCTCGGTGCGATGGCCTGGATGAGTCAGGTTGCTCCCGTTTTTCAATCCATGCGCGGCGGACAGATCGTGGGCGTCTCTTCGGTAGCCGGCGACCGCGGACGGGTTGGCAACCCTGGTTATAACACGTCTAAGGCCGGTTTCACCTGCTACCTGGAAGCCCTGCGCAACCGTTTGACCCGTCACGGCGTGAACGTGATCACCATCAAGCCTGGCATGGTCAAGACCGAGATGCTCAACCTTCCGAACGCGCCCAAGCCAACGCTAGCTGTCACGCCCGAGCAGGCTGCGGAAGGCATCTGGAAGGCCATCAAAAAACGCAAGCAGGTGGCCTACGTTTCCGGCCTGTGGCGCTGGGTGATGCTGGCGCTGACGCATGTCCCATCGGTCATTTTCCGGCGATTGTCCTTCTAGATGATTAGAGACTGGAGAGCAAAGAACAGTGACCACTCTCCATTAACTACACTCTTCACTATGGAAAATACCTTTACTACCCTCGAGAACTTCGGGCACTCGATGAGCGCCCCTTCCTATCGCTTTATTCCCAAGACTTCCGAAGAAATTTATGAAGCCTTCCGACTTGCCAAGAAGAGCGGATTGACCGTCACCCTGCGCGGGGCGGGTCGCAGTTACAACGATGCTGCGCTCAACGGCGGGGGTATCGTGCTCGACCTGATGGGCATGAATCAGATCGTCGAATGGGATGCAGACTCGGGTGTAGTCCGATGCGAAGCGGGCGTCACGCTGGAGCAGCTGTGGCACAAAGTCCTGCCGGATGGCTGGTGGCCGCCGGTTGTCTCCGGTACGATGACCACCACGCTGGGCGGCTGCCTGGGCGCGAACATCCACGGCAAGAACAATTTCCGCATGGGCACCATTGGCGAGCACGTTGCCGAGTTTACCGCCGTCCTGCCCACCGGCGCAGAGATCACCTGTTCCCCGAAGAAAAATGGCGACCTGTTCTATAGCATGATCAGCGGGCTGGGGATGTTGGGTGTGATCACCACTGTCACGCTGCAAATGAAAAAGATCGAGTCGGGCCTGTTGGAAGTGCACGCCTGGCCGACACGCACGATTGAAGATCAACTCCATAGCCTGGAAGAGGGCGCACCGAAGTACGATTACATTGTGGGCTGGCTGGATACTATTACGGTCGGCCACGGCCAGATCCATGCCGCCAACTACCTGCATGGCGATGAGGATCCTGAACCGCAGAGGACCATGCAATTGAGCTACCAGACCTTGCCCAGCCGTCTGTTCGGTGTCATGCCCAAGAGTCTGTTACATTATCTCATGACGCCCTTCATGAACAACCTGGGCGTGTGGGGCATCAATACTGCCAAGTACATCACCAGCCTGCGCCGTCATACTTTCCGCCAGAGCCATGCCGCCTTTCACTTCTTGCTGGACTATGTGCCGCTTTGGGAACTATCCTATGGACGCAGCGGGCTGATCCAATACCAACCTTTCTTGCCAAAAGAAACCGCGCTTCGGGTTTGGACCGAGATACTTGCTCTCGCTAAAAAGCGAGGCCTGCCCCCGTACCTGGGTGTCACCAAACGCCACCGCCCGGACAAGTTCCTGTTCACCCATGCCCTGGACGGGTTCTCGCTGGCGCTGGATTTCAAAGTGACCGACCGCAACCGTGCCCGATTGAACGAGATGCTGCAGGAGTTTGACCAGATCGTGCTCGAAGCTGGCGGGCGATTTTACTTTGCCAAGAACAGTGAGACCACACACGAAACGACAGCCCGATTCCTGGGAGCGGAGACAATGGCGAGATTTAAGAAATTGAAGAAACGCACCGACCCGGATGGGCTGCTAGAAAGCGATTTGTATCGCAGGATATTCGGTTAATGCGTAGGGGCAGGTCTCAGACCTGCCCCTACAGGATTATTGGTATGAAATGTGTCGTTGAAGATCTCGGCCTGGTCGACTACGAATCCGCTTGGAAATTACAAGACGAATACGCCGCTGAGATCGGCAGTGGCACGCGCCTGCCGACGTTGCTGCTGCTGGAACATCCGCATGTCTACACTTTTGGGCGTAGGGGACAGGCCGAAAACCTGCTCTGGAACAAAACCCAATTGAATGAAAAAAATGTTGCCGTCCACTGGGTAGACCGTGGCGGTGATGTCACTTATCATGGGCCAGGGCAGTTGGTGGGTTATCCGTTGTTACCCTTGAAGCCCCCCTCTCCCTTAGGGAGAGGGGCCAGGGGTGAGGGTGATAGCAGAATTCCCCAGGCTGATTATGTCGGCTACATCCGCAAATTGGAACAAACCCTCATCACTGCACTGGCCAATCTTGGTCTGGTCGCCGGCCAGCGTAAAGGCCTGACCGGGGTGTGGGTTCAGGCCGATGTCTGGTCACGCTGTCCGCGTTGTAGACCGGAAGACAGACAAAAGACCGCCAAGATCGCCGCCATCGGCGTAAAAGTAGATGCGCGCGGCGTCTCCCGTCATGGCTTTGCGCTGAACGTCAATCCAGACATGACTTACTGGAACGGCATCATCGCCTGTGGGTTAACGGATTACCCGGTGGCGAGCCTGGCTGACTTGCTCCCGCAGCCGCCGGAAATGGGCAGGGTAAAGAAGGAAGTCGCGGCAGCCTTTGGCGAAGTCTTTGGCTATGAGATGTGTTAAGCCCTCGAATCTCGGAGGCTCCTCCCCTTTTCGGCGGAATTGACTTTTTTGCGCTAAACCTGTACACTAGGTACAAATTATTTGATTTTTTTCGAGGAGGATTTATGCCTGGCCAATACCAGCTTACCATGCGTTCAGGGCCGAATCCCGGCACGGTGTATGCACTCGATGGCGATCAAATCAGCATTGGACGTGATTCTTCCAATGAAATTGCCGTCAATGATGCCGAAGTTTCTCGCCGTCACTCCCGTCTGACGTTCCAGGGTGGTAAGTACGTGCTGGAAGACATGGGTTCGACCAATGGCACTTTTGTCAATGGCCAGCGATTGACCGGGCCGCGTGTCTTGAAGACGGGAGAAGTGATTTCACTTGGCGAGCAAATTGTATTTGTTTATGAAGCTGTGGAGTCCGATCCGGGTGCAACCATGGTTTCACCACGCAGCGCTGCAGCTCCTCGACCAGTTACTACTCCGCCCCCTCCGCCGCAAGCCTATGCCGGACAGGTGCCCGCCGGTCAACCTGAAGCTGTGCTGCCGAAGAAGCTCAATCCTGTACCCATTGCTATTGGCGTGGGAGTGTTTTTGTTGATTTGTGTTTGTATCGCTTTTCTTGTTTGGGTAGACCAGACTTATCGCTGGTGTCAATTCTTCCCCTTCATCTCGGGTTGCCCTTGATCCTGATGTAAATGATGCCCCCGTAGACGATCTGCCTGCGGGGGCGTTTTCATTGGTATGAATTGTCCGTTTGTGGGTTGTAAAATCCCTTTTAAAAAGCTAGAATTTGATTAACAACTATGACCGAACAGAAACCTGTTGCTTCTCCGCGCTGGGGCGCAATCACCAAGTTGGTGGTAGCGCTCACTTTTATCGCAATCCTTGCCTGGGTATTTTCACGTTTCCAGTCCATCATCCCGCCGTTGTTGATGGCATTTATCCTTTCATACCTACTCTATCCTGTGGCCAGTTTCCTGAGCCGGAAACTGCGCTTTTCGTGGAGGGCGGCTGTCGGTTCGATTTTCATCCTGCTTTTGATCCTCTTCCTGAGCCTGCTCACGGTGGGCGGGCTGGGGCTGGTGCAACAGATCCAGAGCCTGATCCGGTTGGTCCAGAACAGCCTGGTAGAACTCCCGCAATTGGTCACCAGCATTGCCGACTGGTTCCAGACGCGCAGCCCCATTCCGGTAGACTTGAATGCGTTTGATCTCAATGCGCTGACCGACCAGTTGATCTCAGTGGTGCAGCCTTTGCTCGGTCAAACCGGTCAACTGCTGGGAACGGTTGCCAGCGGCGCGGCGCAATTCTTTGGCTGGGCAGCCTTCATCCTGCTGGTCTCGTTCTTTGTCCTGTCCGAAAGCGGCGGGTTACGCGGAAGCATTATTAAGTTGAACATCCCTGGATACAACGAGGATCTCTCCCGCCTGGGCCGGGAACTGGGCCGCATCTGGAATGCCTTCTTGCGCGGCCAGATCATCATCTTCTTCATGACGGTTATTGTCTACACCATCATGCTGAGCGCCCTGGGTCTCCGCTATGCGATTGGACTGGCGTTCCTGGCCGGGCTGGCGCGTTTCCTGCCGTATATCGGCCCCGCCATCAACTGGGTCATTCTCGTTTTGGTGGCTTATTTCCAACCGTTCAAATTGTTCGGTATGGAACCCCTGGCATATACCTTGCTGGTAGTTGTGCTGGCGCTCATCGTAGATCAGATCTTTGACAACCTTGTCTCCCCGCGCATTATGGCTGACGTGCTCAAAGTCCACCCGGCGGGTGTGTTGGTGATGGCGCTTGTGGCTGCCAACCTGTTGGGGATTCTGGGTGTGGTGATTGCCGCGCCTTCACTCGCTACTTTGCAGTTATTCGGAAATTATGTCTTACGGAAGATGCTTGACCAGGAACCCTGGCCTGAAAAAGAACCTGCGGCGGGTGCCCAACCAACTCAACTCTTACTTACGCGCCTGCGCCGGATCCTTCGACGCGTTCAGAACCACGCCTTTGGCCTGCTACGGCGCAAAAAACAGCTTTCCACTCCGGAGGCTGATGCGCTAGATTCACAAGAAGAAAACCAATCACAAGGAGAGAAACCATGAGCAATAATGGCAAAGAAACCCAAACGCAAACCCTGGCTGAGACCGACAACTACATGGTTTGGAAGGCTGAAGAACCTGATGGAGAGACTACCTACCATATTGAGCTCAATAGTGTAACTTTGCACTTCTTCGAAGAGGAATGGGAAGAGTTCATCGAATTGGTACAAAGCCTGAAAAAATAGGGGTTCATGAAATTGAATAACGCGATCACGGATGTCCCCGGGATCGAAGTCGGCCAAGCACAGAATGACGAAGCCCTGACGGGTTGCACCGTTGTCCTGTGTCGCAAGGGAGCCGTCGCAGGTGTGGATGTGCGTGGGGGCGCACCCGGCACACGTGAAACGGATTTGCTCGATCCGGTCAATCTTGTCGAAAAAGTGCACGCTGTCGTACTGGCGGGCGGCTCGGCCTTTGGCCTGGATGCCGCTGGCGGTGTGATGCGCTATCTCGATGAAAATGGCATCGGTTTTGATACAGGCGCTGGCAAGG
>Ga0105106_10003161_pt1 | contig 11823 bp, 11 predicted proteins | sample PPLLaktember2015_5_FD_79109 | JGI IMG/M metagenome (GOLD analysis project Ga0105106, IMG submission 79109) | Freshwater sediment microbial communities from Prairie Pothole Lake near Jamestown, North Dakota, USA - PPLs Lake P8 Core (1) Depth... | ecosystem: Environmental > Aquatic > Freshwater >...
CCCGTGGCCTGCGATGACGCCGTTGCGGCCGCCGCCGATTTGTTGAAAGCGGGCGCGATCGTGGCCGTCAAGGGCCTGGGGGGCTATCACCTCGCCGTGGATGCCGAAAACCCCGCTGCCGTCGCGCGCCTGCGCCGGCGCAAGCACCGCGACGACAAGCCCTTTGCGGTCATGTCGCGCGACCTGACGGCAGTGGCGCACTACGCCCGCGCCACCCCCGCCGAGGCTGCGCTGCTGATCGCCTGCCAGCGGCCGATCGTGCTGCTTGCCAAAAGCAGCCCCCAGCCGCTGGCCGCGGCGATTGCCCCGGGCAACCGTTGGATCGGCGTGATGCTGCCCTACACCCCGCTGCACCACCTGCTGCTCGCGGAAGAGTTCAGCGCCTTGGTAATGACCAGCGGCAACCTCAACGAGGAGCCGATTGCCATCGCCAACGATGACGCCCTGGCCCGGCTGGAGGAGATTGCCGATTATTTTCTGGTCCACGACCGGGACATCATCCTGCGCAGCGACGACTCGGTCGTGCGCCGCGCCGCGGGAGCGACCCGCTTTCTGCGGCGCTCGCGTGGGTTTGTGCCGACCCCGGTTTTCCTGAAAGACCCGACGCCGCCGATTTTGGCCTGCGGTGCCGAATTGAAGAACACCGTCTGCCTGACGCGCGGCGATCAGGCCTTTGTCAGCCAGCACATCGGCGATATGGAAAACCTGGCGACGTTCGAATTTTTTCAGGAAACCGTGAATCACCTGAAACGCATTCTGGACATCACCCCCCGGGTCGTGGCCCATGACCTGCACCCGGATTATCTCAGCACGCGCTTTGCCGAGGCCCAGGGCGATCTGCGGCGTGTGGGGGTTCAGCACCATCACGCCCACATCGTCAGCTGCATGGCCGAAAACCAGGTGGCGGGCCCCGTGATCGGGCTGGCCTTCGACGGCACCGGCTACGGCTCCGATGGCGCCATTTGGGGCGGGGAGGTCCTGGTGGCCGAAGCGGCGCGTTTCCGGCGGGCGGCGCACCTCGCCTATGTGCCCTTGCCCGGCGGGGCCGCGGCCATCCGCGAACCCTGGCGGATGGCGCTCAGCTATCTCTGGGACGCATTTGGCGAGGATTACCGCAAGCTGGATCTGCCCCTTCTGAAGACCGGGGACGCAAGCAAAATCGAGACAGTTGCGGCCATGATCCGGCGCCGTTTCAACGCCCCGCCGACCTCCAGCCTCGGCCGGCTGTTCGATGCGGTTGCGGCCCTTGCGGGAATCCGCTATCATGTCACATTCGAAGGTCAGGCCGCCATGGAGCTGGAAATGGCGGCCTGCGGCGCACCCGAGCGGCCCTATGCGGTCGGCTGGGAGGAGGGCGCGGTCAAGCGCATCCCGCCGGCCCCGATGGTTCGCGCCGTGGTGGCGGATCTGCTTGCCGGGGTTCCCGCAGCCGTCGTCAGCGACCGGTTTCACTGCACCCTGGTGGACCTTTTCACACGACTGTGCGCGGCGCTGCGCTTGGAAACCGGGCTTGGGCGGGTGGCCTTGAGCGGCGGCGTCTTTCAGAACCTTCTGCTGTTCACCGGCCTTAAAGAAAGCTTGGAAAAACAAGGATTTACAGTTATCAGCCACACCTTGGTGCCCACCAACGACGGCGGCATCGCCCTGGGCCAGGCCGTCGTGGCCGCGGCCCTGACGCAAAATGAACGCCCGGTCGGCGAAGCGTCCAAGGGCGGCGCCTGAGGCCCAAAGGGGGCGATGCCTGTGAAACACATTGAAGAATACCGCGACCGTGAGATCGCGCGGCGCCTGATCGCGCAGATCCATGCCGCCAGCCGCAAGCCCATCCGGCTGATGGAGGTCTGCGGGACCCACACCATGTCGATTTTCAGAAGCGGCCTGCGCTCACTGCTGCCCGAAACCATCACGCTCGTCTCCGGCCCCGGCTGCCCGGTGTGCGTCACCGCCCAGCGGGAGATCGACCAGTTCGTGGCCCTCGCCCGCCGCGAGGACGTCATCCTGACCACCTTCGGCGATCTGCTGCGTGTGCCGGGCAGCGGGTCCTCGTTGCAGCAGGAGCGTGCGGCGGGATGCGATGTGCGGGTGGTTTATTCACCCTTGGACGCGTTGGCCCTGGCGGCCCGGAACCGCGGCAAAAAGGTGGTTTTTCTGGGGGTCGGCTTTGAAACCACGGCCCCCACGGTTGCCGCGGCGCTGCTTTCCGCCCGGGCGCAAGGGGTGTCCAACTTTCTGGTTTTTGCCGCCCACAAGCGCACCCCGCCTGCGGTGGCAGCGTTGATGGCGGCACCCGACCTTCGGGTCGACGGGTTTCTGCTGCCCGGGCACGTCTGCCTGGTGACCGGCACCCGGGCCTTTCAGCCGCTGGTCGACCGCTACCGGATTCCCTGTGTGGTCGGCGGGTTTGAACCGCTGGATCTCCTGGGGGCGCTGGCCCGCCTGGTGGCACAGATCGAGGCCGGAGCGGCCGTGCTGGAGAACGCCTATGAGCGGGCCGTCACTGCCGGCGGCAATGCCAAGGCCCAGGCGGTCATGGAAGCCGTGTTTGCGACCGTCGACGCCGAATGGCGCGGACTGGGGGTGATCCCGGAGAGCGGCCTGAAAATTGCCGAGGCCCACCGGGCGCTGGATGCCGAAGCCTGCTTCGACCTGTCGGTCCCCGATGTTCCCGAACCCCGCGGCTGTGCCTGCGGCCAGGTCCTCAAGGGGCTTAAGATCCCGACCGACTGCGCCCTGTACCAAAAGACCTGCACCCCGATGCACCCCGTGGGCCCCTGCATGGTGTCCAGCGAGGGCACCTGTGCGGCCTATTACCGCTACCACGGCGGGGAGGGCGCCTGAAGCGCCGCTGAATGCCGGAAACCGCCGGGGGCGCCGGCCGTTTTGCGGTCGCGCGAGGAGAGGGAATGAAACCCGACACGATCCTGCTGGACCACGGCAGCGGCGGCAAGGCTGCCCACCGCTTGACCACCGATCTGCTGCTGCCGGTATTCGACAACCCGATGCTGAACGCCCTCAACGACGGCGCGGTCTTCCACCTGCCGGGAGGGCGCCTGGCTTTTTCCACCGACACTTACGTGGTGGACCCGCCGTTTTTTCCTGGCGGCTGCATCGGGGATCTGGCCGTCAACGGAACGGTCAACGATCTGGCCATGTGCGGTGCGCGGCCGCTTTTTCTCAGCGTCGGACTGATCCTGGAAGAAGGCCTGCCCATGGCGGATCTGGAAAGGATTGTGCGCGAGATGGGGCGCGCCGCGCGCGCTGCCGGGGTGCAGGTGGTCACCGGGGACACCAAGGTCGTCCCGCGGGGTGCGGCGGACCGTATTTTTATCAACACCTCGGGGGTCGGCGCCGTGCCCGCAGGCGTGGCGATCGACAGCAGCCGGGCACGCCCCGGCGACCGCATCATTCTGAGCGGGACCATCGCGGATCACGGCATTACGATTCTGACGCAACGCGAGGGGTTGGCCTTCCAAGCCGCCATCAAGAGCGATACCGCGCCCCTGAACGCGATGGTGGCCGGCATGCTGGCTGTCGAGACCGACATCCACGTGCTGCGCGACCCCACCCGCGGCGGGGTGGGGACCGCCCTCAACGAGATCGCCGAAAAATCCGCGGTCGGCATCCGGATCCACGAAGACCGGATTCCGGTCAGACCCGAGGTCGAGGGGATTTGCGAGCTGCTGGGGTTCGACCCGCTCTACATCGCCAACGAGGGCAAGCTGCTGGCCTTTGTGGCCCCGGCCGAGGCCGAGGCGGTCCTGGCCGCGGTTCGGCGCGACCCTTACGGACATGAAGCGCGGATCATCGGCGAGGTCACCGCCGATCACCCCGGCCGCGTGGTTCTCGAAACGCGGATCGGCGGCAGCCGGATCGTGGGGATGCTGACCGGCGAGCAGCTGCCCCGGATCTGCTGACCCGTCCCCAAGAAAACACCCTGCCGCCCCGGAAGTCGCCGGCCTGCGGCAGCGGCGTCAACTGGTGCAACGTGACGTCTATGCTGAAAATCCTCCGCAGGCTCTGCGCGGCCCTGGCGGCCTTGGTGCTTTTGACCTTTGGCGGGTGCGACACCCGCAAAGAGGTCCTTTTTTCCGGCAAGACCATGGGGACCACCTATCACATCACGGTGATCAGCGGGTTTTTTGATCGGGCGCACGGGCTTGCCGCGAAGATCGACGACCGCCTGGAGCAGATCAACGCCAGCATGTCCATCTATCGGGCTGACAGCGAGATCAGCCGCTTCAACGCCCTGGCGCGCAGCGCAGCGCCGTTCCCGATTTCACGGGATTTCCTGCAGGTGATGGTTGTCGCTCAAGATCTCTACCGCCTGACAGGCGGGGCGTGGGACGGCACCGTCGCGCCGCTGGTGAACCTGTGGGGCTTCGGCAGCAAGACCAATGAAAAAAGAATGCCAACGGCGGCGGAGATCCAGCAGTGCCGATCGACCCTGGGGTTTGACCAGATAACCCTCTCCGAGGACGGCTATCTGGTCAAGAAAAACCCGGCCGTCACCCTGGATCTGGGGTCGATCGCCAAGGGCTACGGAGTGGACCAGATCGCGGAATTGATCCGCAAAAACGGCATCACCGATTTTCTGGTTGAAATCGGTGGGGAGGTTTTTGCCGCCGGCTTCCGCCAGGACGGCAAGCCCTGGCGGGTGGGGATTAACCGGCCGGACCCCGAGAGCCCCCCGGATGCGGTCTACAAAGTGGTCGCCCTCCACGACGAGGCCCTGGCCACCAGCGGCGACTACCGCAATTTTTTTGAAGTCGAAGGGCTGCGGTATTCCCACGTGATCGATCCCCAGACGGGCACCCCGGTGGCCAACGGAGTGGTCAGCGTTTCCGTGCTTGCCGACACCTGTACCTTTGCCGACGGGCTGGCCACGGCCCTGATGGTGATGGGGCCGGTCGAAGGGGTTGCGCTCGTCAACCGCCTGGAGGCCACGGAATGCCTGATCATGGTGCGCGAAAAAGACGGCAGCTTGACCGAATTCGTTTCAGACGGCTTCAAGCGCGCCGGGTGACCGGCGGGCGCCAGTGCCGGCCGACAAATCTGTTGACAACTCAGAACACCTCTTGTAATTTTACTCTATTAGAAAATTTAATTCTCAATATTCAGGCAGGTTATGATGTTTTTATCGTGAATTGACTGGTGCCGGGCTAGACATCGCCGTCCGTTGGACCGGCTGCCGCAGGGTTTAAAGAAAGGGCTTTCGCCGTGGAAATTGTCGTCCTCTTGAAGCAGGTTCCGGCCACCGAAGCGTTTATCGAAATCGCCGAAGACGGGGTGTCGGTCAAAACCCAAAACCTCAAGTGGGTCATCAATCCCTACGATGAATTTGCCGTCGAGGAGGCCCTGCGCATCCGGGAAGCCCACGGCGGGACGGTCACGGTCGTCTCGGTGGGCGTCGAAAAAACCACCGAAGCGATCCGCACCGCTCTGGCCATGGGGGCCGACAAGGGGGTCCTGATCAACGATCCGGCCGCCCAGGGGCTCGACGGGCTCGGCGTCGCCCGGGTTCTGGCCGCCGGCCTGAAGCAAATCGCTTTCGACCTGATCATCGCCGGGCAGCGCGCCGTCGACGACGACAATTTTCTGGTGGGGCCTGCCGTGGCGGAATTTCTGGACATCCCGCACCTCTCGATGGTCATCAAGCAGGAGCTGCAGGACGGCCGCATCCGCTGCCACCGGACCGTGGAAGGCGGCACGCTGGTGGTTGAGGCGCCCCTGCCGGCGCTTTTTACCACCCAACGCGGGTTAAACGAGCCCCGCTACACTTCGCTGCCCGGGATCATGAAGGCCAAGCGCAAGCCGCTTGAAACCAAAACCCTGGCCGACATTGGCCTAACGTCCGCCGCGGTGACCAACCGCGGCGCCCGGATCGCCGCCTTCCGTCTGCCGCCGCAACGCTCCGGGGGCCGCATGATCGCCGGCGACTCCGCCCAGGCCAAGGCGGCTGAACTGGTCCGGCTGCTGCACGAAGAGGCCAAGGTGGTCTGACCCGCCGCCCGGCCGGCAGCGTTACCGAACTTTCAAGATGAATCCCCCCGCCGCCCGCCGGGGTGCAAGGAGAAAGATATGTCACAGGCAGTATTGGCCGTGGCCGAACAAAACGACGGTGTTTTTCGTAAGGTGACCTTCGAGGCCCTCAGCGCGGGCCGCAGAATTGCCGACCACCTCGGCGGCGAGCTGGCAGCGGTTGTCCTCGGACACGGGGTTCAAGCGGCCGCCGCAGACCTGGGACGCTATGGCGCCGACCGCATCCGGGTCGCCGATCATCCGGCGCTGGCCGAATATCTGAACGATGCCTACTGCAATGTGCTGGCGACCGTCATCGAAGCCGAAAAACCGGCGGTGGTGGTCTTTGGGGCCACCACCCAGGGGCGGGACCTCGCGGCGCGCTTGTCGGCCCGCCTGAATGCGCCGCTGGCCGTGGACTGTCTGGCGATCCAGACCGAGGGCGACGCCCTGCAGGTCACCCGGCCGATGTACGGCGGCAAGCTGCTGGCGGACGTGAGGCTCGAAGGGCCCCTCAAGCTGGTGGCGATCCGTCCCAATGCCATGCCCATCACGCCCCTTGAAAAAGCCGGGACCATCGCAATGGTCGCGGCCGAGCCGGGTCGGACGCGGACGGTCTTTGTCGAAAAGACCTTGGACAGCGGCAAGGTCGAACTGACCGAGGCCGACGCGATCGTATCGGGCGGCCGGGGCATGGGGGGCAGCGACTTCAGTGTGCTGGAGGCGCTGGCCGGGGTCCTGGGCGGGGCCGTGGGCGCGTCGCGCTCCGCCGTCGACGAGGGCTGGCGGCCGGCTTCCGACCAGGTCGGCCAGACCGGCAAAGTGGTTTCCCCCGCCCTGTACGTGGCCTGCGGCATTTCCGGCGCAATTCAGCATCTGGCCGGGATGTCCTCCGCCAAGGTGATCGTGGCCATCAACAAGGACGCCGAAGCCCCCATTTTTGCAAAAGCCGACTATGGGATTGCCGGTGATCTTTTCGAGCTGGTGCCGTTGATAACCGCCGAAATTCGAAAGCTGAAGGCCTGAAGCCCCTTTTCGCTGGTTTTCCTCAGGCCAGTTTGGATGGGCCGGCCAAAAGGCCCCAATCAGGCGCTCTCGATGAAGCACAACGCAGGCATCGGCCCGCAAAACACCACAGGCCGCCGGCTGTCGCCGGTGGCCTTTTGACTTTTGAGTGATGGGCTGATAGGGAAATCGACACGTGCCGCTGCAAAGCTGCGCCGCCCGCCGTCTTCTGGCGGCATTCGACCCCACCGGACGATAGCGACCGCATGAAACTTTTTCTTGAAAGCCTGGGGTGCGCCCGCAACCTGGTCGACAGTGAGGTGATGCTGGGGCGCCTCGCCCAGGCCGGCTTCGACCTCACCCGGGAGCCGACCGAGGCCGAGATCATCGTCGTCAACACCTGCAGCTTCATCCGGGCGGCGGCCGACGAGTCCATCGACACGATTCTGGAGCTGGCGCGCTTCAAGGGCAGCGGCGTTTGTCGGCGCTTGATTGTGACCGGCTGTCTGCCCGAACGCTACCGCGAAGCGGTTTCAGCGGCGCTGCCGGAAGTGGATGTTTTTCTCGGGACCGGGGCCTTCGACCGGATCGTCGAAGCCGCCCGGGCGGTCGTTCCCGTCCAAAGCTGTCTGCTGCCCGATCCCGACCTGATCCCGCCCGCCTCAGGCGCCGAACCCCGCGTCCAGGCCGCGCCCGATTCGGCCTATCTCAAAATCGCCGAGGGCTGCAGCCGGCACTGCACCTACTGCATCATTCCGAAGCTGCGCGGCCGGCAGAAAAGCCGGCCCCTTGAAACCCTTCTCGCCGAGGCCCGCGCGCTGATCGCCGCTGGTGCCCGCGAACTGGTGCTGGTGGCCCAGGATACCACCGCTTACGGCCGCGATCTGGCCGGTGCACCCGGGTTGGACAGGCTTTTGGCCGAGCTGGCGGACCTTTCCGAGGGGGTCTGGATCCGCTTCCTCTACGGCCACCCCGAGAGCATCAGCGATGCGGTCATTCGCACCGTTGCCGAACGGCCCAACATCTGCCCCTATTTCGACCTGCCCGTTCAGCACGCCAGCGACCGCATCCTCAAACGGATGGGGCGCGGCTACGGGCAGAAGGACCTGCTGACGCTGTTTGCTTCCATTCGCGCCAGGCTCCCGCGGGCCGCCTTGCGCACCACCGTGATCGTCGGTTTTCCGGGGGAAAGCGACGATGATTTCAACCGGCTGCTGGGGTTTGTCGAGGCGGTCGAATTTGACCATCTCGGGGTCTTTACCTACTCGGACGCCGAAGACCTGCCGTCCCACGGGCTCCCCGACCCGGTCCCGCCGGCGGTCGCCAGGGGGCGCCGCGACCGGTTGATGCGCCGCCAGCGCGAGATCTCGAGCGGCCGCCTGCAGGCGCATCTGGGCCGGGTCCTGGACGTCCTCGTCGAGGAAGCGTCGGCGGAAGGGGGCTACATCGGCCGGACCGTTTTTCAGGCCCCCGAGGTGGACGGCATCACCTATGTAAATGCCGGCGCCCTGGAAATCGGGCAGGTGGTCAAGGTCGTCATCACCGATAGCTTGGATTACGATCTCGTAGGGGACGCCGTATGCCCGCTCTCAAGCAGCTGATCCTGTCGCGCGTCGGGGACGACCTGGGCGACATCGAAATGGCCCTGGCCGAGAACCTGACCCCTTATCTCGACCTCGTGGCGGAGGTCGCCGGGCACATTCTTTTCGCCGGCGGCAAGCGCCTCCGGCCGCTGCTGATGGTCCTGGCCGCCCGCATCTGCGGATACGCGGGCAGCCACGACAAGAAGTACGCCACGATTTTCGAGTACCTGCATGCCGCCACCCTGCTGCACGACGATCTGGTCGACGGCGGCACCATCCGCCGCGGCCGGCCGGTGGCCCACGCCCTCTATGGCAACCCGACCGCCGTGCTGGTCGGCGATTTTCTGCTGGCCCGCTCGCTTTCGATCGCCGCTGAAACCGGCTCGCCGGCCGTCATCGGGGTGATCGCGGGAATCACCGAAGACATGTCCCAGGGCGAGATTCACCAGCTGATGCGCAAGGGCCAGCTGGACCTTTCCCGGGAGGAGTACCTGGAGGTCATCCGGCGCAAGACTGCCGTTTTGATCCAGGGCGCCTGTCGGGTGGGGGCCATGGTCGCCGGCGCGCCGGAAGCCCGCGAAAACGCCCTGGCCGACTACGGCCACCACATCGGCATGGCCTTCCAGATGGCCGACGACCTCCTGGATTACACCGCCGATGCCGACGTGCTGGGAAAAGCGATCGGTGCGGACCTGAAGGAGGGCAAGCTGACCCTGCCGGTTATCCACGCCCTGGCCAGGGCCGATGCCGTCGACAGGGCCTGGATGGCGGCCCTGATCGGCGGCCGCGAGGTGTGCCCCGAGGATTTTGAAAAGCTGCTGCGGCTTCTGGAGCGCTACGGCGGGTTGCGTGCCACCCGCCAGTTGGCCGAGGACCACGTCCGGCAGGCCAAGGCGGCCCTGACGATTTTCCCGGCCGGTGAGCCGCGGGAGGTGTTGTGTTACATTGCCGATTACGCCCTGCAGCGCCGGGCATGATCGGCGAAAACCGGCCCACCAACCGGCCCGGCGACTGCCGCGGTGCGGTTCGAACGGGCAACGAAGGAGGGCTATGCGGCGGATTTTTGGGTCACTGCGGATGTGCGGGGTCTGGGGGGTCGCGCTGATTCTGGGGGTCTCGGGTGCGGCCGCCGCTGTCGACGCCGGGCGGCCCGGCGGCACTTACACCGTTATCGGTTCCGCCGCGGTCCGCGGATCAGGGGTTGCAACCGCCCGGCAGGAGGCTCTTGCCGGGGCCCTGGTGAGCGCCGTGGCCCGCGGCGCCGCGGAGATCCTGCCGCTCGAAAACCTGGTGGCGCGATTTGAAACGCTTAATGCCGCCGTTTTTGAAAACACCGATCGCTTTATCCAGAGCTACCGGGTGCTCAGCGAAACCAAGGCGGGCGACCACTACCGGGTGATGGTGGAGGCCGTGGTGGCGCTGGCGGCCCTCGAAGACCAGCTTGCGGGGGCGGGCTTGCAGCAGGACCGGCCGCAAACCGCCGACGGACCGGCGGCCATTGAAGTCGTGGTCGCGGGTACGCGCAACCTCAAAAATTTCGTCCAGTTCCGGCAAATGTTGAGCGCCCTGGCGGGTGTGGAGGCGCTCTCCACCGAGGAGATGACCGCCGATCACACCACCCTGGTGGTGACCTACCAGGGGGACGCGCGCGGGCTGGCCGACGCCCTGATGCTCAACACCTTCGACGCGTTCGGCGTCCGTATCTACGATGTGTCCGAAAACAGTATGCAGGTCGAACTGATTCCGCAATAAGCGCCGGCTGAATTCAGAGGAGGGCGGGGCCCCTTGAAACCATGAAGGAATCACCCAAAACGACGCGTCTGCCGATCAATATTCCGAACACCCTGACGGTGATCCGGATCCTGCTGACCCCGCTGTTCGTCATCTGCCTGCTGCGGGAAATGTTTATCCCTGCGCTCCTGGTCTTTTCCTTCGCGGGGATCAGCGACGGTCTGGACGGCTTTATTGCCCGCTATTTCAACCAGCGGACCGTTCTGGGGGCCTACCTGGACCCGGTCGCCGACAAACTGCTGCTGATGTCGGCCTTCATCTGTCTCGCGATCTTGCAGGTCATTCCCGAGTGGCTGACGGTCCTGGTCATCAGCCGCGACATCGTCATCCTGATCGGCATGGTCAGCTTGAAAATTTTCGACATCACGGTGGAAATCAAACCCAGCATCGTCAGCAAACTGACCACGGTTTCCCAGCTGCTGACGGTTTTCGTCGTGCTGCTGAGCCCGGTTCAAAACGGGTTCGGGCCCCTCGACCTGACCCTTTTCTGGGTGACCGCCGCCCTGACCGTCGCCTCCGGGCTGCACTACACCTACCTCGGTCTCAAAATCCTGCATGCCGACGCGGATTGAGATTCCAACCTTGGATGGGTTCATTTTGCTTGACAGCCAAAACCCGTGATGGTAGAAAATCTGCCACTTATAGGCACGTAGCTCAGTGGGAGAGCGCTACCCTGACACGGTAGAAGTCGTTGGTTCAAATCCAATCGTGCCTACCAAAAAAATCAAGGGGTTACAGAATTTAAAATCTGTAACCCCTTTTTTATGCGGTTTTACAAGGACTTATTTTAAAACCGCCTGAGATCATTTCATTTTATCTGACCACCAATTCCACTCTCGAAGTTGCTGCTGCCATTTTGCTACCATGCCCGTTCAGGATGGTGTTTTTCAGTCTGCAGGCGGCTTCCTGGTTGGTGGGTCTCAACAGGTGGGCGACGACGTTCAATGTCACAGAGGGGCTGGCGTGTCCCAGCTGCTTCTGGATGTGTTTGAGACTTTCGCCCTGCGCGATCATCTGTTAGCGGCCGGGTGAAAATTATGTAAATGTGGCGATTCGAAAATGCGGGTTTCTCAGGGGATGACCAACGCCGCCGGCACCGTTTGTGGGGCCGGCGGGCGGTCGTTGAGAGGGGTTTAATTTTCGATGATTTCTTTCAACCGATAAATTTTACCCTCGTGGGGTATAGCAAAGTTCAGGCTTTGCCCCGAACCAATTTCCACCATTTGCGGGTGGACACTGCCTATCCCCCCTGCCGTCGCTATTTTCCACCACCGGCGTTGCCATCTCCGCTGTCCCCGGCGTCCCCGGCATCACCGCTGTCGGCATCGCCGCTGTCGGCATCACCGCTGTCGGCATCACCGCTGTCGGCATCGCCGCTGTCGGCATCACCGCTGTCGGCATCACCGCTGTCGGCATCACCGCTGTC
>Ga0105106_10003162_pt1 | contig 11821 bp, 9 predicted proteins | sample PPLLaktember2015_5_FD_79109 | JGI IMG/M metagenome (GOLD analysis project Ga0105106, IMG submission 79109) | Freshwater sediment microbial communities from Prairie Pothole Lake near Jamestown, North Dakota, USA - PPLs Lake P8 Core (1) Depth... | ecosystem: Environmental > Aquatic > Freshwater >...
AGTACGGCGTGCGCCTGTCGGGCAGGCAGAAAAAGCTCTCGACGCGGTTCAGCGAGATCGCCGACCTGATCCGCGAATCCCATTACTGGGCGAAAAAGGACGGCAGCGACCTCGTCACGGACCGGCATGTGGATCAGGCCTACGAGGAAAAAATCAACCGCGTCAGCCAGATCGAGGAAAAGATCCAGGAGCTCATCGACGACGGCACGATCATGATCGACACGGACGACCAGGTCGTCGGGCAGGTCAACGGCCTCTCCGTCTACGACATGGGGGAGTATGCCTTCGGAAAGCCCTCGCGGATCACGGCCAAGACCTCCATGGGACGCTCCGGCGTCATCAACATCGAGCGGGAGGCCAAGCTCTCCGGGAGAACCCACGACAAGGGCGTCCTCATCCTGGAGGGGTACTTCCGCGGCAAGTACGCCCAGAAAAGGCCGCTGACCATGAGCTCCAGCATCGCCTTCGAGCAGTCCTACGGCGGGGTGGACGGCGACAGCGCGTCCTCGACGGAGATCTACGCCATCCTCTCGAGCCTCTCGGAGCTGCCCCTCAGGCAGGACATCGCCGTGACGGGCTCCGTGAACCAGAAGGGCGAAATCCAGCCCATCGGGGGCGTGAACCAGAAGATCGAGGGCTTCTACGACGTCTGCAGGGCGCGGGGGCTCACGGGAAGGCAGGGAGTCATGATTCCCCATCTCAATGTCCCCGAACTCATCTTGAGAAAAGACGTCGTGAAGGTCATCGCCGAGGGGAAATTCCACATCTTCCCGGTCAAAAACGTCGATGAGGGGATCGAACTGCTCACGGGGGTGCCGGCGGGGGTCGCCGACGAGAAGGGGAACTACCCGGAAAACACGGTCAGCGACCTCGTGGACAAAAAACTGAAGTCCCTTGCGGAGGGGTTAAGAGCCTTCGCGGAGGAGGGAAAGCCGCAAAAACCTGCGGATGAAACGAACAACGAGAACCAAGGCAAAGGGGAGTGACGCGTATGATCTACCAGAACCGAGCGGCTGTTGCGCTGATCGTGCTGACGTGCTGTTTTTCCCTGTACGGATGTCCCGTCCTGGTCGTCGGGGGGGCTGCCGTCGCGGGGGGCACGGGAACCTATTATTACGTGGAAGGGGAGATGCGGACGGATTACTATTTCTCCGTCGATGCCGTCTGGTCCGCTGTCGAAAAGACGATCGCCGACATGAAGGGCCGCGACGTGGAGCCGGACAAGCAGACGGATGGAGGAAAGATCGTGGCCGTGATCAACGATGAAAAGGTCACGTTCAGGGTGATGCACAAGGACAAGGACCTGACCTCACTGGGCATCCGCGTGGGACTCATGGGGAACGAAACGGCCTCCAAGGTGATCCACGACCGGGTGGCCGACAATCTGCTGAAAAAGTAGGAAACGGGAAAGGGAGATGCATGGCAAAGGGGTGCCCGGATGACGCATCCGCGCCCTGTGAGACGGCCATCCCCGGAAAAGAGAGCATGTATAAAACGATTCTGGTTGTCGACGATGAAGAGAGCATCTGCCAGTCCCTGCAGGGGATCCTGACGGACGAGGGCTACGAAGTCCGTACCGTCGGAAGCGGCGAGGAGGCCCTCAAGGCCATCGAAGAAGACCCGCCCGACCTTGCACTTCTGGACATCTGGCTTCCCGGAATGGACGGGCTCGAAGCCCTCAAGATCATCAAGACCGACACCCCGCAGGTCCAGGTCATCATGATGTCGGGACACGGCACCATCGAGACGGCCGTGAAAGCGACCAAGCTCGGCGCCTTCGACTTCATCGAGAAGCCAATCTCCCTGGAAAAGGTGGTCCTGCTCGTCAACCACGCCCTCGACCTGGCCCGCCTCGAGGAAGAGAACAAGTTCCTCAAGCAGAAGGTCACGTCGGCCTTCGAGCTCATCGGCCAGAGCAAGTCCATCATCGATCTGAAGGAGATGATCCGGATCGTCGCCCCGACGAACGCCTGGATCCTCATCATGGGAGAAAACGGCACGGGGAAGGAACTCGTGGCCCGCTCAATCCACTACCTGAGCAAGCGGGCGAAGAAGCCCTTCGTCGAGGTGAACTGCGCGGCCATCCCCGAAGAGCTCATCGAGAGCGAGCTTTTCGGCCACGAGAAGGGATCCTTCACGGGCGCCACCGCCAAGAAGCGGGGCAAATTCGAGCTTGCCCACGAAGGGACCCTCTTTCTCGACGAGGTGGCCGACATGAGCCTCAAGGCCCAGGCCAAGATCCTGAGGATCCTCCAGGAAAAGAGATACGAGCGGGTGGGCGGCAACAAGTTCATCGACACGGACGTGCGGGTGCTGGCCGCAACGAACAAGGACCTCGAGAAGGAAATGGAAGCGGATCGTTTCCGCCAGGACCTCTACTACCGGCTCAATGTCATCCCGCTCACCATCGCGCCGCTGAGAGATCGCAAGGAAGACATCCCGATCCTGGCCAATCAGTTCGTGAAAGACTTCTGCAGCAAGGAGGGGGTTGAGCCGAAGGCCATCTCCGGGGAGGCCATCGACGTCCTGATGGATCACAACTGGCCGGGCAACGTGCGGGAGCTCAAGAATATCATGGAGCGCCTCGTCATCATGGCGCAGGGCGACACGATCACGGCCGTCGACATCCCGTCCCTTTCGAAGGAGGAGCAGCCCGAGGAGGCCATGGACTCCATCTTCACCCACAATTCCTACCGGAAGGCGAAGATGGAATTCGAAAAGAAGTACATCCTGAAAAAGCTCCAGGAAAACGAGGGCAACATCTCCAAGACGGCCGACACCATCGGTCTCGAGCGCAGCAACCTCCACCGCAAGATCAAGACCCACAGCCTGGAGTCTAAAAAAGAGTGACCGGTTGATTGGGAAATTGGGTAACTGGGAACACAAAGGCCCTTGCGCGATGCGCAAGGGCCTTTTCTTAATCCGCTCTGCTGCTCTTTTTCCTTGAACTCGATTTGCGCGACTACCTTACTTCCTGAAAATGTGATTTTTCCAAGTTCCCCATCTTACAGCATTTCAATTTGTAATTGTCGGAGCGGCGTTCTGACGGATGAAGGTCCGTATTGTTACCCTGTTTTATAAACGTTCTTTAGCCGATGTCCCGGAAGGGCCAGACTGAGCACAATCGGATCCTCATGGGCATTCCTCCAGGATTCCTTCGGAAGTCAACACTCCAAACATTTACACGATGGCTCATTCACGGCATCCAAAAAGGGCTTGACAAACAGTTGATTAATCAACTATATCACTTGCAAGTATAAGCCCTTGTGGGGAAGGACTATGAGTAACGATGACCGCCTGATCTATCTTCTTTCCATCGCCCAGCAGGCCTTGAAAGATCATACGAACAGAACCCTCGCAGACAAGGGCGGCAAGGTGACCCTTGCCCAGGCTGCAATCCTGTTCCTTCTCAAGGAGAAGGATCGGCGATACATGTCGGAAATGGGGCAGGTGATTGGTGTCGACAATTCGGCGATGACACGCCTGGTGGATCGGCTCGAGAAAGCCGGGCTGGTCAAACGTCAGATTGACCCTGAAAACCGAAGGGCGATTTCGATCCTGTTGACGCCGGCAGGTCGCAAGGAAGCGGCTGCGGCGATGACCGTCATCAAGCGCATAAACGAGGAGATCAAGAAGGACTATTCGCCTGCGGAAGTGGATGCCTTCAAGAAGATCCTGGGCGGTATTTTGCGCAAGTTCAAGGCGCCGTCAACAGGCATGTCGGTCATGCAGTCCTGTTTGCCGCGAGCGGCCGGGAAGAAAATCGCTTCCAAGTAACGGAGGGAAGTGGCCATGCATCACTATCACACGCTTCAGGAAAAACTCGATGCGCATCCCGTCGACGCACCCAGGAGCGAGGAATTCCTGGAGATACGCAAAATCTTTTTCCGTTGGCAGCCATGCATTTTTTCTACAGAATCATTTGTTATGTTTGAATCGCGAACACGAAAGGAACGTATGAGAAATGGCAGGTTTCAGAGAACGGGCCGCTGAGGGCCTTCAAGTAGGGGACTCATTCAGAACCTCACGCACCTTTACAGATGACGACGTTATTCGTTTCGCCCAGATATCGCGAGACTATAACCCAGTTCATTTCGATGCTCGTTTTGCTAAAGCGAAGAATTTCTCAGCACCGATTTGCCATGGACTGCTAGTGGCAAGCTTGGCTACCGAAATTGGCGGGCAGATTGGATGGCTGGCGTCTGCTATGACCTTCCGATTCAAAGGACCCGTATATGTTGGTGAAACGATCATATGCAGTTGGGTAATGACAGCCATAGAGCAAAATGGTCGAGCCAAAGCATCCGTCACGATTACCAAAGAAGATGGTGCCACGGTGATTGAAGCAGAGATCACCGGTATTGTGCCAGGACTTGAGGAGCGTAAGGTCCTAAGTCAGATGCTGTCGGAGGGGGATCCAACAAATAGGCTAACTGATACGCAGCACAGGTAATAAATGTGCTCGACGGAAGAGGGACCCCAGACCTCTTTCTATCGCAAATCTTCAGTCACTCGGCAATACGGGCCAAGTGAAGTAGTAGGTGTAAGCAATTTCAAAGCGGAACTTCTTAGGCGGGTCTTTCAGTCGGCTGTTCAAAAATGCCCGGATGCACGGCGCCCTGAAAGGATGGAAGTTAGGAAGTTATGAAGAGCGGAAGATAGGCGTGGATTGAAGATTTCTGTATCTTTGCCGCTCTTCCTCACTTCTGCTCTTCTTAACTTCACAAACGCCAAGCCGGTTAACCATCGCAGCACCCTGGCGGGATACGCGCCCGGTCAACAGCCGCTAAGCTGCTTGCGGTACCAGTCGACGGTGATTTCCAGCCCCTTCCGGAACGACCAGGCCGGCTCGAAGCCCAGCCGCTCCCGTGCCCGCCCGATGTCGGCCATGGAGTGGCGAATGTCGCCCTGCCGCGCTGCTTCAAAACGGGGTTCGATCGTGCTTCCCGTGATCGATCTCAGTTCCCCGAGGAGATCGAGCAGGCTGTAGCGGCGGCGGCAGGCCACGTTGAGCACCTCGCCCCCGATCCCGGAGACCCTCGAGGCAAGCAGGTTTGCATTCACCACGTCGCGGACAAAGGTGAAGTCCCTCGACTGCCCGCCGTCGCCGAAGACGATCGGTTGACGCCCGCCCAGCAGCGCCTCGATAAACCGCGGAATCACGGCGGCATAATCCGAGAGATGGCTCTGCCTGGGTCCGAAAACGTTGAAGTATCTCAACGATACCGTTTCCAGCCCATAGAGGGGACAGAAAATCCGGCAGTACTCTTCGGCGGTGAGTTTGCTGACCCCGTAAGGGGAGAGCGGCTCCGTTTTCATGGTCTCTTTTTTTGCCGTGAACTCTTCCTCTCCCGTGCCGGCCTTGTCCCCGTAAACCGACGAGGAACTCGCGAAGACGAATCGCCGCACGCGGGCCTCCCGGGAGGCCACAAGCATGTTCAGCGTCCCCGTGGCATTGATCTCGTTTGTGGTCAGGGGATCCTCGATGGACCTCGGGACGGAGCCCAGGGCCGCCTCGTGAAAGACAACGGCCACCCCTTTCAGGGCCGCCCGGCATGTATCGAAATCCCGGATGTCTCCCTCGCTGACCTCGACCTTTTCAGACCCGGGGAAGCAAAGATTCTCTCTCTTCCCCGCCGAGAAATTGTCCAGGACGCGAACCGTCTCCCCCTGTGCAACCAGGGCTTCGACGAGATTTGAACCGATGAACCCGCCGCCTCCGGTAACCAGATAGACCATGAATCAGCTCTCCGCCTTTCCTGCGGTGGTGGACTGCTCCTCGACCTGCTCGATGGGAAACTCGAAGGCCACAACGGTCCCGACGGGAGCATTGTCGGTCACTTTCACGGAGCCCCTGTGTTCACTGATGATGGAGCTCACGATTGCAAGACCCAGGCCGGAGCCGGATTTTTTTGTCGAATAGTAGGGCTCGAACATCTTCGTCTTGTCTGCCCGGGGCACCCCGATCCCGTTGTCGCGGACCTCGACACGGACCCGCCGGTGGACCCGCTCGAAGATCGTCTTCACCTCGATCCTCCCGCCTCCCCTGCTCACGGCCGTCACGGCATTGTCCAGGAGATTGACCATGACCCGCTTGATCTGCTCGGCGTCCAGCTTCAGGGAGGGCAGCTCCGGTTCGGGCTGATAATCGAAGACGATCTCCTTGTGGGCATCCTGGTAGAGCACGACGGCATCCCGGACGACCTCGTTGAGATCGTTGGTCGTGAGCTTGGCCACGGGCATCCGGGCGTAGCGGGAAAACTCGTTGACGAGGTTCTTGAGGACATCGACCTGGTTGATGATCGTACTGGTGCACTCCATGAAGACGGGACCGTCTTCGGCGATCTTGTCGCCGAATTTTCTCTGCAGCCTCTGCGCGGAGAGTTGGATGGGCGTGAGGGGGTTTTTGATCTCATGGGCGATCCGGCGGGCCACCTCCCGCCAGGCCGCGATGCGCTCGGCCCGCTGGAGCTGGGTGATGTCCTCGAAGACAACGACCATGCCCGTGTAGTTGTTCTCGTCGTCGAGCAGCACCGTCGTGGTCACCAGAAGAGTGAGGGCCCGGTCCTTGAGGGTGAGCTGGATCTGCTTTTCCAGGAATCCCGACTCCTCGCCCGTGATCTCCGTGAGGATCTCGCTGACCAGCGCCATATGCTCCGGCTGCAGCATTTCCTCGTAGGGATGGTGCAGGACTTTTTCCGCCCGGATATCCAGAAGCTTCTCGGCGGCCCGGTTGACCGTTGTGATCACACCGTCGCGGTCAACGGCCACGACGCCCGCAGAGACGTTGCGGAGAACCGTTTCCATGTATTTGCGCCGCTCATCGAGACTGATGTTGGCCTGCTCGAGGCTGTCCTTGCTCACCTTCAGATCGCCTGTCATCCGGTTGAAGGAATTCACCAGGACGCCGATCTCGTCATCGGCCACCACGTTGATCTTGTAGTCCAGGTTGCCCTGGGCGATGGCGTAGGTCGCCTCGGCGAGGTCCTGGACGGGCTCCGTGATCCCCTTGGCCAGGTAAAACCCGAACCACGTCGCCGAAAAGATGATGAGCAGCGTCACCACGAAGAGAATCACGATGTAGCTTGTCTTGATGGGGTTCTTGAGAAGTTTGAACTGCGTGTACTCTTCACTGATCCTGGAAATCGTCGTCATCTTGTCGACGAGGCCCTTGGGCACATAGCAATTGACCACGACGGCCCCGATGATGGCCGTCGAGCCGGGTGTCGCGTAGACGGGTGCAACCCCGCGGATGAAATCGCCCAGACCCACGGACTGCATCGTCGTAAAATGCTTGCCCGCCCGGATGTCCTCGCGGAGCTTGGGGGAAAGACCCAGGTCGGGGATATCGGGATTGCCCGGGTCCTTGAAGACGATTTTGTCCGCCTCCTCGTTGAAGTAGACCTCGATGAGACCCAGCTTGAATATCCGCTGTCGCTGCTCCACGAGCGAGCGCAGGTACACGAGGCGGTCTTTTTCATAGAGGCGGTTCTTTGTGATGTCGGCGCTCATCTGATCGGCGTAGTACTTCACGTTCTCCGAGGTCTGCTGGTAATAGTTCTGCGCAACCTCGAGGGACAGGTTCAGGGCCCCGCCGACGCGGATGTTGAACCAGTTGTCGATACTGTAGGACAGGAAGTTGGTGGCAACCAGAAACAGGATAAAGGTCGGGACCAGGCTGAGCGTCACGAAGGCCGCGACCAGCTTGGTCCGGAGCTTCGACCCCAGGATCCCCCGCCGCCTCTCGTAGACGAGCTTGACGATGTTGCGGACAATGAGAAAGATGAGAAGAAGGATGAGGATGATGTTGACGTTGATGAGGCCGAAGATGGCAACGTCCCGGAAATCGGGAACGAGAGTCTCCTTGCTGAAAAGGCTGGTCTCGATGAACGTCAGGAGGACAATGCCGAGGATGGTGGCAACGATGATGATCCGTTCGCGCCGCCGCCTCCTCATCTCGGCCGTGAGAATTGCCTGCTGTCTGTCCGGTTTCTGATCCATAAATGCGATTTGGGACTGCCTCGGCCCGTCCCGGTGCCGGGAGCCCCTTCAGGCAAATACCCTGATTTGGCCGAATTGTAAAGCCCTAGAATAAGTGAAGAAGTGTCATGTGTCGAGTATTATGAAAGAACACACTCGACGCGGTGATTGCTCAGGGCTGAAAGATCCCGAAGATTGGATAGACGGCGGATGACTCTGTCACGGGATCAGGTGGTTGCCGTGGCAGCCTGCAGATCGGGCGCGCACTCCCCGCGGGCTTCAGCCCGTGCGGAGGGATGGGGGTGGGAGACGATTTCCCAGCAGTCCTCGCAGGCAAGCAACGTTTTCAGGAGCTGGGTGTTCAGCTTGTGACCCGACTTGTAGGCGGTGAAGTGGCCGATGATCGGCATGCCGATGAGGTAGAGATCCCCGATGGCATCCAGGATCTTGTGCTTCACGAACTCATCGGGCGAGCGAAGGCCTTCCTTGTTGATCACCTTCTCGTCATCGAGGACGACGGCGTTCTGCAGCGATCCCCCGAGGGCAAGCCCCTTGGCCTGGAGGTACTCCACATCCCTCAGGAATCCGAACGTCCGGGCCGAACTGATTTCCTTGTCATAGGCATCGGGAGAGAAGACCATGTGATAGGTCTGAGTTCCCACTGCGGGGTGGGGAAAATCGATTTTATAGGTAATCCGGAAATCCGAAGCCGGCTCCAGGGCAGCCATGCTTTCTCCTTCGGAAACCGAAACGGGCTTCTTGACCCGCAGGTATCTGCGGGGTTTCCTCAGCGTCTTGAGGCCCGCCCTCTTCAGTATGCTCACGAAGGGCTGGGAGCTGCCATCCATGATGGGGACTTCAAAGGTGTCCACCTCTACAACCGCATTGTCTACGCCGAGGCCCCTGAAGGCGGAGAGGAGATGTTCCACTGTGTGAACGCGCGTGCCGTTCACGCCCAGGGTGGTGGCCAGTGTCGTGTCGGTGACATTCTGTATATCGGCTGCGATCCGGTTGTCTGTCGGTACATCCTTCCGAATGAACACGATCCCCGTGTCCGCCTCAGCCGGCCTGATGGTCATACCGACCTTACGGCCTGAATGAAGTCCGACGCTCCGTAGATTGATTTCTTCTTTAAGGGTTTTCTGCCAGTACATACCATATCCTAAAAACAAAGGTGGTTTATCTATGAGCAATCGGTATGCCAGAGGAGAGGCCAGCGAGGGGTCGGCGAAAAATGATCTCAAGCCACTGAAATTAAATGATTAATTGAGATTAATTCCCGTGTATTTCAGAAAAATAAAGGTCGGCTTCCGGCCCTGACTGTTGCAAAAAAAGCACACTTCCCGAAATATATGAGGAAACGCAATAATCAAGCTCGCTTCCCGGAGGTCAGGAAGGCAGATTCGAGGATCGAGGAAACAGGCTCTAAATTGATGAGCGCCCCCGGTCGGCAGCCATCACCCCTTGAAAAACCGGTCTTTTTCGCTGAATATACATCCGCAGTATTTTTGCCGGTAAAGTCCCATCTCCTTGGACTGCCGGATGCCTTCCTCCCATCCATCGCGGAAGTCCTTGTAAAAGAAAGGAATATTGTTTTCCCGGGCGATATCCTCTGCGGTTGCGCGGATGAGATCGTGCTTCTGGTAGCGGCTGTAGAGCAGGGTTGTCGTGAAGGCGTCAAAGAGCCCCTTGCGGGCCTGCTCGGCCGTATGCCGGAGCCTCACCTCGTAACACCAGCTGCAGCGGTCCTTGCCCATAAAGGACGTCTTTTGGAGAAAGTCTTCAATGGGATAGCCTTCGGCCACATCAACCGCCAGCCCTTCACGCTCCGAAAATTCCCGCAACGTGTCGAGGCGCTTTTTGTGTTCGAGGAAAGGATGGATGTTGGGATTGAAGAACACCCCTTGCACCTGACCCGCTTCCTTTCGAAGAATCCCGAGGGGGTAGATCGTGCACGGCGCACAGCAGATGTGAAGAAGGATTTTCATAAGACCGTCTATCTAGTCTGTCTTGTCTATCTAGTCTTTTTCTCTTGATAGGGCAACAGGGAGTTATAAGCAGGGTAAGATTACTTCGAGCAGGAGAAGATCCATCAGAGGTGTTTGAATCGACCAGATAGACCAGACAGACCAAATGGACCAGATAGACTAGAATAGTTCCTTTTGATTTCCCGTCCACGCCCTGCCAAAGTGTTCGTAGGCGTCCTTCGTGGCCACCCGGCCCCGTGCCGTCCTGACGAGGTAGCCCTCCTGCACCAGGAAGGGTTCGTAGACGTCCTCGATGGTGCTCCTCTCCTCGCCGAGGGACGAGGACAGGCTGTCGATTCCCACGGGACCGCCGTTGAACTTGTCAATGAGCAGCAAAAGGAGCTTTCGGTCCATGGTGTCGAAGCCCCTGTGATCCACCTCGAGAAACTCAAGAGCCCTGGCCGCCACGTCCCTCGTGACGATGCCGTCGGCCCGGACCTCGGCGTAGTCCCGAACGCGCTTGAGCAGCCGGTTTGCGATCCGGGGCGTCCCACGCGAGCGCCGGGCGATCTCCACGGCCCCGTCGTCGTCCACCTGGATGTCGAGGATTTTCGAAGAACGGCGCACGATGGTGGCCAACTCCTCCGGGTTGTAGAATTCGAGGCGGAAGCTCATGCCGAAGCGGTCCCGCAGCGGCGAGGTAAGAAGTCCCGCACGGGTCGTGGCCCCCACGAGGGTGAAGCGGGGGATGTTGAGCTTCATGGAACGTGCCGACGGGCCCTGCCCGACAAGGATATCGATGTGGTAGTCCTCCATGGCCGGGTAGAGAATCTCCTCGACCACGTTTGGAAGCCGGTGAATCTCGTCGATGAACAGGACGTCGTGCTCCTGGAGGTTCGTGAGGATGGCGGCAAGATCGCCCTGCCGCTCGATGACAGGGCCGGAGGTCACCTTGATGCTGACGCCCATTTCCCGGGACAGGATGTAGGCCAGCGTCGTCTTGCCGAGGCCGGGAGGGCCGGAGAGCAGGACGTGGTCGAGGGCTTCCCCGCGCTTTCTGGCCGCCTCGATGAAGACGGCGAGGCTTTCCTTCACACGCTCCTGGCCGACATATTCGGTCAGCGTCCGCGGCCGGAGAGACCCTTCCTCCTCGCGTTCTTTTTCGAGATTCTCAGGATTCACCAGGGTGTTTCTTTCGTCCGTTTTCCCCATGGTCACCGATGTCCAGACTTTTTATGCAACGCGCTTTTGAGCCGGGCAAATTTGTTTCGCGTCCCCCGTGCAACGTCCCTCTCAGGACAGGTGCTTCAGGGCTTCCTTCAGGAGCTCCTCGAGGCTCCATGGATGCGAAGACCCGTCCACGATCTTGTCGAGAACGGTACGGGCAAAACTTTTTTTGTACCCCAGGTTCACCAGGGCCGAAAGGGCATCCTCGCGGACGGCATCGAGAGAGCTTTCCACTTTCACTTCTTCCCTGGTCTGCTCCGGAGCCAGCTTGATAACCCGGTCACGCAGCTCCAGGATGATCCGGTCGGCCATCTTCTTGCCCACGCCGGGAATTTTTGTCAGGGTCTGACGGTCTTCCGTGAAGACGGCCCGGATGAAATCGGCCGAGGAGATCCCCGAGAGCAGGTTGATGGCCAGCCTTGGCCCGATGCCGTTGACGGAGAGCAGAAGCTCGAAGAGATTCTTCTCTTCGGGGGTCCTGAACCCATAGAGGTGGATGGCGTCCTCCCTGACGGCTGTGAAGATAGTCAGGGAAACGGACGAGCCTTCATCGGCCAGCTCGTAAAAGGTGGAAAGGGGGATGAAGACCCGGTAGCCGATCCCGTTGACCTCAACGTTGATGTGGCCCGGGGATTTGAATGTCAGTA
>Ga0105106_10003164_pt1 | contig 11819 bp, 9 predicted proteins | sample PPLLaktember2015_5_FD_79109 | JGI IMG/M metagenome (GOLD analysis project Ga0105106, IMG submission 79109) | Freshwater sediment microbial communities from Prairie Pothole Lake near Jamestown, North Dakota, USA - PPLs Lake P8 Core (1) Depth... | ecosystem: Environmental > Aquatic > Freshwater >...
AAGCTCCATCTTGCCGGTCGGGGTGGGGAAACCGCCGCCCTTGCGCCAGTAGTCGGTCTTGTATTTATAGTAGACCTGGTCGGGGCCGAAGCAGCCGGAAATAATGTTCTCGCTGAACTTTTTCCAGGTAATGGGCGCTTTTCTAAGCTCATAGTCGAGCATAGTCTCGACGTCTTTAAACCAGTACTGCGGGACGACGCGGCGGCCGATCTCGTTAAAAATCCAGGCGTCGGACTTGGCCTCGCCGGGCGGCTCGACGCATTTCACGTGCGCCTCGATGAACCAGCGCGGGTGCATGTCGTAGATATCATCGAGCTCCAGCCAGTGCGCGGCCGGCAGGACAATATCCGACATTTCCGCCATCGGCCCCCAGAACTGGTCGAGCTGCACCAGGAAGTCGACCTTTTTCAGGGCCTCGACGACCTGGTTGGTGGAGGCCATGTGGACGATCTGCTGGCCGCCGACGCTGATCCAGACGCGGATGGGTTTTTCGCCTTGATTGAACAGCCGCACGATGGTATCGGGATTACAGGTGCGGGCGGCACCCATCTTGAACTTATCACCGCCGTAGATGTGCGATTTCATTTCGTCGGTCAGGGGGATCTCGTTAAAGACGTCCTCGATAAGGCCGGTCTCGGGCAAGACCCAGCTGACCATGCTGCCCGGCCGCTCGATGTTGCCGGTAATGCCCAGCAGGTCGATAATCCCCCGCAGGGTCTGGCCGCAGTTGGCCTGCCGTTCCAGCGAGCTGCCGATCTGGATGCAGCCGGGAGTGTCCACCGCGAAAAGGCGGGCGGCCTGGATGATTTTTTCCTTAGGCACCCAGGTAATTTCTTCGACCTTTTCCACCGGGTATTCCGCGGCGCGTTTTTTCAGGGCATCGAAGCCGTAGGTCCAGTTCTCGACGAACTCTTTATCCCAGAGGCCTTCCTGAATGATAACGTTAATCATGCCCAGGGCGAGGGCGGCGTCCGTGCCGGGGCGGGGCTGGAGCCAAAGAGTCGCCCGGGAGGTATAAGCGGTGGCGCGGGGGTCGATGACGATCAGGTTTTTTACGTAGTCCAGCGACTTCATGTACCAGTAGCACATCTCGGAGTCGGCGCTGCTTATTTCAAGCTGCTTGGCCCAGGATATCTGCGTCTTGGGGAACACGCCGCCCCACCCGTGATAGTCGCAGTAAAGCCGGCCGTAGCCGGTGATAAGGCCGTAAAGGCCAATGCGCGGGCTATGGCAAATATAGCCGGGAGAGATAACGTTGGCGGAGCCCATCGAGCGGGAGAAGCGGTGGGTATAGCGGTTATAGCCGCGGCCGGTACCCTGGGAAGTGGCGACGGTATGAGCGCCGTACTTCTCGGTGGCCTCTTTAATCTTGGCGGCGATAGTGTCCAGCGCCTCGTCCCAGCTGATCTGTTTCCACTTTCCTTCCCCCTTTTCCCCCGCCCTTTTATAGGGATGGATAATGCGGTAGGGATTATCGATGTGCTGGATGCTGGAGAGGCCCTTGGCGCACATCGTGCCGCCGGTAGTAGAATCGGGGTTGCCCTCGATGTGGGTGATGACGCCATCGGTCACTTCGACGAGGACGCCGCAGCCGCCATGGCAGGACTTGCAGGTGGTTTTAATAATCTTCTTTTCAGTCATTGATAGCTCCGGATATTTTGATATAACCTGGCACTAATAGGCGGCAACCCTCGGCAATAGAGGCCGGTAAATGCCGACTTTCAGGATACAATATTTCAGAGCGAAGGCGCCGATGGTATGGGAGACGACGGCGATAATCAAGAGGATGTCAGAGACCTCGGCGCCGACAAGGCCGATGATGGAGATGACCGCGGGGACGGCCAGGCCAAGGACTACCAGCCCGCCCCAGAACATAAAGGCGGAAGGCCCTTTGAGGAGCTCACGGATAGAAAGCTTGGCCACCGCCGAGGTATACCCGGCGCTGATGAGGTAAGTGACGATCAGCAATACGTTAATCAGCAGGAGATAACGACTGCCGGTTTCCGCCCAGGCGATGCTGGCATCACCGCCCGCCAGGCCTACCGCCATCGCCAGGCCAAAGCCGTCAGCGACACCGGCGAGCATGATAACGACCGGTAAAAGCCCCTGGTTCCAGAAGGGGATACCCTTGACGTATTTCATGATAAAGCCGCCGTAGATACCGACGCCCAGGGCGTTAATGCCGGCCAGCACGCCGAAGATATAGTAAAGGGGATCGGATATCGCGTGCCCGACGAGCCGGGCAATGTCCGGCTGGCCGAAGACAAGCTGGACAAAAGCAAAAGAGACGAAAAAGACGGAGAAGAGGATGCCGCGGGCGAACCACGAGGTCTTCCAGGCGTTGGAAAAAGGCGGCATCGTGCGGTAGAACCGCCAGGGTTTGCCGAAGTAGGCGATATGGATGGGGAGTTTCAAGAACATAATGATCAGCCACCCGACGAGGAGGCCCCACCAGCTGCCGATAAACAAAGAGACCAGGTAAAGACCGGCGCCCAGGCTGGTGAAGGTCTCGGCGATCCAGATCATAATGCCGCGGCGCTCGATCCACTCCCGCTGGTGCATCGGTTTAACCATCCACTCGTGGGTGACCATCCACTGGCGTGTCGCCATCCGGGACATTTACGATTCTCCTTACTTTTTCTTAAAGATTTCCCGCGCCCGGGCTTCCATCGTGCTCAGGTGCTGCATGTGGGAAGCGGTCTGTGCCGCCCGCGGGGCAACATTGGAAGGGGCGTTGCCGATTTTGCTATCGATGTAATAGACCGAGGGCTCGGTGCCGTACTCCGGGTGAAGTTGAAAGGCGTTCTTCTCCCGGATGAGTTTAGATACTTCGGAATTGGGATCATCGAGGTCGCCGAAGGTCAGCGCCCTGGCCTGGCAGGTATTGACACAGGCGGGGGTAGCTTCGCGGTCTTTACCGGGGACGAGGCCCTTGGCCATGCCGGCGTCGATCCTCTCCATGCAGAAATCGCACTTCTCCGTTGTCCCGGAGACATGGGGATAGAGCTTGCGGCCGGCCTTTTCGAAGCGCGTGCGCTCATGGCCGGGGAAAAAGCCGGGGTCTTTATCACGGGAGAAGAAGGTGCGGTTCTGATAGGGGCAGACGACGACGCAGTAGCGGCAGCCGACGCATTTGTTGTTATCGACGTAGACGATGCCGTCGGGGCGTTTCTTGGTGGCTTCAGCGGGGCAAACCTCAACGCAGGGGGCTTCTTTGCACTGGTTGCAGCGGACGGGGAGGGTGGTGAGTTCCTGCCCGGGGATATCGGTTTCATAAGCGATAAGGCGCGGCCAGGTCATGCCGAGGGGGAGGAAATGCTCAATACGGCAGGCGGCAATGCAGGCGTGACAGCGAGTGCATTTTGCGAGGTTGATGACCATGCCCCATCTCATGAAAGTTCTCCTTTAGCGAAGTCGCTAGCTATAAATTATCATAAATGAGCAAGCTAGTCAAGAATATATGCGCAATACATCGATAATTCCGCGGATTATGATGTTAAATATATATTAGTGTCAGGAATATTTCGCACTGCGATTGGGTAAGAAGGAGAAAAAAGAACAGTTAGTATTATTGTTTATCCTTGTATTTTTAGTTCCGCCATGGCATCATTAACAATGATGACAAAAACTTGACCCAATCTCCGTTTGACATTTTTTTTTGATTGATTTAGACTGAGTTGCTTGAGATGAAAAACTGTACGTGCCCTAGAATCATCGATGTGACAAACGGTCCCATATCCATGGGTTTTTAGTTTTTTCAAAACTTTGTTTAACGAAAGGAGGTTTACCAAAAGAGTTATATCCTTTTGTTTGCCGATAAATTAAGGAGGTTAAGGTGAAAAAGATAATATTTTTAATTCTTGTAGTAATTCTTTCGGTTGGATTAGTCATTAGCTGCGGCGGGCCTACCACATCCCCGACCGCTTCCCCGACCGCTTCCCCGACAGTCTCACCGACAGTCTCGCCGACACTTTCCCCAACTCAGGATAAGTACGGCGGGACATTTATTTGGGTCCATAACGGGGGCATCACACAGATTGGCGCCATAGCGGACAATCTGGGAATTGCCGCACAGCGGAATACGTATCCTATGTTCGAAGGGCTTTTGATGACTGACGAGCAGGATAATATTCAGCCATGGCTGGTAAAAACTTGGGATGTTTCGCCAGATGGTAAGACTATAACCTTCAATCTGGAGGAAAACGTCAAGTTTCAGGACGGCACCGATTTTGACGCCGCAGCGGTGCAATATAATCTTGAACTATGTTTAGCAAATAATATCGGCGGCACGGCCTTCCTCACAAACGTCACATCATATGTAATACCCAATAAGTACACCCTGGAGATAAACCTGGCAGAGGTCGATTCGACGTTCTTGCTGCGTTTGGCACAGGGCACCATCGGCCTGATGGCATCTCCCACGGCGCTGCAAATGGAAACGACGCCTGAAACTATCGCCCAGGTACATTCAGTGGGCACGGGCCCCTTCCTGTTCGACAGCTGGGAGAGGGACTCCTTCGTGAGATACGTAAAGTGGGACGGATATCGCAAGCCGGGCGTTCCTTACCTGGATGCGATCGAAGTCAGGAATACCGCCGACCTGACCGTTAGCATCATGTCACTTCGCGCCGGAGAAATCCATGCCGTGGAGAATGTCGACCCGGTCGATGCCCAACAACTTGGCAGTGAGGGCTATACCATTTATCAACCTAACCTGTATTTCCTCCACAGCGTTGTCCCTTCGGGTAACAACCCCGAGTCTCCGTTTGCCAAGAAGGAAGTCAGGTTGGCCCTTGAATACGCGATCGATAAAAGGACAATCGCAGAAGGCGTCGGCATGGGCTATTACGAAGCCCTGAACCAGCTGGCGACCGTCAAAGACTCCTGGTATAATCCCGACCTGCCCTTCCGCGAGTACGATCCGGATATGGCCAGGGAATTGTTAGCGGAAGCCGGTTATGAGGGGGGTTTTCACACCACGCTTGTTTCCGATGTTATGGCCCGCAGAGACACGTTAACAGCAATACAGACCCAGTTGGCTGAAGTGGGTATAACGACCGATCTGGAAATCCTCGATTTCGGCGCGGCTTTTGGTTTGCCACGCCAGGGCTGGGAAGGCATATACTTCCCCGGCTTCCCCAATGTGGGAACTCTACTGGGAATACAGGGGCGCTGGGGCGATCCTACTACCTATATCAGTATCTACCAGCCGGCGGGATACTGGGAAAAATGGGACGAACTCTTTGCCGAGCTGGATACCGTTAAGCGGACCGGTATACTGGAAGATATACTGGAGATCATATATGATGAAGCTATCGGTATCCCCTACCAGGGCGACGCGCCACTGGTGGCGATGAGCCCCAAACTACATGGCTTTGCACACCATGCTTTCCACGTTACCAGTTTCTGGGCTCCCGGTGAAGTCTGGTTGGAAGAGTAGTAAATAAACAAGAACTGTTAAAGAGAAGAGGGTTGGCAGAAAAACTCCGCTAACGGGCAACCGTTTCCGGTTTTCTGCCAACCCTGGCAAAACCCGGCAATCCAGGCTTTTGCGTTGGGCACGCAGGTAACCTGATTTGCGAAGCCGGGGTAACCTCTGCTGGTCTACCGAGGGTTTTTAATGACAACTTATATTCTTCGTCGTATATTAATGGGCGTCATCGTTATTTTTGTCGTTACGGTGATGGTCTTTTTGTTTATACGGCTATTACCCGGCGACCCTCTGACTATATATCTCAACAAGACGGATATACAGCAACTAACCGATGAGCAATTACAGGAGCTGCGGGTGAAATTCGGGCTGGAAAAAACGCTGCCGATGCAGTACATAGACTGGATGGGGGGTCTGTTTAGAGGTGACTTCGGGCAATCAATATATTACGATATCGACGTAGGAATTCTGGTCCGCGAAAGGATGCCAGTAACGCTTTACCTGGGCGGGCTCGCTTTTGTTATTTCAGGGGTGCTGGGTATTTCCTTCGGGGTTATCTGCGCACTGAAGCGCGGTACCTGGATAGATACGGTGGTTACCCTGCTGGCGAATATCGGGGTAACGATGCCTTCATTCTGGGTTGGCATTATCCTGATTTACCTGATCTCGGTCAAGGCAGGCTGGCTCCCGGTAGGCGGATATATCTCGCCGTTCGAAAACTTCTGGGAAAGCACGCGGCGTATTCTCATGCCGGTAACCTGTCTCTCTCTATTTTCTATCGCCTCTTTGACACGTTTGACCCGCTCCTCAATGCTGGAAGTGATTCAGCAGGACTATATCCGTACCGCCTGGTCCAAGGGACTCAAAGAGAGGTTGATTGTTACCCGACACACTATTAAAAACGCCCTGATACCGGTGGTTACCGTCGTCGGGGTGCAGGTAGCGTTTATTTTTGGCGGCTCCGTGCTCATCGAGTCGGTCTTCAATATCAACGGAATCGGTAGATTGGCTACCCAGGCAGTACAGAATCAGGACTACCTAGTAGTCCAGGCTATCACGTTAATCATGGCAATCATGGTGGTAATATCTAATCTTATCGTGGATATATCTTACGGATGGCTCGACCCCAGAATCAGGTATGATTAGGGAGATTCATTATGCGTGAAAACGCTCCTGATGATACTCAGATGGCCACTAATCCCCATTGGGGGGGAACCACCCCGCGCTATAGTGAAATGAGACGGATGTTATCCGTTTTCGTCGGTCGGCCGCTGCCGGTTATCGGGTTAGTTATCATCGTGGGGCTGATATTGATGGCTATTTTCGCCCCGCTGCTGGCTCCTTATCCGCCTAATCAAATGGATATCCCCAATAAACTCCAGCCGCCCAATTCCCAGCACCTGCTGGGGACGGATTCCCTGGGAAGAGACACGTTAAGCCGGATAATATACGGTTCACGGACATCGTTGATTATCGGTTTTTCTGTGATGGGGATATCCTCCGTAGCGGGAATCGTGCTGGGTTTGATGGCAGCCTACTTCGGCGGCGCCATCTATCATGTTATCATGAGGTTCATGGACGCCTTGATGGCTTTCCCGATGTTGCTCCTAGCCTTACTTGTGGCGTCATTACTGGGATCAGGCATGCTGAATGTGATAATCGCTTTGGGCATCGGAATGGTATCGGCTCCCTGCCGACTAATGTGCGGGGTGGTGATGTCCGTAAAGCAAAACGATTACGTTCTCTCCGCCCAGGCGATGGGCATGTCCAACAGTCGGATCATGTTCCAGGAAATCCTCCCCAACGCCTTCCCACCGCTATTGGTGATGATTACCATCGGCATCGGCGCGGTGATTTTGGCGGAAGCGGGATTGAGTTTCCTAGGTATCGGCATTACGCCGCCGACCGCGACCTGGGGAGGCATGGTAAACGACGGGTACAAGTTCATCATAAGCCATCCCGTTTTAGCTATTTCGCCGGGAGTTGCCATCATGTTGATCGTGTTTGGTTTTAACATGCTCGGAGATGGATTGAGAGATGCGCTGGACCCGAAATTAAGAGGTGTTATTTAATGACACCTTTATTAAGCGTTGAAAACTTAAAAACGTATTTCCATACCTACCGCGGACTGGTTAAAGCTGTAGACGGAGTCTCCTTTAGTATCAATGAAAAGGAAATAATCGGTTTGGTAGGAGAAAGCGGCTGCGGAAAATCAGTCAGCATGCTTTCTGTCTTGCAACTGATATCCAGCCCACCGGGAGAGATAGTCGGTGGACGAGTGATGTTTGAAGATCAAGACCTATTGCAGTACAAGTCTAAGAGCGATGTGATGAATTCTATTCGCGGAGCAAAAATTGCCATGATTTTCCAGGAGCCAATGACCTCGCTTAATCCTGTGCTGACTATCGGCCGGCAGTTGACTGAAAGCATGGAAATCCATCTTAATATGACGCCACGGTCGGCGGCGGAGAGGGCAATTGAGCTATTACGATTGGTTGGCATCCCGGACGCGAAAAACCGCCTTGTTGCTTATCCACACCAGTTCAGCGGCGGCATGCGCCAGAGAGTGATGATCGCGATTGCACTTTCATGTAATCCTAAAATATTGATTGCCGATGAGCCGACGACGGCTGTAGACGTCACCACTCAAGCGCAGCTATTGGAACTGATGCAGGACATGGTTAATAGATTCAACACCGCCCTTATGATCGTAACTCACAATCTCGGCGTAGTGGCACGCTATGCCGAGAGGATTTACGTGATGTATTCCGGGCATATTGTTGAATCGGGGCTTGCAGACGATATTTTTCTTGATCCCCGGCACCCTTACACCATTGGCCTGCTCAGTTGTGTTCCGCAACTCGGTGAGACACGGCAGGAAAAAAAGCTGGTGCCCATCAAAGGTTTGCCTCCTAACCTGATTAATATGCCGGCCAACTGCGCCTTTTTGCCCAGGTGCGACTACGTGTGTGACGCGTGCCGAGAGAAACCCTGGCCATCGCTCGAGTCGGTGGGCAGACAACATTATGTAGCTTGTTATAGAGAGATAAGGGATAAGCCATGAACCTGGTCAGTTCAGAGAACGTATTGGAAATATTGAACCTCAAGATGTATTTTCCGATTACACATGGATTACTGCGCCGCAAGGCCGGTGAGATTAAAGCCGTCGATGATGTTAGTTTTGCTATAAAGAAAAACGAAACGCTCGGTCTGGTGGGTGAAAGCGGCTGCGGTAAAACTACAATCGGGCGGTGTATACTGCGCCTGTATAAACCTACCGCCGGGAAAATACTTTTTAGCGGCAAAGATATTTCCAACATGAAGGAAAATCAGCTTCGTCCAATCCGTTCCCACATGGGGGCTATTTTCCAGGACCCATATGGCTCTCTTAACCCTAGGCAAACAGCGCGGACCATCGTGGGAATGCCGCTGATCATTCATGGAATGAAAACCAGAGACTATAATGATCGGATGGAAAATCTTTTCAGACTGGTCGGCCTGGACCCTTCCATGATGACGCGTGTGCCTCATGAATTCAGCGGCGGTCAGCGGCAACGCCTGGGAATCGCGCGCGCCCTGGCCTGTCAGCCGGAGCTAATAATCTGCGATGAACCCGTATCCGCTCTGGATGTCTCCATCCAGGCGCAGATCATCAACCTGATGGAAGAGTTGCAGGAACAACTCGGGCTGACATACCTTTTTATCGCCCATGACCTTTCCGTTGTCCAGCACATCAGTGACCGTGTGGCGGTGATGTACCTTGGACGTATCGTTGAGATTGCAAACTCAAAAGAGCTTTACGAAAATCCCCTTCACCCTTATACCAAGGCCCTGCTTTCTGCCATACCGATCCCGAACCCGGTGACAGAGAGGAAACGACTGCGTATCGTGCTGAAGGGCGAGGTGCCAAGTCCAGCCAATCCGCCTCCGGGATGTCATTTCCACCCCAGGTGTAACATCACCAGTGGCGTCTGTCAAACAGAACGACCGTATCTAAAAGACACCGGTAACGGGCACATGGTGGCCTGCCTCAGGGTTTAGGATAATTCTTGAAGGTATGGTCGGGGCGGGCAGATTTGAACTGCCGACCTTCTGAACCCCATGTAGCCTAGATAAAAGGCGGAGGCCGCTTGCCTCCTTTTCAGCTCTAATAATACGCCCCAACTTCCCTTTCGTCAATATTCCTTGTTTCATGTTCTTTTGCGCGAGAATCTAAGAAGATAATGCCTCAATTGGGTGTTCTTCTTAAACAAAATTGGGTGTAACCACCAAAGAAAATCGAATGCTCATATATTATCATTGAACACGTCACCTTATACTCTTGTATGTTACATATTAGGCAATATAATGGCTAAGTTTCTAACCACCGCTTCAACTACAGCTGCAGTAGAAAACATTGTAAATAATGTACAAAACAACTTGGTGTTTATTTCTCCATATATAAAAATACCAGGAAACTTATATCAAAACCTGAGGTCCGCTGATTCAAAGGGCATTAACACAACAATAATATACGGGAAAAAAAAGGATATCGACCAAGAAGCCAGAAATCAGCTGGACTCCTTAAGGCACATTTCAGTCTATTTTCTTGAAAATCTTCACGCTAAATGCTATTTCAACGAAGAATCTATGGTGATAACTTCTATGAATCTCTATGATTTTTCTGAAAAAAACAATAGAGAGATGGGTATATTAGTAACTCGTAAAGATGATTCTGAAATTTATAACCAAGCGTTTGATGAATACAAACGTCTAATGGTCCTTTCTCAACCAATGAAACCAACCCAAGATTACACGATTCCTAACTTAATGCCTCCTCAAACATCCCTTGTAAAAAAAATAAAAATCTATAGCTCTGATAGTGTTTTGTCGAGACCACTTAGTGAGATCTTTGGAGGGAAAAAAGGTTATTGCCTTCGATGTAAAAAACGCATCGAATATGATTTGAATAAACCTTTTTGCACAGAATGTTATCCTCAAATAAAACAAACCACCCAGAGTTATAAAGCTAATTACTGTTTCGAATGTGGAGCCAGAACTATAGCAACATTATCACAGCCTTTATGCAACCCGTGTTATAAAAAACTACGAAGATAAAGGTATATTTTTTTATTTCAGTCTAGTTTTTTCTGAACCCCATGTAGCCTTGAAAAAAGGCGGAGGCCGCTTGCCTCCTTTTCTTGGGTTATTATATAATCTATTTCTTTAAATATCAATCAATAAAAGCTGAATAGAGAATTAGATAAAAATTACTTCCAAATGCTATAAACCACAATCGCTCCGATAACAATGGATACAACCAAGACTATTCCTAGCCACGGGCTACCAATTCCGCAACTGTACAATATCAAAGCGGGCATAATTATAACGGCAAGCCCAACAATTATAGCAATAAATTCTTTAGGTTTCATATCAGCGCATTATACGGAGGCTAGCAACCAAATGCAAACAGAACCATCATTTTCTAATGCAATCATCATTACGCCCTAGCGGGCATTCCCAGTTCACTACGTTAGGCAAAGCCTAACTACGCTCTCTGGTCTCATTAATTTTAGTGTCTTTTTTATGTTTAGGCGGATTATTCAATCTTAAGGAAAGGAATTTCATCGTGTTCTACCGAAACCTTTAAGTCGAGTGCTATAGTATATGGTTTTTCACCAATTATCGGTATTGAGATGCACGTTTTCCCCTCCCATTCACCACAAGTTGTAATTTTATGGCCCAATATCCTAGTTTGTCCCGTTAACCAATAACTAGTAGATATTTCTGTTGAATAAGGATGCAAATAGCCCCACCAATCTTTACTATATCTAATACCTGATTTTTCTATTGTTCCAACAGTAAAAGGATTATCGGGTTCGTCTATTGAAGGCTTGTTCAGATCAGGTCCCTCAAAAGTCAAGATGAAATGTTCAGCCTTCACATTAGCTTCTGTATTCAAAATATTAATTAAACGATATTTACCAATACCTATTGTTAACTTTTTTGGCTTACGCTCGGTAACAGGAGCTCCATCAAATTTACAATATGGATATTCTGCTCTAGGTACAAGATAGGTGGCATTCACAGGATGTCGAAATATTATTTTATGCTTAATGAATCTATAACAAGCAATAATCGCGGCTATTACAGCTATACCCCCTGCCACTATCGCGAACCAAGCACCCCAATCTTGTAAATTCATGGTATATCGCTTCACTTACTAGAGCCAAGTCTACTCGTAAAAAGTTTAGAACTCTCAGCAGATATGATTTCAACTTCCTTCCCATCCAGTCTAACCGAGCTCTTCTTTTTCGTGCATATAATAAAAAATAATACACAAGTTACTAAAATTAACGCCGATAACCCAATAATATACGTTTGATGAATAGTATTATCTGATGATACT
>Ga0105106_10003166_pt1 | contig 11819 bp, 8 predicted proteins | sample PPLLaktember2015_5_FD_79109 | JGI IMG/M metagenome (GOLD analysis project Ga0105106, IMG submission 79109) | Freshwater sediment microbial communities from Prairie Pothole Lake near Jamestown, North Dakota, USA - PPLs Lake P8 Core (1) Depth... | ecosystem: Environmental > Aquatic > Freshwater >...
AGCTTGTCAAGGGCAGCCGCCTGCAGCTCATTCCCGTTCCATGCAGTGATATCACGCTCTTCGTCAGCCCACGAAATAGGAGAAGGAATGCTTATGGCAGATACCGGCTGAAGATTCTCTGTAACCTCAGTCGGAGTCATAAACTTGTAGGGAGTCTTTTTTAAGATCGATCCGGGCAGGTGCTGAAGGAAATCGAATATTCCGGTACTCTTGTTATTGTGTTCACCAAATGTTTCATAGTCAAGGAATATATTGATAAGTTCGCTTTTGGAGGCAATCTTATTCAGCCATGACGCATATTTGTCTGAAGTCAATGGCCATTCGCTCCAGCCGCGGTTAGAGAACCTGAAGGCAATATCATCGCTCAAAACAAAATTTCTTAAAAGCACTTTAAGTCTGGGATTAATTGAATTACAGTACAGAAAATTAGGGCTCTTCCATCCAAGGACATGCTTGGCGCCTTCGGTAAGTATCGATTTAAATCCCATATCAGCAACCCATGAACCTATAAGGTCAGAATATATCAGCTCGGTGTTCCTGAATGACGTTGGTTCAACTCCCAGAAATTCCTTTACCATTGTCTTATGAGAATTTACCTGGCGTTCAAATTCATTTCTTGACTTGATGGATGCAAGGGAATGCGACTCGGTTTCGGCAAGGAATTCAACCATTCCTGTTTCAGCAAGTTTTCTGAAGGAGTCAAGAACTTCAGGGGCATAAAGACGAAACTGGTTAATTACCAGGCCGGTTAGCGAAAAAGTAACTTTGAACTTCCCCTTATGTTTCAAAATAAGATCGAGAATTATTTCATTAGCCGGGAGATAACAATTCTCTGCCACTTTTCGCATGATGGATTCATTTGAAAAATCATCATAATAATAATGATCATGACCAAGATCAAAGAATCTGTAGCGTTTTAGCCTGAAAGGCTGATGAACCTGAAAATAAAAGCAAATAGCTTTTTTACCTGTTAAACTCATATTTAGTTCTTATTTTGCCAAATCACTCTGTAATAAATATCTCTGACATGTCGTGCTGAATTGTCCCATTTAAGTCTTACAACCTCTTCCTTCCCGTTCTTAATGAACACCTTGGAAAGGGCAGGATAATTAAGTATTCCATATATGGCATCGGCCATTGCGTCAATATCCCAGAAATCAGTTTTCACGGCATGGGTAAGAATTTCGGATACACCCGATTGTTTGCTGATTATCACAGGGACATTCGACTGCATTGCTTCAAGTGGAGAGATTCCAAATGGTTCGGATACTGAAGGCATAATGTAAACATCGCTCATTTTGAGCATTGTAAAGACATCCTTTCCCTTAAGAAATCCTGTAAAATGGAATCTGTTGGTAATTTTAAGGGCAGCAGCCCGCCTCATCATCTTTTCCATCATGTCACCCGAACCAGCCATAACAAACCTGACGTCGGGCATAACCTTGAGAACCTTATTGGCTGCCTCGATGAAATACTCGGGTCCTTTTTGTAAAGTTATCCTTCCAAGAAAAGTAACAACCTTGTCATCAAAACCCTTTTCAATGACTGAATCCTGCGATATCTTTACCGGTTCAACAGCGTTATATACAGTCTCGACCTTATCCGGATTAATATTGTATTTATTGATAACAATATCCCTTGTAAGGTTGCTGACAGTAATGATTTTTGAAGCTGCATCCATACCGAGTTTTTCGATACGGTAAACGTCAGGATTTACATTACCGCCACTGCGGTCAAAATCTGTTGCATGAACATGGATCACAAGAGGTTTGCCTGAGACTTCCATAGCGGCAATACCTGCAGGATAAGCAAGCCAGTCGTGCGCATGAATAATATCAAAATCATTTTCTTCAGCTATTACCGAAGCTACCACCGAATATTTATAGATCTCGTCCATCAGGGATCCATCATATTTTCCGGAGAAGTCAACGGTACCCTCATTGTTTGTCTGGACAATAAGCTTATAACCTGTTGTTTCCGTTTCTATTCTTTCCCAGAATTCTTCCGGGTCACAATAGGGGACAATTTTAGATGAGATCTCTATTGTTTCAAGAGGGCGGCGGAATCCTTTGTAATGAACCTGCTTGAAAGCAACAGGAACCTTATTTGCTCCGATAAGCCTGACCCTGGTCTGTTCCTCATCACCCCATGCTTTGGGTACAACAAAGATAACCTCAAGGTCATCAAGTGTCGACATTCCTTTTGTCAGGCCATAACTGGCTGTACCCAAACCGCCTGAAATATGTGGCGGAAACTCCCACCCGAACATTAGTACACGCATATCATACCTGATTTATAAATTTGAATATTTGTTTTCGAGCAGGTCAATTATCCTTAGGACTTCACCCACACTCCAGGCCTGCGATATTGCTCCATTGGGTGCATGAGGCGGATCTCCGTCATAGATCTCTGAGATAGTGCTTACGCCATGTTCGCTCATTACTTCTTCAAGGCCATAAATAAGCCTCTTAACTTTCTGAACTCCCTGGTCACCATAGACCTTCAGGTATCCCTCACAGAATGGTCCTAAGAGCCACGGCCATACAGTCCCGTTATAATATGCTTGATCGCGTGCTTCCTGATTCCCCTGATAAGTTCCCTTGTAATGCGGATTCCCCGGAGAAAGCGTTCTGAGTCCTCTGGGAGTTACAAGCTCCTTTTCCGCAAAATCAAGAACTCTCTTCATCTGGTCCTTCGACAGCATCGAGTACGGAAGGGATACAGCAATGAGCATATTGGGCCTGACAAAAATGTTCTTCCCTTCTTCGTCATTGACATAATCAGCAAGATAACCCCGCTGATCATCGCAGAACATATCGGTAAATGAATTCTTAATCAGTTCCGGCAGCTCTTCATATTCTTTAATAAATTTTTTGTCTTTAAAAACTCTGGCCATATCCAGTGCAAAACAGACAGCATTATACCATAAAGCATTTATTTCAACTGTATATCCTCTCCTCTGGGTAACAGGAATACCATTAACCACCGCATCCATCCATGTCAATGCTTTCCAGGGTGCATCAGCGTAGATTAGCCCGTTTTCTCTCATCCCGATATAATCAGAACTGCTGTTTTTATACATATCCAGAACCATTTTTAAAGCAGTCCCGTAACGCTCCCATGCGTCATTCCCGCCACTTTCCAGATATTGCTGTACCGCCCAGAAAAACCACAGGGGGGCGTCAGCAGAAGTAAATGTATGATCACCGGCTGCAGCCGAGCTGGAGGGAAGCCCATTCTTAATTCTCTCAACCGGAGTGTCGAGAACTTCCCTGTATAGTTCAAGTTTTTTCTTTGAACGGGCAAGCGCAAGCCCAGGAAGAGCAATAAACGTATCTCTGCCCCATGATCTGAACCACGGATAGCCGGCAATGATAAGAGTTCTTCCGTGCCGTTTTTCGATAAACTGCTGAGCTGCATTTTTCAGACAATTGATATAAGAGTTTCGTGGTATCTTTCCATTTACGGTTTTGGTGAACTTAGCTTTCAGTCCCGATGGTTTTTCTTCCCTGGTTGAGGCGGAAAAAACAATCACATCACCTTGTTTAACTTCAATTTCAAAAAATCCGGGAGTAAAAAGATCTTCAGAATACTCATATCCTCTTTTCTGCTCCTCGCTATACTCAACTCCCAGATACCAGTCAGGAACCGGCACAAATTCACAATTTACAGAGAATTGCATGTTCAGATACGGGAATCCATCATAGAGTCTTGCTTTGATCCCGTTATCAATAAAGTCAACTTTAGCATTTGCTGAAAGGTTGGCATGGGTAAGAGAATGAATACTTCTGAAAGCAAGAAAAGGACGGATCTGCAGCTTCAATGGCTCAGGGGCTTCAAGGATAGTGAACCTCGCAAGGTACTGCTCCTCATAATGAACAAGGAGTCTTTCGTGCTTAAAAATAACCCCTCCTACCCTGTATATTCTTGAAGGGATCGTCTCCATTTCAAGTTCTTCAATATATTTATGCCCTTTGGGGCTGAAATAATCACCCTTGAATTTTCTGATCCCGGTGTTGAAACTTTTGTCATTATTCACTACCGTAACGTCGAGCGATGAAAGCAGGACAAACCTGCCTCCTCCTAAGGCATCAACCGGACAAACCAGCAGTCCGTGATATTTCCTGGTATTGCATCCAACAATGGTCGTAGATGAATAAGACCCTGCCCTGTTGGTCCTCAATACCTCTCTTGCCAATGAGTATTCAAGGTTGACAACCTGAGCCTTTTCAAACTTTATGTAACTCATAAACTATTCTTTATATCGACGTATTAAAAAGTCTATTAAAATACAAATTTTTATTGGACTATGCAAAATAACCCTTCTGAAGTGATGAAATAGTTTATAAAACCTTATTTATTTTTCGGCTTCCATACCCCGTTTATTATAAAATGAAGACCGGGAAGCGTCAGATAAAAAAAAGAATAACTTTGCATTTCAATAAAATGTTCTGAATAACTAATATTTTTTTTTAAACCCATGATCAAAAAACTCATATTGCTTTTTTCCGGCGCAATGCTGCTCGCAGGTTGCGGCACCAAAACTGCTGAAATATCCGGTCTCCTTGAAAATTCATTACCCCGGGAGTATATTTTTCTCCAGGAGCTTAAATCTAACGAGCTTCTTACTGTCGATTCTGCCATTCTTTCTTCTGATGGTATTTTTGAATTTAAGAGGAAGGTGCAATTCCCGTCTTTTTATCTGCTCAAAATTAATCAAAATAACTACCTGACAATGCTTATTGAGCCAGGAGAGAAAATAAAAATGACTTCGCACTTCGATTCATTGAATTATCCGGTGGTTGTTACAGGCTCAAAAGGGACTAAATTACTGGCCGATTTCAATAAAACTCTTTTAGAAACTACCAACAAGATGAGAAAGCTGAGTGAAATACACCGGATGAATCTTGGAAGGCCTGATTTTGACAAGGTTGTTGATTCGCTCGATAACCTGGGGCAGATTTATTTGAATGAGATAAACACTTATTCAAAGAAGTTCATTGATAATAATATTACCTCACTGGCATCTTTGATTGCTTTATATTCCCAGCTGGCACCAGGTGTTTATGTTCTTAATCCGGAAAATGACATATCCTATTACTTAAAAGTCGATTCGTCCCTGTCAAAGAACTACCCTGAATATGAACCTGTGGTCACTCTTCACGAACAGGTCAGGGAAATGACAGCATACCTCGAAAGAAATAAACCCTCAGCAGCAGGCTCAGATGAAAAAGCGGTGGCCGCGGAGATTGAACTTCCTTCACCGGAGGGAAATACGATTAAGCTTTCTTCAACAAGGGGTTCTATAGTTCTGCTCGATTTCTGGGCTGCATGGTGCGGGCCGTGCCGGATGGAAAATCCAAACCTTGTTAAAGCTTATAATAAGTACCACAGCAAGGGATTCCAGATTTATCAGGTTTCACTTGATAAAACCAAAGAGGCATGGATAAAAGGCATTCAGGATGACAAACTTGAAAGATGGATCCATGTGAGTGATCTGAAATACTGGAATTCAAGTGTTGTACCTTTGTACAAGATAGAATCAATACCTGCTAACTACCTTCTTGATAAGGATGGCCGGATAATTGCTTCGAACCTCCGGGGTGATGCATTGCAGAGAAAACTCGATGAATTATTTAATTAAATAATACTGAAATCCGGGAAACCGGTAACATGATTTTATGATGAAAAGGTCACTGATATTTCTGTTTCCCGTGCTGTTAGCCGTCGGATGCCAAAATAATAATACATTCACTGTTAAGGGTTTAATTAAAGAACCCGGCAAAAAAGTTGTTTATCTGAACAGAATCAATGTCAATACCCCCGTACTGATTGATTCTTCTGAAATAAACACCAAAGGAAGATTTAGCTTCAAAGTAAAAGCCACTGAACCTGATTTTTACCAGCTTGGATATTCAGAATCAGATTTTGTTACAGTTCTGGCTGAACCAGGAGAAAAAATAAATCTTGAATTTAACGGAAAGAATCTTTCGGAGGATTATTCAGTTACCGGGTCGGAAGGAACTGAGAAGATAAGGATGCTTGATATAAGACTCAATGATACCAAAAGAAAACTTGACTCATTAAGGACAGCATATGAAGAAACTTCAGTATTACCTGATTCTGAAGAAAAAAAATCGCAGCTCGAGAATGAATTCAATCAGACTATTAAGGATATCCGTAAAAAGAACATTGAATTCATTATAACCAACACCCGGTCGATGGCTTCAATAAAGGCTTTATACCAGAGGATTGATGAAAACGCTTATGTCCTTTATGATCCCAAGGATCTTCAGTATCTGAAAATAGTATCAGATTCGCTGGGCCGGTACTATCCGGAATCCAAACATGTAAAAGCACTCACTGAAGATTTAAAGAAAGGATTGAACCAGATGAATACCAGGAGGATAGAGGATCTGGCTAATTCTTCTCCCGTAACAAAGCTTGATCCGAATCTTAAGGATATTAACGGCAAACAGATTGCATTGTCGTCTCTTAAGGGGAAAGTGGTTCTTCTGACTTTCTGGTCAGTAAATTCAAAGGAATGTATTGCTGAAAACATTCAGTTTAAGAGTTTGTATAAGGCCTATAATAAAAAAGGCTTTGAAATTTACCAGATAAACCTCGATGAAAATGAGGAAAAATGGAGAAATGAGGTAAAGTTTGATGAACTCCCATGGATCAGTACAAGGGAAGAGGATCCCAGCAACCCCGTAAACGCCATCCTTTTTAATGTCAAATCTTTACCAGCCAATTATCTTTTCGACAGGGAAGGCAATCTTACCGGTATGAATCTCCATGGAAGATCTCTTCAGATCAAACTGAATCAATTGTTTAATAATTAAGATTCTGTATTGAAAGATTCAGGGAAAATATTCTTCGCATCTGATTTTCATCTTGGACTTAAAGCAGGTTCAGATCCCCTCGACAGGGAAAAAAAGGTTGTAAGATGGTTGAACACAATTGCTCCTGACGCAAGCGAAATTTTCCTTGTCGGAGATATTTTTGATTTCTGGTGGGAATACAAGCTTGTCGTACCACGTGGATTTACAAGATTCCTGGGCACAGTTTCTGCTATTACCGATTCAGGGATACCAGTACACTTCTTTACAGGAAATCATGATATGTGGGTCGGTAATTACCTCTCGGAGGAATGCGGAATAACAATTCATACATCACCTTATACTCAGAATTTCGGCGGGAAAAAATTTTTAATTGTGCATGGCGAAGGTCTGGGCAGCGAAAGTACCGCATATAAGATCCTTCTTGGTATATTCCGGAACAAAACACTCCAGGCCCTCTATTCAATGCTTCATCCTTCCATTGGAATTGGAATAGGACATAAATGGTCACTAAATTCCCGTCTTGGCAAAGGAATTACGAAAGAATTTCTCGGCGAAGAGAAGGAAGACCTGATAAAGTATTCTAAATCAGTTCTCGAAAATGAGCATTTCGATTTTTTTATCTTTGGCCACCGTCATCTGCCCTTAATATATAGTTTGAAACAGGACACCACCATTGTTTTCCTGGGTGACTGGATAACCAGGGGAAGCTTTGCTGAATGGGACGGAAAACAAATAAACCTGAGGGATTTCTGATCAGGCAGGATTCTCTTCAATCCTTACCGTAAGCATAAAATATGAATAGGTTTCATTAACCTTTTCAAACTCGTAGATAAGCTTACTCCCCGACTTGCGTGCCATCGATATCAGACCCATGTTCCCGGTACTGTCTGTCTCGATCGATTGTTCAGAAAGAGATGTAAAAAATAAATTCCTGAGACCTTCCTTATCGTGATTATTTATATATTTGAGTTTCTCCTTCAGATCGTCAACCCTGTCATTTAAAACCAGATTTCCGGTGGTCAGCAGGAATTTATCATCTTCAATCCTTACAATAGCGACTGGCATACCATACTTTTCTTCAGACTCCCTCCCCGGATTGTATTTAGATACATTTTCGAGGCTTTCAACCATGATATTGAATACCCTGCGTCTGAATGCAGAATCAACGTCTTCTTCAATAAGCTTTGATTCAGTAATAGACAAGACTTCCTCCCCTATTCCGGAGCTAATATGGCCCGACCAGGTCATGTAGATCCTGTTTTTTGCCATTAATTGCTCCAGCTTAACAACAGAATCACTGCTAAAAGGAGTGCCGCTCCTGCCTGAATTCAGACCCATCCCTTTTGAATCGACTGTTTTGCTTAAAATGAAATATGAAAAGTTATCATTCACGGGTACAAAATCATAATCGAGCTTATTGCCTGTTTTAATCGCCATTTCGATCAATCCAAGGCCTGCTCCCCCTTTTTTGCTGAATTCCGAAGTATTTAAAATCTGCCTGTAGAGATCCTTTATGTCTTTAATATCAAGATTATTAACTTCATCAAGCCTTTTCTTCAGATGAACGACATTTTCGGAGGCAATAATATTACCAGTAGTGATGGTGTAGCCGTCATCTGTCCGTGAGAAGGAAACCAGCGACATCTCTCCGTATTTATCATGATCCCCGTGTTTGGCAATATTCTGAAGACTCTCAAGGACGAACATAAACAGACGCTTTTGTCCTACGAATCCAAAGGAATCTTCTTTCATTTCATTTTCAAGGAGAGTAATCAATGGAAGGGAATTTCTTTCCGTTATGTCACCCCTGTAAACGAACAACAGACGTTCCTTAACCATTTTATCGTGAATAGCCCGTGTGATATCCATGTAATTATTATCAGGATGGTTTTAAGAAACAGCAAAAATAATAATATCGGTTAATTTCGCAAACTATATCGTTCTCATGAGTCAGATAAGCTTAAATACCTATTCCGGATAATTTGTTTTAATTACCTTTGCGATGTTTCATTACAATTATTTACAAAATATAATATCCTGCAATTACGGCCATTTGTTTTTCATGTATTTTGACTGCCGTGAAAAATAAAAATGAATAAAAATCTCAGGAGAAAAAATTGATTGATGCTCAGCAGATTCTTAAAATTTATTGTACCTCCCTTTTCTTTCAGGGTCTTTTTCAGAAGAATATTTTATTCTAACCTTAAAAAAGTTCCCCTTGACAAACCGCTTCTTTTCGTAGGCAACCATCAGAACTCTTTTATGGATGGAATCCTTGTGGGTTCATATCTTCCACAACCTCTTCATTTCACAATGCGGGCCGATATGTTCAGGAAACCTTTTGCAAGGTTCTGCCTTCGTGAACTTAATGTTGCGCCTGTATACAGGATCGAAGAGGGATTTGAAAATGTTCATAAAAACCTTGAGGCTTTCACAGGAATTTATGATGTCCTGAAGAAAAACGGAAATTTCATAATGTTTTCAGAAGGTATCTGTATTCAGGAAAAGCGCCTTCATAAGCTTAGAAAAGGGACAGCCAGGCTGGCCTTCGGAGCCGAAGATAAATTCGGTCTCGATGTGCACATTGTCCCGGTTGGGATCAATTATACATATCCTTCAACTTTCCGGAAGGAGGTGATGATAAACTTCGCTGATTCTTTCAGCATCAGGGAGCTTAAGGATGTTTATCTGGAACACCCTGCAAAAGCATTGCTTGCTTTTACTGAAAAATGCGATGCCAGCCTGAGGAAAGAGGTCATCATTATCGAAGATCCTGCAAATGACTGGCTCGCCGAGCAACTCCTTAAGATGGAACGGCATGACATGGTCCTTCCTTTTTTCAGATGGCGTTTTGATACCGACCACAGGAGACAGGCTGAAAAAAAAGTCGCCGAAAAAATAAATCAGCTAAGCCGCACATCCCCTCCTGACCTGGCATCACTTTCTGAAAAAGTTGTGACATATACTAATCTGCTTGCAAAGAATAGGCTCAGTGACGCGAATTTTGCACGAAGACTTGACTGGGGATTTTTAAGATATTTTGCTGTTATTGCCGGCCTGCCCCTCTTCATTGCAGGGTATATCAGTAATCTTATCCCGTTTCTGATACCGCGATTCATTTGCAACAGGTTCATTAAGGATCCCAGGTTTTATAGTTCAGTATATGTAAGTTCAGGTACAGTTCTTTACCTTATCTATTTCCCTGTCCTGTTAATTCTTGCAGCAGTATTTGCAGGATTTCAGGGATTCCTGATTGCATTGCTGATTCCTCCGGCAGGCTATTTTGTTTTGTTCTACCAGGAGGTTTTCAGGGAGAGGCTGCAGACCTTACGCTTCTCGGTAACAAAAATCTTCAACCCCGATCTCATAAAGGAGCTGACTCATCAGCGGCAATCCATTCTGGGTATACTTAATAAGGTCACATTGTAAAAAATAATCGACCAGCTTCGTTATGCTTACCGTCTTTAACATACAGCGATTCTCAATCCATGACGGAAACGGGGTAAGAACAAACATCTTTTTTAAAGGCTGCCCTCTGAGCTGCCTGTGGTGTAATAACCCTGAAAGTATTGAACCTCTCCCATCCATTATGTTCGATGAGCGTCTTTGCCAGATGTTCGGAGATTGTATCAAAGCAGGCAGCGGTCATATTACCTCAGCAGGAGGCAGGCTGATCATTGACAGAAAAAACATAACCGATTTCACATCCCTTCGGATTATTTGCCCCTCCAAAGCGTTGACTGTTGTTGGACAACCTATGAGTGTTGACGAAATTATCAGTGAGATCGAAAAGGACATTCCATTTTACAGGACAAGCGGAGGCGGGGTTACACTTTCAGGGGGTGAACCCTTTTCACAGCACCCCTTTCTGGAAGAATTGATTACAGAACTCAAAGCAAAAGATATCCATGTTTCTGTCGAGACCTCCCTCCACGTTCCATGGGAAACAATTGAGAATTATCTGGATATTATTGACGTATTCCTTGCTGATCTCAAACATACAAGCAGTGAGAAGTTCACAAAATTCACGGGAGGCGAAATATCGCTAGTTATCAATAACTTCAGGGAGCTTGATAACAGAGGTAAAGCATTTGTGGTAAGAGTTCCTGTTATACCCGGATTCAATTTTTCAGAGCATGAACTTTGTGAAATCATCGACTTTGCATCCGGATTAAAAAATGCACATGAGATTAATTTTATTCCCTTCCATTCCCTGGCCATGGAAAAGTATGTAATGCTGGGAAAAGAATATATCTTTGATAATCAAAGGAATGTTGAAAAGACAGAGTTAAAACAGTATGTTTTATATGCCGAAGGAAAGGGACTTAAAGCTAAAATCCTGAATTAATATGATTACCGATACAAAAACTGCCGGGGTTACAGAAAGGATCGCAAGACTGAAAGAGAACATACTTTCAGTAAAATCTACCATCTGTACCGAACGTGCCAGAATCTACACAAAAGCTTACCAGGAACATGAGGAATCTCCCGTGATACTGAAACGGGCATATGCTCTTGAACAGACACTGAAAGAAATGTCTGTTTTTATTCAGGATGGGGAGCTTATTGTCGGGAATCAGTCATCTGCAGTAAGGGCTGCTCCTGTTTTCCCTGAATATGTCACTTCATGGATAATTAAGGAGCTTGATGAATTTGACAAACGCCCCGGCGATGCATTCTTCGTAACTGAACCCCAGAAACAGGAACTCAGAGACATCTGCTCCTGGTGGGAAGGAAGGACACTTATTGAAAAAGGATATTCGCTTATGTCCCCTCTAAATAAGGAGATCCATGATTCCTCCATTATAAGGGCCGAAGGGAACCTTACTTCGGGAGATGCACATATTGCTGTGAATTTTGAAAAGATCCTGAAGCATGGACTTGCAGGATATCTTGATGAAATCGGGAAAGCCGCCGGATCAGTTAAGAGCTCGGATGAAAGATATTTTCAAAAACAGAATTTCTACAGCTCCC
>Ga0105106_10003168_pt1 | contig 11815 bp, 9 predicted proteins | sample PPLLaktember2015_5_FD_79109 | JGI IMG/M metagenome (GOLD analysis project Ga0105106, IMG submission 79109) | Freshwater sediment microbial communities from Prairie Pothole Lake near Jamestown, North Dakota, USA - PPLs Lake P8 Core (1) Depth... | ecosystem: Environmental > Aquatic > Freshwater >...
AAGATATGCGATTACGGCAATAAATGCGATGTAGACGAGTGCGATATGCTTGAATACCTTGAAGAAGATCCCGGAACAAAAGTGATCACCATGTATCTGGAGAGCATTCGAGATGGCCGGTGGTTCCTGGACCTTTCAAAAAAGGTGGCATTGAAGAAACCCGTTCTCATCTTGAAGTCGGGGCGGACAAAGGAAGGGGCCAGGGTTTCCGCTTCACACACCGGGTCTTTGGTTGTTGACGATCAGATCTTCAGTGCTGCCTGCAAGCAGGCCGGAATCATCCGCCTGGAGAAATTCAGCGAGCTTTTTGAGTTACCCAAAATTTTCGATGCTCAGCCTCTCCCCAGAGGAGGGCGGTTGGGAATCGTCACCTTCACTGGTGGCGTCGGAGTGTTGGCAATCGATGAAGCTGCGAAGTATGGTTTGTCAGTTTCCAAATTATCTCCTGAAACCAGGACCAAGTTAAATGCCATTTTCCCTGATCTGGGAAAAACAATTGTCGATATTGGCCCGCCCATGGCTGTGATTAACAATTATATGGACATTTATTCAAAAATTCTGAAGACCGTTCTTGAAGACGATACGATCGACTGCCTCTTCAATGTCATCTGGACGAGCCCTTTCGAATCATTCGTAGAAGAATATTTGAAATTTTATAAGAAGATAAAAGGGAAATATCAGAGGACCATCGCTACATGGATCTATGGCCCGAGTGTCCCTCTCGTTCAAGAGATGTCTTCCCGAATGGAAGATCTGGGATTCCCGGTATTTCCTGATCTTGAAACATCCATGAAGGCCCTTGGCATCGCCTACCAATATGCCATCCGCAAGAAAGGGGGAGCATGATGGGGAAGTATTCAATCTTCAATCAAGCAAAGAAAGAAGGGAGATCACTTCTCACTGAATTCGAGTCGAAAAGAATTCTCAAACAGATTGGGATTCCTGTAGTTGAAACCAGACTCGCCACGAATTTGAAAGAAGTCGTTTCCATAAGCCAGAGAATTGGATTCCCAGTGGTTCTAAAAATAACCTCACCCGACGTGGTCCATAAGACCGACTCGGGCGGGGTAAAGCTAGGTTTGAAAAATGCCTCAGAAGTCAAAAAAGCCTACGATGATATCTTAAAATCGGTTAGAAAGAAGTACCCCCGTGCTCTCATCCATGGAATCTCTGTCCAGAAGATGGCTCCTCCGGGAACAGAAGTCATCATAGGAACCAGCAAAGATCCTCAATTCGGGCCGGTCATCATGTTTGGTCTGGGTGGGATTTTTGTAGAAGTATTAAAGGATGTCTCCTTCAGGGTCATCCCCGTTGGCCCGAAAGATGCTCGGGAGATGATTCGGGAGATCAAGGGTTTCCCATTATTGCATGGATACAGAGGAAAGGAACCCGCAAATATCCCCTCTCTTGTTGGAATGATTCTTAAGATATCGAAATTTATCAATGAAATTCCACAAATTAGAGAAATGGAACTGAATCCGATATTTGCTTACAAAGATAAGGCTCTGGCTGTGGATGCCAGGATCATTCTGGAAGGAAGTTGAAAGAACTGTGATCCTTTAGTAAAATGTCTCCATGAAATTCACCCGCCGGGATTTCATAAGAAATTCTTTCCTCGTGGGCAGTTCCCTAATTTTCTCCTCCTCCTCTCCTGCCTTACCGAAAAAAGAAGAACCATGGAGGCCCGCCTATGAAAAGTTGGAGAGAGAGGGTAAATTTGAACAAAGGGTTAAGCAAGCTTACGCCCTCTTCGAGAATTGTCACCTCTGTCCCCGGCGTTGTGGGGTCAATCGGGAAAAAGGGGAAAGAGGGTTCTGCCGGGCTCCACTGAAGGTGGTCACCTTCAGCGCTCATCCCCATTTTGGTGAAGAAATATCATTGGTGGGCCAACATGGATCCGGAACCATCTTCTTCTCCAACTGCAACCTTCGATGTATCTTCTGCCAGAATTGGCCTATTGCCCATGAGGGGAGAGGACAGGAATATGAAGATGAGGAACTGGCGGAGATGATGCTTAAACTCCAGAAGATTGGCTGCCATAATATCAACCTCGTTACCCCTACTCATGTCATGCCTAACATCCTCAATGCCACACGGATTGCCTTGAAGAAAGGGCTGCGCCTCCCTTTGATGTACAATACGAGTGGCTACGAGCGATTGGAGATGTTGAAAATCTTAGATGGCGTCGTAGATATTTATAAGCCGGATATGAAATATATGGATTCGGATAAAGCAGCAAAATATTCTGCTGGCGCTTCTGATTACCCAGAGGTAACGAAGAAAGCGATCATCGAAATGAACCGGCAGGTGGGAATCCTCCGGACCGATAAACAGGGGATTGCTCTTCGAGGGGTCATCATCCGACACCTGGTCATGCCCAATCGAGTAGCTGGGACGGAGAAATTTGTAAAATGGGTGGCCCAGGCCCTCCCTAAATCAACCTATGTCAATATCATGCCTCAATATCGGGTGGAATATAAGGCCTACGAACATCCGGAAATCGCCCGTGGAATCACGGTTCAGGAATTCCTAGAAGCAATGGAATGGGCTGAAAAGAATGGGTTGACTAACCTTGACCCGAATTCAGTTGCCGTCAGAAATTTTTATCGCAGCCGCCAATAGCCCTTTGAAGCGAGATTAGACCTTCTTAAGCGTTTCCTTCTAAAAAATCCCCAGTCCCCCCCTCGGCTTCGAGTCGTACCGACTTTGCTAAGTGACTGTGTTGCAATATGAAAAAACCGACTTTTTGGAAAGGGGGAGAGGCGGTCGGGTGGAAAAGATTTAGAGCGGTAACCTTTAGCCGTTCGGATTCAGCCGTGCCAAGGGTATGAAGACATTCGATTATATAGAAGCGACGATTTCCCATCATCCAAAAGACCCGCATTCTAAAGCTTTGGAACCCGACTGCCTTTCCCCCTCGGCTTCCAATTACAACACAGTCCTTCAAGGGGGGGGATTGGTTTTTGATAGTTATTCGCTTAAGTCCAGATTCCCGGGATGGGTTTCCCGCAGAATTTACACTTCCCGCCTTTTAGATGGTTCTCACCAACCATGTACCCTATCCTCTGAATCAACAATTTCTTACATTTAGGACAGAAAGTGTGTTCACCTTCATGGCCCGGAATATTTCCGATATAGACATACTCAAGGCCAGAGGAGAGGGCCGTGTTGCGAGCTTTTTCTAAGGTTGAAACTGGTGTTGGAGGAAGACTTCTGAGTTTATAGAGTGGATAAAATCTCGAGAAATGAATCGGAGTGTCTGCCCCTAATTCCTTTTTGATCCAGAGACACATCTCCTTCAGTCCCGACAAATCATCATTCTGGGTTGGGATAACGAGGTTGGTGATCTCCACATGAACTCTCTCCTTCTTCAGGGTTTTTAGAGTTTCGAGGACAGGGGTGAGTTCTCCGCTACACACGTCACGATAAAAGGCTTCCGTAAACCCTTTCAGATCGATATTAGCTGCATCCATCACCTTACAGAGATTCTTGAGAGGCTCAGGATTGATGAAGCCGTTTGAGTGGCAGACATTGAGAAGACCTGCTTTCTTTACGAGTTGGCAGATATCCATCATATATTCATAGAAGATCGTGGGTTCTACGTAGGTATAGGCCACCGAGCGTGCCTCCACCTCTTTTGCCTTCTTTACGATCATCTCTGGCGGAACATCGTAGCTATAGACATCTTCCGGGGAGGCCTGGGAAATCTCCCAGTTCTGACAGAACTTACATTGAAAATTGCAACCTACCGTCGCTAAAGAAAAGGAAGTAGTGGCAGGCAGAACATGAAAGAAGGGTTTCTTCTCAATCGGGTCGGGATGAACAGCACAGGGATTCCCATAGACCAAGCTATAATATTTCCCATCTCGGTTCTCACGGACCCTGCACGCCCCCCTCTTCCCTTTTGAGACTCGACATCTCTTGGGACAGAGATCACACTGAATCTCTCCTCCACTCAAGGGAGTGAAATAAGGGGAGACTTTTGTCTTAATGAGACCCTTCTTGGCTAATTGTGCTTGCGAGGTTTTTGGAAACCCAAAGAGGTGAGCAGCAGAAAGAACACAGAAACTCGCTCCGCAAATTTTCAGGAATTCCCGTTTGGTCAGGTGAGACTCTGAGAGGGCCGTCTTTCTAGGGTAATATTTTAAGAGCGGTTCACTCATAGGTTGATCACATTTAATGGAATTTAATTAACAGAAAGGCCAACCAAAGTCAAAAACCGCAAGCTAATCTATAATAAAATTCTAGAATGTTCTTCATATTTTCGGAGGCCAGGTGGGTCTTGGCAAAAGATAACGCTCTTTCAGACCACTTAATGAGAATTCTTTTGACTTGCAGAAGTTGATGATCCGTCTCTCCCAATTTTCAACGAGTTGTGCGGCTTTTGGCACATCTCTTGCTATCTCCATGGGAATGGAGATGACACCATGCTGATCACCCATGATTAAATCACCTGGCTTTACGATGATACCACCCACCTTGACAGGAATATTAACCTCCACCAGGTGGACATAGGCATGTGAAACAGAAATACAACTTGAAAAGAAGTGAAATCCAAATTCCTTCACCTCATTTAAATCCCTTACCGACCCATCCGTGACTGTACCGACACAACCCAGGACCTTGTAAATATTTGAATTCACTTCACCCCAGAAAGACCCCAAAACAGGACGATCAACATCATGGATCACAACGACCTTCGGTCCTGGAATCTTTTGAATCTGCTCCCACCAATCTGGAGGTTGAATCCGGCGACCCTCTGAAGAATCGGCAGTGATGATCGCTGTGACAGCATAACCGATCATGGGTCCCAGATCCGGAAAGACACATTTAATCTCCGGAAGCATGAACCCTTCATTTCGTGGGCGAATGTTGAAAAGTTCGATGGCATTCGAGATGGCGCACGTAGGCCAACGCTTCAATGCCTCTAACTCTTCTTGATTAAGATAATTAGTCATTATTTCCCCCTTGTAGCTCTTGGAATCTTTGGCTTTCACCTTTTAACTTCATCTATCTCTTTTTTGAAGTGTATTAAATCAGGAACAGGGTGTCAATAAGAACTGAAAATGACAAAAGGAAAGAGATTTTCAGGGGATGGCTTCTTTAACAGTTTCTGTTGCTTTGCCAATTAATTTCAAGAGTTAGACATGACTACACATTAGGCAAAACCGTGAAAGTCGCTTGTATCAAGAGAGGGAGGAAGAAATTCCACAACAATTTAACAATGATTTGTGGATTCCTCTGGAACAACCCACTGAACCGATAAGATGATTATGCTTCTCCAAAATCTTTCCCAATGATTTTCCAGAGAATTTCCTCCATCTCGGGTGAAAGTTTCGGTTCCTTGTCGCCCACTTTTCTCTTGATCCGAACCTCATAAAGAGTTTCGAGTTGGGGGAGGAGTTCTTTCAATTCAGGTGTTTTATCTACTTTTTGATTGATGAGCCTAAGTTGTTCCCCTGCCTTCTCAAAATCTTTTTTATCTAAAGGAATACGATAGAGTCGATGCAAAACCTCCATGAGCCGCACTTTTCCGAGAAAATCTTCTTCAACATGAACGTATTGAGGCAACGAAACGATAAACCAGATCGTTTCAATGCCGAACTGGGGTGCTTTCTGAGTAACCAGAATCGTAATGGTGGTGGGACCCTGGTAATAACTCGGCTGGGCTCCTGATTTCTTCAGATCTAGATCTGTTTCCCTGCCTATTGCACCTCCGTTCACAATCAAAGGTCTTGTGTGAGGGACAGCATCATACATGCTCCCTAAAAGAATGTATTTCTTTACGCCAAAGGTTCTGAGAACCCGCAGCACTGAATCCACATAGACCTCTGAGAGAGAATGGGGTTCGAGGAGGTGGAGAAAAAGAAGGTCATTCTCATTTTCTCTTTTGGCATAGCTAATTGTAGTATTTGGAATATTTACTTTCCGAACGCCCTCTTCTAAATAAAGCATAGGTCGATAACGAGTAAAGTCGAAAAAATGGCCGGGCCTGGTCAGTCTTCCCAATTCCTTAGCCCCAAGTTGAGTCTCCAATCCATTTAAGAGGAGCGTACCCACATTGTTCACATCGATCCAGGGGCGAAGGATCGCCAGCGCATAAGGTTCTCTCAGTTCCGGAACGGGTTCGTTTAACTCAAAGGCACCTATTCTCACTTGTTTTCCTCCCAACATTTTAGTCTCTTCGATGTCACTCGTACTTGATTATTATTATAAAAGAAGTTTAATTTTTTTGGGAATAAATTTTTATATGTGTTGGGGGAAAACAAAGGTTCTCGGAAATCTCTATAGGAAGAGAGGTGCAGGGAGGCGTTGATCCCGTGCAAAGGTGCGGGTTTCATGCGGCTCCCAGGAAACGAGAATAAAAGAAAAGGCAAACAATATCGCCCCAACACTTAGAATTATCTTAATCATGTTCCGATGTTCATCTTTAAGATTCAATGATATTGACCGGTGAAATAAAAGTTTCTTTTAATCTTATGGCATCTGCACAAAATTTACAATTCAAATAGATAGGAAACCAAAAAGCGAGTTACAGGAAATGGTTGGGGCGGGAAACGAAATTTGGAATACAAAATCAATAGGTTTGGGATTGCTTCGTCGCTTACACTCCTCGCAATGACCAGTTGAAAGGACTATTTCAATAAACTGCAAATGATTGACAAGTCCTTCTTAGTTAAAGTTTTCCTTTGGTATGGGTCTTGAGGAAGAAATCCAACTGGGTTTCTTGGTTCTCGGTGAGCTCTCCAAATTGTACCCCGCATCTTCTGGTTTTGAAATGAACGCTGAGGTAGTCATATTCTGGAGGTTCACTGATGGGGATGTCGTAGACCACTCTGCATGGAATATCAGCCATACTGTAATTGTCTACCCATAGAGAAACATCTCTTTTCGAGGGGTCCCCTTCCAGATCTTCATCGTAGATATGTTCAAAAGAGAGTCCTCCCATGCTGATGTCTTTGACTCTCCCAACTCTGGAAGACTTATTCCGCAGTGCCACAATTACTTCCTCCCCTACCAAAAACCGATCATCTTTTCTCTTATCTGTTTCCATCTCTCAACCTCTTTAAATGGGGACACATCTCATCTATTTAATAAAAAATAGGATGTGCGTCCCAATTTTGTGTTCCCATTTTCAAATATGGTTAGGAATCAATGATGGAGGGTCCTTATTTCGATCGGATTGTATTCTTTTAAAAACAGGATGTCAATAAAAAGATAAAAAGATAAAAGGTTGAGGCTAAGGTTAAGAGTTTGCGGAAGAGTATATCTAACCTACTGGAAGGGCTGGCTGGGGGGCAAGGATTCGAACCTCGGTTGATGGAGCCAGAGTCCATAGTCCTACCGCTAGACGACCCCCCATTTGCCAATTTCAGATTTCGGATTTCAGATTGTAGATTTCAGATCCAGAACCTATCGCCGGCAGGTTTTTGGATTTACGTTTCATACGAATGGTGTCCCCTTCGCCAGTTTTGTCAACCACATGTTAACAATCCAAATTTATAATAAAATAGATAAAAATATCAACTGCATCTTTATAAAATTCCAAGAGAACGGAATGGAACTTAGCAGGAATAGCATTTTATCGGAAAATCTGGTAGATTCTGAAAGAAAAAGGGACTGCTCAGCCTTAAAGAAGAAGGAAGGAAGGAAACGAATCTATGGCTCAACTCAGCTCTTCGCCCCCGTCGGATTTCATAAGGGAAATTATCGATGAACATTTAAGAATCAATAGGTTCCAGGGCCGTGTGGCCACCCGTGTTCCACCCGAGCCGAACGGCTATCTCCATATCGGACATGCCAAATCCGTCTGCCTCAATTTCGGCATCGCTGCCCAGTATGGAGGCACCTGCAATTTGCGGATGGATGATACGGACCCGACCGGCGAGAGCCAGGAATACGTGGATTCGATCATTCGAGATGTGAGATGGCTGGGGTTTGACTGGGAGTATCGCCTCTACTATGCCTCTGATTATTATGAGCAACTGTACCAGTTTGCCGTGCAGCTTATAAGAATGGGGAAAGCCTATGTTTGCAGTTTGAGCGCCAATGAGATCCGGGAGTACCGAGGGACCCTAACTGAACCGGGCAAAGAAAGTCCCTATCGCAACCGGGCCGTGGAAGAGAATTTGGACCTATTCAAACGGATGCGGGTCGGAGAGTTTAAGGAAGGGGTTCATGTTCTCAGGGCCAAAATTGACATGGCTTCTTCCAATATCACCATGCGAGATCCGATCATGTACCGAATTAGATATGAACCTCATTATCGAACCGAAAACAAGTGGTGTATCTATCCGATGTATGACTTTGCTCATTGTCTCTCGGACTCCATCGAGAGGATCACCCATTCCATTTGCACCCTGGAGTTTGAGAACAACCGGCCCCTTTATGATTGGTTTGTGGATGAATTAAAACTGGAATCCCATCCGCAGCAGATTGAGTTCGCTCGTCTCAATCTCAGCTACACTGTTCTAAGCAAACGAAGGCTTATCGAATTGGTAGAGAACGGGAATGTAAGCGGCTGGGATGATCCCCGGATGCCTACCCTGGCGGGTTTGCGCAGACGGGGCTATACACCTGAGGCGATCCGCAATTTCTGTGAACGTATCGGTGTCGCTAAAAATGATAGCATCATCGATATGGCTCTGCTCGAGCATTGCATACGGGAGGATCTGAACGAGACGTCACCGCGTGTCATGGCCGTTCTGCGCCCTCTCCGCGTGGTGATCGACAATTACCCCGAAGGAAAGATAGAAGAATTCGATTGCCCTTATCATCCACAGAATCCTGAAATGGGGTCTCGGAAAGTCCCCTTCTCAAGGGAACTATTCATTGAGCAAGAGGATTTCATGGAGAAGCCGCCCAAAAAGTTCTATCGCCTGGCACCCGGCAAAGAAGTGCGTCTCCGATATGGGTACTTTATAAAATGTGTAAGCGTCGTCAAAGATCCCAACACCGGTGAGGTTGTGGAAGTGCACTGCACCTATGATCCAGAAACTCGAAGCGGCTTTGCTCCCGACGGCCGCAAAGTCGATGCAACCATCCATTGGGTATCAGCGGACCATTCACTCCCGGCTGAGGTGCGTCTTTACGATCGCCTTTTCCGTGTCGCCAATCCAATGGAAGGAGGTTCCGATTTTACGGAGCATCTTAATCCAAAATCGCTGGAAGTTCTCAACACATGCCGGGTGGAACCGAGCCTGAAAGCTGCAGCCCCTGGAAGCCGGTTCCAGTTTGAGAGGGTCGGCTATTTCTGTGTGGACCCTGTGGATTCTTCGGACAAAGCCCTGGTATTTAACCGGACCGTTACACTACGGGATTCTTGGGCTAAAATCTCCGAGAAAGAAAAAAGATAAACGAGCTCTACAAGAAATTGAAGGAATCTTTTTCAAGGAATCGAAAACAATAAATGTATTAATGCAAGTCCCCAATCCTACCTACGAAAAGGAAGAAGGAAAGAGGTTTGGAGTCAGATCTTGAAAAAGATCCGACCCTGACATCCGGTCCTTCGCCCTCTACGATCTTTCTTGCTCCCACCCCTTTGCCCTTTCAACAGCCATCTTCCACTTCCGATAAAGAGATTCTCTTTGTTTGGAATTCATCCGAGGAATAAACTTCCTCTTTACTGTGTAATTTGCAGCGATTTGCTGTTGATCCTTCCAAAACCCTACGGCCAACCCGGCCAAGTAGGCCGCTCCTAAGGCGGTCGTCTCAGTTGTCTCTTGGATGACTACGGGAACCCCCAGAATGTCGGCTTGAAATTGCATTAGAAACTCATTGACGGCCGCCCCTCCATCGACCCGCAATTCCTTCAGCCCCATTCCGGAGTCCTCCTCCATACATTCCAGCACATCCCTCGTCTGATAGGCAATCGACTCCAAGGCGGCCCGGGCAATATGAGCTGGCGTCGTTCCCCGGGTAATTCCCAAAATTGTTCCTCGGGCATACATATCCCAGTAGGGTGCTCCCAGGCCGACGAATGCCGGGACAAAATAGACGCCATCATTAGATTGAATGCTGCTGGCCAACCTTTCACTTTCTGAAGCTTGTTGAATCATCCGTAGCTCGTCCCGGAGCCATTGGACTACAGCCCCGCCGATAAACACGCTCCCTTCTAAGGCATATTCAATTTTCCGACCGATTCCCCAAGCGATCGTCGTCAGAAGGTTTTTCCTGGAAGTCACCGGCTTTCCCCCTATATTCATCAGCAAAAAACAACCCGTTCCGTAGGTGTTCTTGGACAGTCCTTTGCGGAAGCAGGTTTGGCCGAAAAGAGCTCCTTGTTGATCTCCCACGATTCCCGCAACGGGGATCTCCAAACCCAAAAAGGCTCTAGGAGAAGTGCTCCCGTAGATTTCACTCGAAGCTTTGACAGAGGGTAAGATTTGTTCTGGAATATGAAAATATTCTAAGATCTCCCCATCCCACGAAAGATCGTGAATATTGTAAAGCATGGTGCGGGACGCGTTAGAATAATCCGTGATATGGAGCTTCTTCCCCGTCAGATTGTACGCCAACCAGCTATCCACCGTGCCAAATGCCAGTTTTCCCTTCTCAGCTGCCCGGCGGATCGTTTTTAGATGGTCCAAAATCCACTGGACCTTAGTGGCTGAAAAATAGGCGTCGATCACCAATCCAGTTTTCCGGCGAATCTTTTGGGCGAATTTTGTCTTCTTGATTTCGGAACAACTCGGGGCGGTCCTGCGGCACTGCCACACAATGGCATTATACACTGGACGACCGCTCTCCCTGTCCCAGATTAAAGTAGTCTCCCGCTGGTTGGTGACCCCGATGGCCACAATTTCTTGGGGTGAAAGATTGACGGAATCAAGGGCCTGCCGGGTGGCTTCCATCTGCGAGTCCCATATTTCCACAGGATCATGTTCCACCCATCCGGGCCGGGGATAGATCTGCCTGAACTCCTTAGCCGCCATACTAACGATTTTCCCCTGCCGATCAAAAATCACCGCCCGGGAACTCGTGGTCCCCTGATCCAGGGCGATGATATATTCTTTTTTCATAAATAAATCCTCCAAGAGGCAAAAGTTGGTCCTGCTGACAGATCAAGGCTGAATACGAGACACAAAATTGGGGTCAAAATTGGGGTCAGGGGGTCAAAATTGGGGTCAGGCAATCGTAATATGCTATTGCTATTGATTTTCAAGGGACTCCTATAAAGAAGATATTTTATTACGATTGCCACAATTTCAAGATTCAAGAAGAAATTCTTGGCCTTCGGCGGGTTGATAAATCTGGAATACATAATTCCATTTTACATGTAAATTTGGAATTGGCGAGTCAATTCTTACAAATCTGAAATGCAGCAAAGGAGTCACCCATTCCAAATAGTCAAAAACAAAAAAGGGTCTGGTCAGTTGAGCCAGGCCCTCTTTTATTCTATGGCTGGGGGACGAGGAGTCGAACCTCGATTCGCGGAGTCAGAGTCCGGCGTCCTACCATTGAACGATCCCCCATTGATTACGTCGCAAAGAGCATAGCGCTAAGAGCATAGCGTAAAGAATTTTGTGTTACCATATCATTATTCACAAAAATCTTCAACCCCATACACCTCACCCTTCACTCCTTGCGCCTCACCTTTTCCTTAAGAGTCTCCACGATCCCTTGCATTGGGATTTCTTCCTGGGATTTGGTTTTCATATTTCTCAAGACTGCCCTGCCCTTCTTCAATTCTTCTTCTCCCAGGATCAGGACATAACGGGCCTTCAATTTATCGGCCCTTCGCATCTGGCTCTTCAGGGTTTTCCTTTCATAATCTAGTTCTGCCCTTATTCCTTCCAAATGGAGTTGGTTTACC
>Ga0105106_10003169_pt1 | contig 11813 bp, 9 predicted proteins | sample PPLLaktember2015_5_FD_79109 | JGI IMG/M metagenome (GOLD analysis project Ga0105106, IMG submission 79109) | Freshwater sediment microbial communities from Prairie Pothole Lake near Jamestown, North Dakota, USA - PPLs Lake P8 Core (1) Depth... | ecosystem: Environmental > Aquatic > Freshwater >...
CGCCGGGCCGGGCGCCCGGCGGCGGCCGGCGCGCCGGGAACAGGTTCGCGGTGCCGGCGATCCTCACGCGCCGTCCTCGTCGCCGTCGCGCACCATCCGCACGGGCAGCGGGCGCGTCGCGTCGAGGTGGACGTCGCGCTGCGGGAAGGCGATCGAGAAGCCGTGGGAGCGGAACGCTTCGTCGATCGCGTGGCGCAGGTTGCTGCGCACCACCCGCTGGTCGAGCAGCGGCGAGAGCTTCATCCACAGGTCGATCTGGAACAGCAGCGCGTCGGCGGCGAAGTCGTCCAGCAGCACGATCGGCGCGGGATGCTTGAGGACGTCCGGCTGGGCGTTCACCAGCTCGCGCAACAGCTTCTCCACCTCCCGGGTGGGCGAGCCGTACGCCACGCCGACCGTCATGCGCGTGCGCACGATGTCGTCCGCCAGCGTCCAGTTCACGACGTTGTTCTCGAGCAGCTTGCTGTTGGGGACGATCAGGTGGACGTTGTCGAAGGTGCGGATCCGCGTGCTGCGGGGGCCGATCCGCTCGACGCGGCCCGACGAGCCGTCGAACACGACCAGGTCGCCCACCTTGATCGGCCGCTCCACCATCAGGATCAGCCCGCTCACGAAGTTGTTCACCACGGCCTGGCTGCCGAAGCCGATGCCGATCGCGATGGCGCCGCCGGCGACCGTGAACGCGGTGAGCGGGATGTTCACGCTGTTGAGCGCGATCAGGAAGAACAGCGCGATCAGCGCATAGAAGGCCAGGCTCTCGATCGCAGTGAGCGCACCCTCGTCGAGCGCGCTGCGCCGGCGCACCAGCGCGGCGAAGCCGCGGGCGATCCAGCGCGACACGAGGATCCCGAGCCCGAACAGCAGGATCGCGGTGGTGACCTTGCCGATCGTGATCGGGTTGTCGTCGACCGCGATCAGCTCCTTCGACCAGACGGAGCCGACGGCGTCGGCGGCGTCGGCGGCGCGGTCGGCCAGCGAGGCGCGCTCCTCGCGCAGCCCGAGCGCGCGGCCGAGCCGCTGCGAGACGCGCTCGTTCTCGGCCATCCCGGCGAGCTGCTCGCGCGCCTCCGCCAGGGCCTGGTCGATCTCGCGCGCCTGCTCGGCGAGCCAGCGCTGCTCCTCGGAAGGCGCGGCGCCCTCCGCCGGGGCGGCGGTCTTCGCCTGGACCGCCGCGCGCTCGCGCTCGAGGTCGGCGATCCGGGACTCGACGAGGCGCCGGTCGCGGTCGCGATCGGTGTCCACGTTGGGGAGCTCGCGGGCCCAGGCGCGCACCTCGTCCCGCGAGGCCTCGCCCGACAGCACGCGCCAGCGCCCCTGCCAGAGCCGGCGCAGCTCGGCGAGCCGCTCGAGCTCGTCCTCGAGCTGGGCCGCGCGGCGCTGCGCGGTCATGAGGCCCAGGCGCCGCGCGTCGAGCTCGGCGCGCAGCGCCGGCCCCGGCTGGGCCTCCGCGTCGGCGCGCTTCTGCACCGCCGCGAGGCGACGCTCGGCGGACTGGACCGCATGGGCCGCCGCCGGCTGCCCCTCGCGCAGCGCGAACTCCGCCTGCTCGATCTCCGCGAGGCGCTTCGCCAGCTCGTCCTCGCCGAGCGCCAGCCGCTCCTCGACGAAGGCGATCTGCGCCGCGAGCGCCAGCTCGTTCTTGCGCTGGAGCTCGACGTCCGTGCGCGCGTTCGCGAGCGCCAGCTCCTCGGCGATCACCCGCTCGCGCGCGGTCTCGCTGACGAGCTCCGCCTGGCGCAGCGCGCGTTCGGCCTGGGCGCGCCCGGCGTCGTCGGCGGCGGTGCCGAGCGCCTCCTTGGCGGCGCGGCGCGCGGCCTCGCGCTCCTCGGCGGCGCGCTTCGCGTCGGCGACGCTCTTCTCCGCGGCGGCGACGGCGGCGTCGAGCGCCGGCTGGCGCTCGCGCTGCTGCTCATCGGCGTCGACCAGCTGGTCGAGCACCTCGAGCGGGAACGGCGCCTCGGCCCCGATCGCCGCCTGCGGGCCGGCGGCGAGCTGGCGGTCCAGCGCGGCCGCCAGCTCGGTCTGGGCGGTGATCCGCCGCAGCGCATCGAGCTGGCGCCCGTACACCCTCTCGAGCCGCTCGAGCCGCACCACCCGCTCGGCGAGCCCGGGCTCCGCCGCCGCCTCGCCGCCGGCGGCAGTGACCTGCGCCTCGAGCGCCGCCCGCTCGGCGGCGAGCTCGTTGCGGCGCGCCTCGACCGCGGTCGGATCGGGCGCCTGCCCCGGGGCCGGGGGTCCCTCCGCCGGCGCCTGCTGCGGCTCGACCGCGCCCTGGATCGCCTTCTGGAGGGGGGCCTGCGCCGCGGCGGGCGCGGCGGACACTGCGATCAGGCCCGACCAGAGCAGGCCCGACGAGAGCAGGCTGGACGAGAGCAGCCAGGCGAGCGCGCGCAGCGGAAACCGCACGCGCGACGGGGTAGCACTAGCCCTCCGGGTCCGCCTGCGCGGTGGGCAGGATCGGCCGCTGCAGCGCGCCGGCGTTGGGGCGCACCGCCACCGTGCGCAGCTCGAGCGGCGCTTCGGGCACCGAGACGTCGCGCACGCCGCGCAGCAGGAGCAGGGCGCCGGCGCGGCCGGCGCTGGAGAGCGCGAACAGCATGGCGTAGCCGGGCCGCCCGCCGCCGAGCGCGTCGAAGACCGCGCTGCCGACCGCCGCCCCGGCCGCGATCGCCACCGCGTTGGCCAGGTTGTAGATCGTCAGCACGCCGGTGCGCTCCGACGCATGGATGTGTTCGAAGAACGAGAGCAGGATCGCCAGCTCCACCGCGCCCCAGGCCACGCCGGCCGCGATCTGGATCGCCAGCAGCACCGGGTAGGCGTCGCTGGCCAGCCACAGCACCGGCAGCGGCGTGATGCCGAGGGCGCCCGCCCACATCAGGCGCCGGGCCCCCTGCCGGTGCGCGATCCGCCCGAGCAGGGGCAGCGCGACGATGCGCGAGGCGAACACCGCGCCGGTCAGCACCGTGAACTGGGTCCACGACAACGCCAGATGCTTCAGCATGTAGGGCGTGAAGAAGGGCGCGGCGACGTTCACGCCCACCTGCATCGCGAGCAGGTAGGCGAGCAGCCGGGCGTCGCTGCCGGGCGCACCGAGGCCGCGGAAGCGGCGGCCGAAGTCCACGAACGAGACGTGGCGGTGGTCCTCCGGGAGCGGCGCCGGCTCGCTCTGGCTGGCGAGGAAGCCGGCCGAGACCAGGCGCGCGAGGCCCGCCGCCGCGAACAGCGCGCCGAACAGGCCGAGCCGCTCCGCCCCCGCGTCGCCCCACTCGAGCAGCGCGCCCGCCCCGAGCAGGCCCGTCAGCACCGCCGCCTGACACCAGCGCGAGCGGCGCGCGAAGAAGCGCGCCCGCTCGGGCGCGGGGATCAGCGAGCCCACCCAGGTGTTCCAGGCCGGCCCCGTCGCGAAGCCGAAGCCCCAGTACGCGGCCGCCGCCAGGTAGACGAGCGCCAGCGACGCCTCGCCGCGCCAGGCCTGCCAGAGCAGCGGCGCGAAGCTCGCCGACTGGAGCAGCGCGCACGTCACCACCCAGCGGCGGTGCGAGTGCAGCCGGCGCACCGCGAAGGGCGACACGAGCTGTAGCACCGCGCCGCCCACCATCGGCACCGTCGCGATCAGGCCCGCGGCCACCTCGCCGAGCCCGGCCGCAAGCACGAAGGCGGCCAGGTACGACTCGCCCATCCCCACCATCAGGCTGAAGGCGACCCCGTCGCCGAGGATCGAGCGGCGGTCGCGACGGTGGGTCCCGGTCTCGGCCGGCAGCGCGGCCACGGCGGACGGCATGGCCGGCCGAGAGAAGGCAACGGCTCCGCGCGTGTCAACCGCGACGTCGCGCGCTGCGGCCGGTAACGTGGCGCCGCATGGACGCCCACGCCGCGAGCCCCGTCCTGGTCTTCGCGCTGGCGCTCGTTGCCGGCGCCGCCGGGCAGGTGCTCGCGCGCCACGTCGGGCTGCCGGCGATCGTTCCGCTGCTCGCGCTCGGCGTGGCGCTGGGTCCCGACGCCGCCGGCTGGGTGGAGCCGCGCGCGCTCGGCGCGGGGCTGTTCGCGCTCGTCGAGCTCGGGGTCGGCGTCGTGCTCTTCGAGGGCGGCCTCGGGCTCCAGCTGCGGCGCCTGCGCCGCGAGGGCCGCGCGATCCGCCGGCTCGTCACGCTCGGCGCCGCGATCACCGCCATCGGCGGCGCCCTCGCCGCGCGCGCCTTCCTCGATTGGAGCTGGTCGCTGGCGGCGCTGTTCGGGACGCTCGTGATCGTCACCGGGCCCACCGTGATCGGGCCGCTGCTGCGCAACGTGGCGGTGCGCCCGCGGCTCGCCACCGTGCTCGAGGCGGAGGGCGTGCTGATCGACCCGATCGGCGCGATCGTGGCCTCCGTCGCCCTGCAGGTGATGCTCGGCGCGCACGACGACCCCACCGGCGGGCTCGGCGCGCTGGCGGCGCGGCTCGGCTTCGGGGCGCTGGCGGGGCTGGCCGGCGGCGCCGCGATCGCCGGCCTGCTGCGCAGCCCCGGCCTCGTGCCGGAGGGGCTCGAGAACCTGGTGGCGCTGGGCGGCGCGCTCGCGCTGATGGCCGGCTGCGACGCGCTGCTCTCGCAGTCGGGCGTGATGGCGGTCACGGTGGCCGGCGTCGTGGTGGGCAACCTCGGCAGCCGCGTCGGCGCCGAGCTGCGCGAGTTCCAGGGCGTGCTCACGCTCGGGCTGATCGGGCTCCTGTTCGTGCTGCTGGCCGCCGACGTGCGGCTCGCCGACGTGGCGGCGCTCGGCGTGCCGGGGCTGCTGGTGGTCGCGACCCTCGCCTTCGTCGTGCGGCCGCTCGGGATCGCCGTGTGCACGCGCGGCACCGAGCTCGACGCGCGCGAGCGCGCGTTCCTGGCCTGGATCGCGCCGCGCGGCATCGTCGCCGCGGGCGTCGCCTCGCTGTTCGCGGCCGCGCTGGAGCAGGCCGGCATCGCGGGCGGGCGCGAGCTGCGCGCGTTGGTGTTCCTGGTCGTCGCCTCGACGGTGCTGGTGCAGGGCGCCAGCGCGTGGCTGGTGGCCGGCGCGCTCGGCGTGCGGCTGCCGGGGCGCTCCGCGATCGCCGTGCTCGGCGCCAACGAGCTCGCGCTGGCCCTGTGCGAGGCGCTGCGCGACGGCGGCCGGCGCCTGGTGGTGCTGGACGCCAACCCCCAGCACTGCCGCGCCGCCGAGGCGCTGGGCTTCACGGTGGTGTTCGGCAACGCCCTGGAGCCGCGCACCCTCGCTCGCGCGCGCCTCGAGCAGGCGTCGCTGGCGCTCGGCGTCACGCCCAACGACGAGGCCAACAGCCTGTTCGCGCGCGAGGCGCGCGAGGAGTTCGGCGTGCCTTCCACCGGCGTCGCGGTGGGGCCTACCACGTCCGTCAGCGCCGCGATGCTGGAGCGGCAGGGCAGCGGGATCCTCTTCGACCGCGCGAAGGACGTCGAGCGCTGGTCGGTGCGGCTGCGCCACGGCGCGGCGCGCCGCGAGCGCCGGCGCTTCGCGCGCGCGCCGCAGGCGCCGCCCCCCGATGCCGGCTCGAGCGACGACGCCTGGCTGGTGCTGGCCGTGAGCCGCGGCGGCTCGACCGAGCCGATGCGCGCCGACCTGGCCCCGCGCGAGGGCGACCTGGCGCAGGTGCTGGTGCACGCGCCCGAGGCCGCGCAGGCCGAGGCGGCGCTGCGCGCCCGTGGCTGGCAGCCGGCGCCGACCGCGGCCGACACCGAAGGGTGACTTCTCCGGCTATTCCGGGACGCGCATCCCGCGCTGCACCGCCGGCCGCTCGCCGATCCGCTCGACCCATGCCACCACCCGCGGAACCTCGAGCAGGGGCGGCGCCTTCAGCCACAGCAGCGGCTGCAGCCAGGGGTAGTGCATGATGTCCCCGATCGAGTACTCGCCGGCGAGGTAGGGGCGGCCGTCGGACAGGATCTGGTCGATCACGGCCAGCAGCCGCGACACCTCGTCGCCGAACAGCTGCACGATCTCGGCGTTGCGCTCCGCCTGCGGCTTGCGGAGCTGGGCGCCGAGCCGCCCCAGGTTCGGGCCGATGCCGCCGGTCTGGAAGAACGCGTACTGGATGGCGTGGATGCGCCCGGCCGGGTCCGCCGGCAGCAGCTTCCCGTGCTTCTCGGCCAGGTGCAGCAGGATCGCGCCGGACTCCCAGATCACGAGCCCGTCGTCCTCGAGCACGGGGATCTTGTGGTTCGGGTTCAGCGCCAGGAACGCGGGCGCCATCTGCTCGTTGCTCTCGAGGTGTACGTGGCGCACCTCGTAGGGCAGACCGATCTCCTCGAGGGCGATCGAGACCTTGCGGCCGTTCGGGGTGGGGGCGGTGTGCAGGCGGATCACGGCGGTCTCCGGTGGGCGCGGGACGAGGCGACGCTACCACAGGCGATTTTTGCTTCGCGACCGACGCGGTCTTGCGTAGGATGGCCCCATGCTCGCCGTCCTCGCGCTCCTCCTGGCCGCCGGCGCCGCCGGGCCGGCCTTCGCCGGCGACGTGCCGCCCGAGGCGGTGGTCGCCGCGATTCCGTTCGGCAGCGCGCAGCAACCGAACCGCATCCTCGTCGACCTGGCCCCGGAGGGCGGCCGGCCGTTCCCCTTGATGCTCGACACCGGGGCGAGCATGTCGGTCCTCACGCCCCTCGCGGCGCGTGAGCTCGGCGTCTCGGTCCGGCGCCAGAAGCGGGACCCGTACCGTCGCGCCACGCGGCTGGGCCGGGACCTGCTGTTCGTCGTGGACACGCGCTCGAGCGACACCGGGTCGAAGACGGGCTGGGAGTACGGCCTGCTCGGCGCCGACTTCCTGAAGGACTACGTGGTCGAGATCGACTTCACGATGCGCATCGTGCGCTTCCTGGATCCCGAGCGCTTCGCGGTGCCCGAGGCCGCCGCGGATCCCGAGGAGGCCGTGGTGCCGATCGTGCTGACGAGCAACCGGCCGATCGTCGAGGTCGAGGTCGACGGGCGCCCGCTGCGGCTGCTCGTCGACACCGGCGCGCAGCCCGGCCTGATCCTCTCCGGCGCGGCGGCGCGCTCGATCGGCGTCGACCCGGATGCGCTGCCCGATGCGGGCAGCGCCGGCACCGCGCTGGGCCCGATGCAGCTCCGCTTCCACGAGGTCCGATCGCTCGCGATCGGCGGGCTCGCGGTCGGGCCCGTTCCCACCTTCGTCGCGCCGAAGGGCTGGTACAACCAGGGCGGCGGCAACGACTCGGTGGTCGCCTACGACGTGCTGTCGCGCTTCCTGCTGCGGATCGACCATCCGCGCCGGCGCCTGTGGCTGCGCCGCGAGTCGTCCGAGGTCCCGTTCTTCGGCGCCGACTACGGCGCGATGAGCGCGAGCGGCGCCGTCGTGTACGAGGATCCGCTCGGCGAGATCCGCGTGCGCCTGGTGCGCCCCGGTAGCATCGCCGAGCGCCGCGGCCTGCGTCGCGGCGACCAGCTCCTGCGCGACGGCGCCGGCGGCCGCCGCCTGTCGGTGTCGGAGGTGCTCGAGGCGCTGCGCGAAGACGGGCCCGTGCGGGTGGTCCGCGACGAGGGCGGTGTGCCCGCCGAGACGCTGCTGGCGCCCGCCGGCGCGGCGGACCGGAGCGACGCCCCGGCCGGCTGAGGCGCCCGCGAGCCGGGGCGGTCCGCTATCCGTCCCGTCATGGCGACCGACGACCCGCTGGCCCGCATGCTCGCGCGCCTGGCGCTCGAGCCCGAGGCGCTCGACGTGTTCGCCGCGGCGCCGGTGCAGGCCGGGCGGCGGCTGTTCGGGGGCCTGCTGGCGGCGCAGTCGGCGCTGGCCGCCATGCGTACGGTGGCGAACGCGCGCCTGCACTCCCTGCACGGCTACTTCCTGCGGCCCGGCCGGCCCGGCGCCGCGCTGCGCTTCGAGGTGACGCGCGTGCGCGACGGGCGGCGCTTCGCCACCCGCCGCGTGCTCGTGCGCCAGCTCGGCGAGCCGGTCTTCGAGGGGGCGTGCGGCTTCACCGGCGACGAGCAGGGCGTCGCCCACACGCACGAGCCGCCGCTCGGCCCGGTGCCGCCGCCCGAGGGCCTGCCCGACTGGGAGTCGCTACGCGCCGCCGAGACCGGCGAGCCGGCGCGGCCGCCCGACGCGATCGAGGTGCGCGTGTGCCGGCCCGCGGACGACCGCCCGGGCGCCCCGGCACCCCCACACCGGATGGTGTGGATGCGCCCGCGCGGACGGCTGCCCGAGGACCCCGCGCTGCACGCCGCCGCGCTGGTCTACGCGAGCGACCGCACCCTGCTGCGCACGGCCGTGCGCCTGCACGGGGGCATGCGCGAGCGGCTGCCCGCGAGCCTCGACCACGCCGTCTGGCTGCACCGGCCGCCGCGCTGGGACGACTGGATCCTCTACGCCAGCGAGGCGCCCGTCGCCCACGGCGGCCGCGCCTGGGTGTCGGGCCGCATGCTCGACCGCGGCGGCGCGCGCCTCGCCAGCGTCGCCCAGGAGGGCCTGCTGCGCCGGCCGCGCGGCTGAGCGCACGTCAGCGCGCGCGCCGCGCCCAGCGCTTCGCCCAGGCGTCGAGCCCGAGCAGCAGGCGCGCCAGCTCGGCGCCGTCGGCGCCGGGTGCGTAGCGGCCGTCCTCGCCGGCGGCGACCAGCCCCGCCGCGCCCAGCTCCTTCAGGCGCTGCGAGAGCACGCTCGGCGAGATCTCCTCGCAGCGCGCCTGCAGCTCCGAGAAGCCGAGCGGGCCGTCGCCGTGCAGCTCCCACAGGATGCGCAGCGCCCAGCGCCGCCCGAGCAGGTCCAGCAGCGCCATCACCGGCCGCCCGCTCCGCGATCCCCGCACCGCCCGGCGCCCCGCCATCGGCTCTCCCTTGACTACGATTTTCGTAGTGGACTAGGCTGTCGCTACGAAAAACGTAGCGCCCGGAGGAGCTCCCGTGCAGACCCCCGCCGAACGCCTCGCCCCGCTCGATCCGCCCCACCCGCCGGAGACCGCCGCCCACCTGGCCGCGCTCATGCCGAAGGGCTGGAGCGGGCCGGCCCTCGCGCTGTTCCGGCTGTGGGCGCGCCACCTGCCGATGGCCGAGGCCCTGCGCGGCGTCGGCCGCTACGTGCTGGCCGGCGGCGCCCTCGCGCCCCGCGACCGCGAGCTGCTGATCTTCCGCACCTGCGCCCGCTGCGGCTGCGAGTACGAGTGGGGCGTGCACGCGGCCTTCTTCCCGGCGCGGGTCGGCCTGACGCCGGAGCTGGTGGCCGCCAGCCGCAGCGCCGCGTCCGACGACCCGATCTGGTCCGCGCGCGACGCGCTGCTGGTGCGCGCCGCCGACGAGCTGCACGACAGCGCCACGCTCTCGGACGCGCTGTGGCGCGAGCTCGCCGCGCACTGGGACGAGGTGCAGCTGCTCGAGCTGCTGCTGGTGGCGGGCTTCTACCACCTGGTCTCGTACACGGCGAATGCGGCGCGCCTGGCCCCGGAGCCGTTCGCGGCGCGCTTCCCCGCCTAGTCGGCCGAGCTGCCGCGCAAGGTCGCCTGCTCGATCCCGCGCAGCCGCTCCACCACCTCGGCGGCAGAGGCCGGCCGCTCGTCGGGCTTCTTGGCGAGCAGCTGGAGCACGAGGCCTGCGAGCGCGTCGGGCAGCTCGTGGGCGCGCTCGCGCGGGTCGGGCGGCCGCGTCTCGCGATGGTGTCGCTCGGCGTCGCCTTCCTCGAAGGGCACCGTGCCGGTGAGCAGCTCGTAGAGCGTGACGCCCAGCGAGTACAGGTCGGCGCGATCGTCGACGCCGACGCCCAGGGTCTGCTCGGGCGCCATGTAGTCGGGCGTGCCGCCGATCCTCGTGGAGCGCCGGCGCACCGCCTCCATCATCTTGGCGAGCCCGAAGTCCATGATCTTCACGACGCGGTCGCGGGTCAGGAACAGGTTCGCGGTCTTGACGTCGCGGTGGACGATGCGGCGCTCGTGGGCGTAGGCGAGGCCGGCGGCGGCCTGGCGGCCGAGCCACGCCACCTCGGACGCCGCCATGCGCCCGCGCCGGTGCAGCAGGCTCGACAGCGGCTGGCCCTCGAGGAACTCCATGGTCAGGAAGTACGCGCCGTCCTCGTGGTCCACGTCGTAGACCGTCACGATGTTGGGATGGTTGAGCTGCGCGGCGCTGCGCGCCTCGCGCAGCAGCAGCTGCACCGCCCGCGGATGGGCCTGCAGGTTCTCGGGCAGGCGCTTGAGCGCGACGATCCGGTCGAGGCGCTTGTCGCGCGCCCGGTAGACGACGCCCATCCCGCCGCGGCCGATCTCGGCGAGCAGCTCGTAGCGCCCGCCGCCCGGGAACGGCGTCGCGCGCTGGCCGGCTAGCGCTTCGGCGACGGCGGACTCGGTGCGGGCGTCGAGGGCGGCGGCGTCGAAGCCGCCGGGCGCCGTGTCCTGGCCCCGGGTGCGCTGGCCGCTCGTCGGCGGGACGCGCACGGTCGTGCGCTCGAAGGCGCGGGTGGGGGGCGGGGTCGGCACCGTCGGGAGGTGCAGCGGCATCGTGGACGCGAACGAGGGCGACGGATCGGGGTCCGCGAAGAGCGCGGGCGGCGGGGCGGGAGGCTCCGCCACTGGCAGCGGCTGGCGCCGGCGCGCCAGCGCCAGGCCCACCCCCGCCAGCGCCACCGCGAAGACCCCGAGCAGCGCCCCGCGGCGCAGGTCCGAGCGGGCCGCGACCCGTTCGTGCGGCGCGACGGGCGAGGGAAGCGGCTCGGCTGTGGGCGGCGCGACCGGCGGCTCCGGCTCCGCGGGCGCAGCCCCCGCGATCGGCGCCGGTGTCTCCTCGACGATCTGCTCCGGCTCGGGTCGCGCCGCGCGCTTGCCGGCCGGCCGGGGCGGCGGCTTGTCGGCGGGCTCCCGGGCCGCCGGCGGCGGGTCGTCGCGCCGGTCGAGGCCGTCCCCGATCCCGCGAGCCGCCTTCTTGGTAGCGGATCCGATCTGGCCCGGGACGCGCTTGATCGCGCGCCAGACCCGGTTCGGGCCACCCGGCTCCTCGGCGCCGGCGGGCGCTCCCGCGAGCAGCCCGAACGCGAGGACGGCCGTCGCGAGGACGGGCGCGGCCCGCCGCCGGGCGCGGGTCCGGCGCCGGCTCCGGCGGAGAGGGCTCGTGGAGGCTCCAAACACCCGTCCCGGATCGGGTTTCCCGGGCCCGGGCTGAAGCCCTCCCTAGCCGGGCTCGCGTGCGGCCGCCCGCTCGATCGCGCGCAGCCGCTCGACCACCTCGGCGGCGGACGCGGGCCGCTCGCCGGGCTTCTTGGCGAGGAGCTGGAGCACCAGCTCGGCCAGCGCGGCGGGCACGTCGGGAACCCGCTCGCGCGGGTCGGGCGGCGGCGTCTCGCGGTGGTGTCGCATGGCGTCGCCTTCCTCGAAGGGCACCCCGCCCGTGAGCAGCTCGAACAAGGTGGCGCCGAGCGAGTACAGGTCGGCGCGCCCGTCCACCTCGAAGCCGAGGGTCTGCTCGGGCGCCATGTAGTCGGGCGTGCCGCCGATCCGGGTGGCGCGCCGGCGCACGGCCTCGATCACCTTGGCGAGCCCGAAGTCCATGATCTTCACGACGCGCTCGCGGGTCAGGAACAGGTTCGCAGTCTTGACGTCGCGGTGGACGATGCGGCGCTCGTGGGCGTAGGCGAGGCCGGCGGCGGCCTGCCGGCCCAGCCACGCCACCTCGCCCGCGGAGAAGCGGCCGCGCCGGTGCAGCAGGGTCGAGAGCGGGTGCCCGGCGAGGAACTCCATGGTCAGGAAGTAGGCGCCGTCCTCGTGATCCACATCGTAGACCGTGACGATGTGGGGATGGTTGAGCTGCGCGGCGCTGCGCGCCTCGCGCAGCAGCAGCTGCACCGC
>Ga0105106_10003170_pt1 | contig 11811 bp, 6 predicted proteins | sample PPLLaktember2015_5_FD_79109 | JGI IMG/M metagenome (GOLD analysis project Ga0105106, IMG submission 79109) | Freshwater sediment microbial communities from Prairie Pothole Lake near Jamestown, North Dakota, USA - PPLs Lake P8 Core (1) Depth... | ecosystem: Environmental > Aquatic > Freshwater >...
CTGCTGCAGCTTCATGGCGAAGCGGCGGCGCTCCCGGTGCTCATCCTCGGACAGGTCGGGCGCGCGGCCGGGCAGCATCATCCGGCGGGCGAACTCGAAGATGGACGGCTCGGTCGCCGGATTGCGGGCCAGCGCTCCGGACACGGCGGCGTCAATCGACTGCTCGTCGAGCGCGGTCCAGCCGCTGTAGCCCAGGTACGTGCGGTACACGGGAAAGCACGCGACGATCTCGCCTAACGCGTCCTTGAGGCTGTCGAGCGTGAAATCGCGAAACTGCCGCCGCTGTTCCGAAATGCGATCGATCCAGTGGGCCAGCACGTTGAGCTCGCTCGCCATCGACGTCGCGATGACGAGCTTCTTGCTGTCGTAGATGACGTCGGCCACGTCGCGTGGATCGCCGGTGAACCGCCCGTAGAGCTTGTGAAAATCGTGGGCGCGACTGGCGTCGACGAACAGGCCGTTCACGTCATTCATGAAGTCGTAGCCGGTCGTCCCATGCACGCTCCACCCGGCCGCGAGCGGCTCATCGCGCGAGAGGATCTTTTCGACGACGACGTATGGGGCGTGCGGCGCGAGCAGCGCCGACAGACGATCGAGGTAGCCGGCGGGATCGAACAGACCATCGATGTGGTCCAGCCTCAGGCCGTGCACGAGACCGGAGGCCACGAGATCCGCGATGCGCATATGCACCGCGGCGAACACGGCCGGTTCCTCCACGCGGATCCCCGCGAGCTCGTTCACGTCGAAAAACCGCCGGTAGTTGATCTCGTGGGTCGCGGTGCGCCAGAACGCGAGCCGGTAGGCCTGCAGCTCGAGCATTGCGTGCAAGGGGTCCAGCGAGCCACTGTCGCCCGGGGTGCCGTTGAACAGCCGGACGTTCTCCTCGATGTGCCGACGGATCGCGGGATGCTCCGCCATGAGCCGGCTGAGGCGCTGTTTGGCCACCTCCTTCTCCCGACCCCGGAGGGCGACCATCTCGGCCGAGGTCTCCGTGGAGGCCGGCATGTGGTCCATGTGGAACACGATGCTCTCGAGTTCGGTCAGGCCGGCGTCAGCCGTGTCGAGTGTCGCTTCGAGTGCGTCGAGGCGATGGCGGATCAGCCGCCGCAGCTCCCGGGGATTGAGCGGCAGATCGAGATCGAAGCAGCGCAGACTGAAGGCCCCGTCCTGGCACGCGATCTGAATCTGGCCGTCGTCGAGCGCCACGCCGTACTGATCGCCCAGCACCGGCAGGAGCACCTTGCCTTTGAGTTCGGCCTTCACCGGATCCCAGTCGATGTCGAAGGTGCGCGCGAACTCCGAGGAGGGACCGTTCTCGAGCACGTCCCGCCACCAGCGGTTGGCGACCGGGTCGATGCTCATGTGGTTCGGGACGAAGTCGACGATGAGGCCGATGCCGTTGGCGCGGAGCGCCGCCGCCAGCGCGGCCAGCCCCTCGTCGCCCCCGATCTCGGGATTCACGCGCCCGTGGTCGCACGTGTCGTAGCCGTGCGGGCTGCCCGGCCGCGCGGCCAGTATCGGCGACGTGTAGAGCGTGGTGACGCCGAGCCGCGCAAGATACGGCGCCAGTCGGGCGGCGGCGTCAAGTTCCTGGCCGGGCGACAACTGAAGCCGGTAGGTGCTCGCGGGCACGTGAGAAGGGAGCGGGGCGGCCATGGTCACCTGCCTGCCGGCATCGTCCCTGGGCCGGACTCGAAAATGACGCCGCCGGGGCGCGCGAAGGTGACCGTCAGCGGGTCGGCATTCACGGCCGGCTCGGTGGGATCGACGGCGAACGCATCGTCCTCGGTGGTCAGCAGGCGATGCCACGTGGCTTCTTCCGCCAAATGGGCGAGCGGCAGTGCGGGCCGCACCAGTCCCGATCCCCGCAGGCGCACAACGGCCAGCAGGGACGGACCGTCGGGACGTCCACGTCGGACGATCACGCTGTCGGAGCCGGCTGCGGCCACGTCGACGGCGCCGGCGTCGTCCATCGCCGGCGATCGCCGCCGCAGCTCGAGTAGGCACTGGTACAGCCGCCGGGTCGCGGCATGCGGTTCGCGATCGGCCTCGGCCCAGTCGAGCCGGCTGGCCTCGAACGTCGAGACGTGCTGCGGATCGGGAATCAGATCACGGGTCGCCGGATCGGCGAACGCGTGGAAACGCGCGAACTCCCAGCGCCGGCCCTCGGTGACGAGGCGTCCAAGCCCGGGCTCGTGATCGGTGAAGTACCGGAACGGCGTGGTCGCCGCCCATTCCTGTCCCATGAAGATCAGTGGTGTCTCGGGCAGCAGGAGCAGCAGGACCGACGCGGCACGCCAGGCCGCCAGGTCGATCCGGTGGTGCAGACGGTCACCCATGGCGCGATTGCCCACCTGGTCGTGGTTCTGGAGGCAGAACACACACTGCGCCAGCTGAACGCCGGACGCATCGGTGCCGCGCGGCGCGCCGGTGTAGTGCGAGACCTGACCGGTGTAGAACCAGCCCTGCCGCGCCGTGGCGGCAATGCTCTCCGTCGATCCATCGAAGTCGGCGAAGTACCCGTCCGCGTCGCCGGCCAGCGCGCGGCGCAGGTGATGATGGAAGTCGTCGGCCCACACGGCGTCGAGCGCCCAGCCGCCGGACGCACGTGGACGGACGATGGTGTTGAGATTGCGGGAGTCCTCGGCGATGACGTGGACGATGCGCGGCGCTCCCGCCATCGACTGGCGGACGGCGGCGGTCAGCTCCGCGAGAATGTGCGTGTCGCTTCCGTCGACGATGGCATGGGTCGCGTCGAGCCGCAGGCCATCGACGTGGAACTCGTGCACCCAGCGCAGCGCGTTCTCGATCACGTACGACCGTACCGGTCCCGACTGCGGTCCGTCGAAGTTGATGCCCGCTCCCCACGGACTATGGTGCGTCGTGGAGTGGTAGTGGCGGCTGAAGACGGACTGGTACGCGCCGTCCGGGCCGAAGTGGTTGTAGACGACGTCCAGGTGGACGGCGAGACCCAGGCCGTGCGCGGCGTCGACGAACCGGCGCAGGTCGTCGGGCGCGCCGTAGCAGCGTGCGGGAGCGAAAGGCGCGACGCCGTCGTACCCCCAGTTGCGCGCGCCCGGAAAATCCGCCACGGGCATCAGCTCCACTGCCGTGACGCCGAGATCGGCAAGCAGCGGCAGCCGCGCGGCAGCGGCGGCGAACGTGCCCTCCGGCGTGAACGTGCCGATGTGCAGCTCGTACAACACCGTGCGATCGAGCGAAACGCCCGGCCACTGCCGATCGGTCCATGCGAAGTCCTCCCAGGCCACCACCTCGGACGGACCGTGGACGCCATGCGGCTGCGCCCGCGACGCGGGATCGGGAAACGGTCCTCGGCCATCGACGCGGTAGCGATAGAAGGTTCCGCTGCCGGCGTGTCCGAGCAGTGTCGTGTGATAGCCCTCGGCATCGCGAATCATGGGGTGCGATTCACCGGGCGGTCGTGGCTGGTTCCGGTGACCTTCGATCACGACCTCGACGGCAGCGGCGTCCGGCGCCCAGACGCGGAATTCGGTGCCGAGCGGCCGCAGGTTCGCGCCGAGCCTGGCGGTGAAAGGGCTCGTCATTCCGGCGCCTCGGGTGGTCCGCTCTTTGACGGGCGGCGTCTCGGGCCGGCCGCTCCAGGCGGCCGGCCCGGCTTGCCAAGCCTCAGTCTGAAGACCGCCACCGATCGACCGGCCATCCAGTAGATCTCCTTGACGACGTCCGGTGTGCGCCACCGGCGGCGTGAGGTGTCCACCAGCCGTTCCCATCGGCATCCCGGCTCAGAGGGCAGCACGAATCGCACGCGATCGTGATGGGCGTTGAACAGCAGCAGCAGCGTGTCGTTCGCGGCGGCGAGGTCCTCTGGAGCCGCGGCTTCCGCGACGGGATTGAGCCGCACGCCGAGCGATCGGGCGAAGTGCGTGTCCCAATCGGCGTCGCTCATCTCCTGGCCGGAGGGTCCGTACCAGTGGATGTCCTTCACGCCGGCGCCGCGGATGCTGCGGCCTTGAAAGAAGTGCCGGCGTTGCAGCACGCGCTGGCTGCGCCTCAGCTCGATCATGTGGCGCGTGAACTCGAGCAGATCGCGGTCATCGTCGGTAAGGGCCCAGTTGACCCAGCTGATCTCGTTGTCCTGGCAGTACGCGTTGTTGTTGCCCTGCTGGGTGCGGCCCATCTCGTCGCCGCCGCACAGCATGGGGACGCCCTGGGACAGGAGCAGCGTGGCGAGGAGGCCGCGCTTGCGTCGCTCGCGCAGCGCGCGGATGGCCGGGTCGTCGGTCGGGCCCTCGACGCCGCTGTTCCAGCTCAGGTTGTCGTTCGTGCCGTCGGTGTTGCGGTCGCCGTTGGCCTCGTTGTGTTTCTGGTTGTAGCTCACCAGGTCGTGCAGGGTGAAGCCGTCGTGGGCCGTGACGAAGTTCACGCTGGCGTATGGCCGCCGCCCGCTGCGCTTGTAGAGGTCGCTGCTGCCCGACAGACGCGTGGCCAGTTCGGACGTCACGCCCCCGTCGCCCTTCCAGAACCGCCGGACCGCGTCGCGGTACTTCGCATTCCACTCGGTCCAGCCGACCGGGAAATTGCCGACCTGGTAGCCGCCCTCGCCCAGGTCCCAGGGCTCGGCGATGAGCTTCACCTGCGAGAGGACCGGGTCTTGATGGATGATGTCGAAGAAGGCGCCCAGCTTGTCGACCTCGAACAGCTCGCGCGCGAGCGCGCTCGCCAGGTCGAAGCGGAAGCCGTCGACGTGCATCTCGAGCACCCAGTACCGCAGGCTGTCCATGATGAGCTGCAGCACACGCGGATGCTGCATGTTCAGCGTGTTGCCGCATCCGGTGAAGTCCAGGTAGTAGCGCGCGTCGGATGCCGCCAGCCGGTAGTAGCTGGCGTTGTCGATACCGCGCAGCGACAGCGTCGGTCCAAAATGATTGCCCTCGGCCGTGTGGTTGTAGACCACGTCGATCACGACCTCCAGACCGGCCCGGTGCAGGTTACGCACCATCGTCTTGAACTCCCGCACCGATCCGCTGGGAGACTGCGACACCGCGTAGCGACGACCCGGCGCGAAGAACGCGGACGTGTTGTAGCCCCAGTAGTTCGTCAGGCCGCGCTCGACGAGGTGTCGATCGTAGGCGTGGTGGTGCACCGGCATCAGCTCGACGGTCGTCACGCCCAGGTCGGTCAGGTGGCGCAGCACTTCGTCGGTGCCGAGGGCGGCGTACGTACCCTGCATGGCCGGCGGCAGCTCGGGGTGGAGCCGTGTGAAGCCTCTGACGTGCAACTCGTAGATCACCGTCTTGTTCCACGGGATGCGCGGCAGCCTGTCGTCGGACCATGTGAACGCGGGCTCGATGACGGCCGAGAGCGACGCGACGTCCGCGTTGTCCCGCGTGTCGAAGGACAGGTCCTCGGCCGGGTCGCCGATGCGGTAGCCGAACATCGCGTCGGACCAGTCGATCGTCCGGCCGATGGCCTTGGTGTAAGGATCGATCAGGACCTTGTTCGGGTTGAACCGGTGCCCACGCCCGGGGTCGTAAGGGCCGTACACGCGATAGCCGTACAACTGGTCCGGGAGGATCCCGCGGAGGTATCCGTGCCACACCTGATCGGTGCGTTCGGTCAGCTCGATGCGAGCCGACTCGCCGGAGGATTCGGCCGAATCGAACAGGCACAACTCGACGCGGGTGGCATGCTCGGAGTAGATCGCGAAGTTCACCCCTGATCCATCCCAGGTTGCGCCGAGAGGATAGGGGGCGCCGGCGTGCAACTTCATCGAGTCCTCCGGCCATGCGACGACGACTGGCGGATCGGCATCATCGGTAGTAGTCGAAGTCCTGCTCGGATCGCAGCGGGCTGCGGACCTCGAACACATGAGCCGGCATGGCCTCGGGCGCCAGCTCGACGTAGTTGCGGACGCCCTGCCACGGGAACCGGTTGCCAGTGAGCAGGTCGTGCACTTCGTACGCATCCTCCGCCGGGAGCCCGAGGACGTCCGGATCGAGCGTCACCCACCCGGCCTGCCGATGGAAGGCGTCGAGGTTGACGATCGTCAACACCGCGCTGGCACGGTCGGCGGCGGTCTTGCTGTAGCAGAGGAGGGACGGGTTGTCGGACTCGTGGAAACGGAGCGTGTCATCGCGCTGCAGCGCCGGGTGATCCCGGCGAATCTGGTTGAGGCGGGCGATGAGCCCGGCCAGCGATCCGGGCGCCTCGCGGTCCCACGGCCTGAGTTCGTACTTCTCCGAGTGAAGATACTCTTCGCTGCCTTCCTCGCGGGGCGTCCGCTCGCAGAGCTCGAACGCCGGCCCATAGATGCCGTAGCTGGCGCCGAGCGTGGCGGCGAGCGTGGCCCGCACGGCGAACGCGGGACGCCCGCCCGTCTGCAGGTACTCGTGCAGGATGTCCGGCGTGTTCGGCCAGAGATTCGGTCGGAAGTACTCCCGCAGCCGCGGGCCGGTGAGCTCCTCGAAGTACGTCCGAAGCTCGGCGGCGCTGGTCCGCCAGGTGAAGTACGTGTAGGACTGCGAGAACCCCAGCTTCGCGAGTCGCTCCATCACGCGCGGGCGGGTGAACGCCTCCGACAGGAAGAGCACGTCCGGATGTCGCGTCGTGACCTCGCCAATCACCCACTCCCAGAAGGCGAACGACTTGGTGTGCGGGTTGTCGACGCGGAAGATGCGCACGCCATTGCCGACCCAGAACAGGATCACGCGCCGAAGCTCGTGCCACAGGGCCTCCCACGCCTCGCACTCGAAGTCGAACGGGTAGATGTCCTGGTACTTCTTCGGGGGATTCTCGGCGTACTGGATGGCGCCGTCCGGCCGGCGCCGGAACCACTCGGGGTGCTTCGTGACGTACGGATGATCGGGAGAGCACTGGAACGCAAGGTCCAGCGCCACTTCGAGGCCATGTGCCGCCGCGGAGGCGACGAGTGTGCGGAAGTCGTCGATGGTGCCGAGTTCCGGGTGTACGGCCAGGTGGCCGCCTTCCGCGGCGCCGATGGCCCACGGGCTGCCCACGTCGTCGGGTCCAGCCTCGACGGCGTTGTTCCTGCCCTTGCGAAGCGTGCGGCCAATCGGGTGGATCGGCGGCAGATACAGCACGTCGAAGCCCATCGAGGCGACGTACGGCAGCCAGGCTTCGCAGTCGCGGAACGTGCCATGACGCCCGGGCACCGGCGCGCACGACCGGGGGAAGAGTTCGTACCAGGTAGAGAAGCGGGCTCGTTCGCGATCGACGATCACGCCGAGTTCGGCGCCGTACCGGGTGGCGAACTCGCGGTTCGCATACGTCAGGACGATCGCGGCCAGGCCGTCGTCGAGGGCCGCGCCCAGGCGGGTGTCCGCGTCGGTGGCATCCCGCAGGGTGGCAGCCAGGGCACGCAGCCGCGCGACGTCCTCGCCCGTCGCACGCAGGGCGGCAGCGTCGACGAGCGTTGCGCCAATGAGCAGATCGACGTGTACATCCTGGCCCGCATCGACCCGGCGTCGCAGGTCGTGCCGCCACGTGCGATAGGGGTCGACGAAGGCCTCAATCGTGTAGCGGTATCGTCCGGGTTCCGCCACGGGGAACGAGCCGCGCCAGCGATCGTTGCCGAGAGGAGCCATGGGCACCTCCCGCCACGACGCGTCGGTTTCCCGCCGGAACTGCAGCCAGCAGGTCAACTGATCGTGTCCGTCGGCGAAGATATCGGCTTCGACCGTGACCTGGTCGCCGGGCGTCCGTTTGATAGGGAAACGGCCGCCGTCGATCTCCGGGAAGACGCCTTCTATCGCTACGCGGTATCGTCCGTTGGTGTGCGCGGCGGGCTGCACAAGGTCTCCTTGCGGTCGTACGGCTTCGAGTTCCCCGGATCGCGTGGCGATCGTGGGGCACAAGTGCCACCCGGACGAGCGAGACCGACCGGCCGGCGACAGGGATGGGGATACGGCATCGAGCGCGCATCGGCGGCTCGACGTTCACCTCGTGCGGATCACGGGTGGATCCCCCAGGGGCATGATGACACACGCCACGACGACTCGCACTCGCGGAGGAAGCTGGCGTCAATCCAGATCGCGGAGTTCGTCGTCCAGCCGCGCTTCGTCGGAAGGTGACGCCGTGGGCATTGGCAAGGTCCCGCCTTGTGTCAGCGCCGGCGTGGCGGCACCGTAGCCGCTGAAGCGCCGGACCGCGAACACCACGAGGGCGACGCTGAGCAGGAGCACGACGACCGGCGTCACGTACAGCGCCAGATTGATGCCGGTGGGCGGCGGCTCCGCCAGGATGCGCAGGCCGTGCTGCGCGACATACGCATCGAGAATCTGCTGTCGGGTCTCGCCTGCGGCGAGTCGGGCTCGTACGTCGCGGCGGACCTCGTCGGCGGCAGGCGATTGATGCACCGACACCTGCTGGCTGAAGCAGCAGGGCGCGATGAGCATGGCCTCGATCGCGCGCGCCTCGCGTTCCTGATCGCTCTGGGCCAGCGCCCGGCCGGCGACGAGCGTCATGGCCAGAGCGAGAAGCCACCATGCTGGCCGGATGGTTGCGCGACGCAGCTTCGTCATACCTCCGAGATGACGCGAAACAAGTGCCACGATCGACTACCGGAATGACGGTCCGGATCGCGTGGGCTGCGTCCTGCAGAAACCGCCTTGCGGGGAATATTCCGCACAAGCCGGGACTGCGCCGGGGGACTCACCCCCGAACGCCCTGCACCAGCATCGTCGCGCCCAGCAACGCCAGCACCAGCGCCACAATGTGACGGAACCGGACCTCAGGAACCCAGGCCAACAACCGCCCGCCGAAGAGCGTTCCCAGCACGACGCCGATCGTGGCGATCCCGACCATCGGCCAGATCGCCACCACCTCGGCGCCCACCGTGGCCAGGTAGACCGGCATTCGTGCCGCGTCGACGATGAGACCCGTGGCGGTGGCGGTGGCCACGAAGGCGCGCTTCGGGAGATCGAAGCCGAGGAGGGCCGCTGAACGGATTCCGCCCTGGTTGCCCACGAGGCCGCCGAGCAGACCAGACAGTGCGCCCGCAATCCACGCGACGACGCCGTGGAATTCCAGGCGCCGCGCCAGGCCCGTCAGTTGGCTCGCGGCGACGAACAGCAGCACGGCGCCGAACAGCACACTGAGCCAGGGACTGTTGGCCCAACCATGCAGTAGCGCGCCCGTGAGTCCGCCGCCGGCGCTCGCCAGCCCGAATCGCCACAGCACCCTGGCGTTGATGGCATCGCGGAGGATCCAGAATCGAATCGCGGTACCCACGAGGTGCGGCACCGACACGGCAGCCACCGCGATCTTCGTGCCGACCGCCATGCCTAGCGTTGGCGTGAGCAGGCTGCCGATGCCGAATCCGACGATTGAGGCGACGCCAGCGGAGAGGAAGGCGACGAAGAAGACGAGAGCGTCGAACCACATGCGCGATGCCGTCCTAGTCTACGGTCTGAGCTTGACACCTGCACCGGCCTCCGCGAGAGTTCCCGGATGCGTCTTCAACCTGCCGCCCTGGGCCTTGCCGCTCTCGCGTTCATCTCGCCCGGTGGTCGCCAGGCCACCCGGCCGTCTCAGGAATGGCGCACTTACGCGAGTGACGCGGCGGCGACCCACTACTCGACGCTGTCGGACATCGATCGAAGCAACGTCGATCGACTGACGGTGGCCTGGGAATGGAAGCCCGGGGAGGACGCCCTGCCGGCGTTGGGCACGCGGCCCGGCAACTTCCAGAACACGCCGCTCATGATCGACAACGTGTTGTACGTCAGCACGCCGTACAACCGGGTCGTCGCGCTCGACGCGGAATCGGGCCGTGAGCTCTGGTCGCACGATCCCAAGGCATACGAAGCCGGTCAGCCGCCCAACGGCACCGGGTTCGTGCACCGGGGCGTGGCGGCGTGGCAGGACGGCGCGCAGACGCGCATCTTCATGAACAGCCGGTCCCGACTCCTGGCGCTCGATGCCAAGACCGGTGAGCCCATCACGTCGTTTGGCGCGAATGGCGTCGTCGATCTCACGACCGGGTTGCGACGCCCGGTCAATCCCAATCACTACACGAACACATCGCCGCCCGTGGTGTTCCGCAACCTCGTGATTGTCGGCAACGGCGTGGGCGATCGGCTGGTCTACAAGGGCGATCCGCCTGGGGACGTCCGCGCGTTCGACGCCAGGACGGGGAAGCAGGTCTGGCGCTTCAACACGGTCCCGGAGCCCGGCGAGGTTGGTCACGATACCTGGGAGGAAGAGTCGTGGCGAACCGCGGGCCACACGAACGTGTGGGCGCCGATGTCACTGGACGAAGCACGCGGCCTGCTGTATCTGCCGGTCAGCACGCCGAGCAACGACTTCTACGGCGGCAATCGGCACGGCGCCAACCTGTTCGGCGAGTCGCTCGTGTGCCTGGATGCGGCCACCGGCGAGCGGAAGTGGCACTTCCAGGTCGTGCATCACGGCCTGTGGGACTACGACCCGCCGGCCGCCCCCAACCTCGTGACGATCACGATCGACGGCCGGCGAGTGGATGCCGTCGTGCAACTGACGAAGCAGGGCCTGGCCTTCGTGTTCGACCGGGTCACCGGTCGTCCCATCTGGCCGATCGAAGAGCGTGCAGTGCCGCCGAGCGACGTGCCCGGCGAGCGCGCCTGGCCGACGCAGCCGTTTCCGACGCGGCCGGCGGCGTTCGCGCCACAGGGGATGTCGCTGGACGATGCGTTCGATCTCACGCCTGAACTCAAAGCCGCAGCGCAGGCGGAGCTGAAGAAGTACCGCCTCGGTCCTCTGTATACGCCGCCCTCGCAGGAAGGCGCCTGGATGCGACCGGGCGTCATCGGCGGCGCGAACTGGGGAGGCGGAGCGTTCGATCCCGACACCGGGTGGCTCTACGTGAAGACCAGCAACCAGCCGGCGGTCGCGCGCATCGTGGCGCCCGATCGAACTCCGAACAACCCGCGGGCATCGGAAGTGGACGCCGACCTGGTGGGCAACCTCGGCGGGTCGACGTCGTTCACACCGCCAGCGCCGGCGGACGCTGCGCCCGGGACACGGATGCCCGCGCTGCCGCTGGTGAAGCCGCCGTACGGCGAACTCGTGGCGCTCGATCTCAACACCGGCGATATCGCCTGGCGCACTCCGGTCGGCGATGCGCCGCAGATCCGCAATCATCCGTTGCTGCGCGGCGTCGCATTGCCTGAACGGCTTGGCGTCGCAGGCGCACCGGGCGCCATCGTGACCAGAGGTGGGCTCGTGTTCGTGGGCGGAGCCGACACGGGACTCAACGCGTTCGACAAGGCGACGGGGCGGCTCGTATTCCGTCTGGACCTCGGACGCAGGACGTCCGGAACGCCGATGACGTATCGCGCACGCTCCGGCAAGCAGTTCGTTGTCGTGGCCACGGGCGCCGGGCGTGATGCCACGCTCGTGGCGATGGCGCTGAAGTAGCTACGGTCGGGGCTACGCGTCGCGGTCCCGCCGCACGGTCACCTTCTGGCCGCGCAGCGTAGCCTTGCGCATGGCGGTCACGACCGCGTCCGCGATCTCGGCCGGCACCTCGACGAGGGCGAAGCGATCCGCGATCTCGATTGCGCCGAGGTCCTTGGACCTGACGCCTGCCTCGTTCGTGATGGCGCCCACGAGATCCGCTGGTCGGATGCCCGCCTGCCGGCCGGCGCCGATGAAGAGGCGCACGACGTCGCGGCTGTCAACGTCGGTGCGACCGCCGGTTCGTTGCGTCCGGTCGGACCGGGTTCTTTCTCCCTGAGACGTCGCGGGGATCTCCATTTCGCGCTCGTCTCCGTCGCCCGCGACAGCCGCATGCGCCAGCATCACGGCCGCGGCGGCCACGTCGACCACGTC